>WNFO01002702.1_pt1 | contig 14713 bp, 11 predicted proteins | sample 5400251 | NCBI WGS metagenome assembly WNFO01 (sample SAMN13153354, study PRJNA577476) | soil metagenome | isolation source: 100 cm saprolite under Madrone tree | place: USA:California | collected 2016-06-14 | reverse complement strand
CCACCATGAAGCGCGCAACCACCTCCACCTCGCGGTAGCTCGCCCCCCAGATGTCCCGCAGCACCACGTACGACTCGATCCCGTAGATCAGCGACAGCGCCTTGAGCAGCCGCTCGTAGGCCTCCGACCCCAGGGTGGCGGCCAGCGGCCCGGCGGCCCGGTGCAGCATGTACCGGCGGTGGCCGCGCCGGTACGGCTCCTCCTCCAGGAGCCCCATCCGCTCGAGCGACTCGTGCTCCAGCGAGAGCTGCAGGGCCGCCCGCATGTGCGGCTCGAACCGCTTGAACAGTGGGAACGTCTTGTCGAACAGCTCGCGCACCCGCACGAGCCCGTCGGCGGCGGTGGGCTCGAAGCGCCGCACCGGGGCGAGGCTCTCCGCCACCACCGCGCTCACGAGCTTGGAGCGGCTCGGGAAGTAGCGATAGGCGGTGGCGCGCGAGACGCGGGCCCTCACCGCGAGCTCCGGGACCGACGGGATGCGACCGCGCCGGACCAGCGCCATCGCGTGGCCGAGCAGCAGGCGGTAGGTGCGCGCCTGGGGGCCGGTCGGGCCGGTGTCGGGGGGCGGCGGGGTCCTCACGGCTCGCTACTGTGACCGTGCAATTGCCGGTTGACAAGAGGGGAAGGCGCTTCCTAGTATGGCCCACTCGCGTGAGACAGGTGTCTCATGGAAGCCGGAGCTGCCCACCGCCGCGCAGCACCCGACCCGAGGCGGGGCCGCTCCCAGGCAGGAGGGCGGCATGACCAGCGTTCTGTTCACGAATGTCCGGATCTTCGACGGGACCGGCGCGCTCGCGTACCCGGGAGAGGTCCTCGTCCAGGGCAACCGCATCTCCCGCATCGCGCGCGGGGCCCGGGCGCTGCCCACCGCGGGGGTCACCACCGTGGACGGCGGCGGGGCCACCCTGATGCCCGGCCTCGTCGAGGCGCACACCCACTTCTCCTGGAACGACCAGCCCGGCCTCAGCGAGATCCAGCGCATGCCCACCGAGGAGCACATCCTCTGGTGCGCCCACATCGCGAAGCGCTACCTCGACATGGGCTTCACCTCCTGCATCGGCGCGGCCACCGCCAAGCCCCGCCTCGACGTCGTGATCAGGAACGCCATCGAGTCGGGCCAGATCCCGGGTCCGCGGTACCTGGCGGCGAGCCAGGAGATCACGGTGCCGGGCGGCCTGGGCGACGAGACGCTGCCGCACCTGCCGTATCCCGAGTTCAGCTTCGGAGCCATCGTCAACGGTCCCGAGGAGATGCGGAAGACGGTGCGCATGTTCCTCAAGTACGGAGTGGACACCGTCAAGCTGAATCTCTCGGGGGAGTACATCGCGGGGATCCCGGCCGAGTTCACCCCGATGACCGAGGAGGAGATCGCGGTCGCGGTCAAGGAGGCCCACGTGCGCGGCAAGCGGGTCTCGGCCCACGCGCGATCGGCGGAGTCGGTGAAGCAGTGCGTGCGCCATGGCATCGAGATCATCTACCACGCGAGCTTCGCGGACGAGGAAGCGCTCGACATGCTGGAGGCGAAGAAGGACCGTCACTTCGTCGCTCCCGGCATCGCGTGGCTCATCAACACCTCGTTCAACGCGGCCCCGTGGGGCATCTCGCCCGACGCCGCCAAGCAGATGGGCTACCACCGCGAGCTCGAGGTCGCCTGCGAGACCCTCAAGAAGATGCACCGGCGCGGGATCCGCATCCTGCCCGGCGGCGACTACGGTTTCGCGTGGATCAAGCACGGCACCAACGCCAAGGACCTGGAGTACTTCGTCAAGTATCTGGGCTTCACCCCGATGGAGGCGCTCCTGGCCGCGACCAGGCTCGGGGGCCAGATCATGATGCGGGGTGACGAGCTCGGCCGGATCCAGGAGGGGCACCTCGCCGACCTGCTGCTGGTCGACGGCGACCCGGTCGCCGACATCGCGGTGCTGCAGGACGCGGCACGGCTGCTCGGGGTCATGAAGGACGGTCTCTTCCACAAGGATCCGCAGAAGGGGCCCGCGCGCGGGCGCTTCAGCCGGTCCGCCGCGTGACCACGCAGTTCATCGAGCGCATGGCGGTCGAGACCGACGGGAGCGGCGAGGCGGTGCTGATGATCCACGGCCTCGGCGGGACCTCCAACGTGTGGACGCCGATCCTGCCCGCGATGGGTCACCACCGGACGATCCGGCCGGATCTGCCCGGCTCGGGCCGCTCGCATCGGGTAGAGGGCCCGCTCTCGATCGAGCGCTTCGTCCAGGCGATGCAGCGCGTGTGCGCGGTGCTCGGCCTGGAGCGCGTGCACGTGGCCGCTCATTCGCTCGGGACGATCGTCGCTTTTCACATGGCGATCGCGGCCCCGCGGCTGGTACGGAGCCTCGCGCTCTTCGGCCCGGTGCTGTGCCCGCCCGACAGCGCGCGGCCGGCCATCCGCGCGCGAGGGGAGAAGGCGCGCGCGGAAGGGGAGGCGGGCATGCAGGCCATCGCCGACGCGCTGGTGCAAGGGGCGATCTCGACCGAGACGCGGACGCGGCGGCCGGTCGCGGTGGCGGCGGTGCGGGAACTGGTGATGCGCCAGTGCCCGGACGGCTACGCCCGCTCCTGCGAGGCCCTCGCGGACGCGCACGCGGTGGAGGTGGCCGGCATCGAGTGCCCGACGCTGCTGGTCACCGGCGACGAGGACGCGATCGCCCCCGCGCAGGGGGTGCGACAGATCGGCGAGCGCATCCGGGGGGCGCGGGTGACGGTGCTGCCGCGCTGCGGGCACTGGACCATGGTCGAGAAGCATGAAGAGTGCGACGACCTGCTGCGGCGCTTCTACGCCCAGCGCGCGGGCCGCTGAAAATGGCCCATCTACTTCGTTGGCTCGGTCGCCGCAGGCCTCAACGTACAGAGAGTACGCCTCGGCCTGCGGTCTCCCTCGCCGCCTCGTATCTGGGCCATTTTGAGCGGCCCGCCAAGGAGGGCCATTCATGACTAGCGTGCTCTTCACCAACGTTAGGATCCTCGACGGGACCGGGGCCCAGCCCTATCCGGGCGAGGTCCTGGTCCAGGGCAACCGCATCTCGCGCGTGGGCCGGGGCCCGCGCTCGCTGCCGACCGCCGGCGTCACTGTCATCGACGGGGCCGGCGCCACCCTGATGCCCGGGATGGTCGAGGCCCACACCCACTTCTCCTGGAACGACGCGGCCAACCTCTCCGACCTGCAGCGCCTGCCCCTCGAGGAGCACGTGCTGTGGTCGGCCAGCGTGGCCAAGCGCTATCTGGAAGCGGGCTGGACCTCGTGCGTCGGCGCGGCGTGCGCCAAGCCGCGGCTCGACGTGGTCACCCGCAACGCGATCAACCAGGGGCTCATCCCGGGGCCGCGGTATCTGGCGGCCAGCCAGGAGATCACGGTGGTGGGCGGCCTCGGCGACGAGACATTGCCCCACCTGCCGTTCCCCGAGTTCAGCTTCGGGGTGGCGGTGACCGGCGCCGAGGAGATGCGCCGCGCGGTCCGCATGTTCCTCAAGTACGGGGTGGACTCGATCAAGCTCAACCTCTCGGGCGACAACTTCATGCCGTCCGCGCCCGCGGGCACCACCTGGATGAGCGACGAGGAGGTCGCGGTCGCGGTGAAGGAGACGAAGATGCGGGGCAAGCGCGTCGCCGCCCACGCGCGCTCCGGCGAGTCCATCAAGCAGTGCGTGCGCCACGGCATCGAGATCATCTACCACGCGAGCTTCGCCGACGAGGAAGCGCTCGACATGCTCGAGGCCAACCGGGACAAGCACTTCGTGGCGCCCGGCATCGGCATCCTGATCGCCATGCTCGATCACGCGGCGCCGTGGGGCATCACCCGCCAGAAGGCGATCGAGATGGGCTACGAGATCGAGCTGGCCGCCGCCTCCGAATCGCTCCGGAAGATGCACAAGCGCGGCATCCGGGTGCTGCCCGGCGGCGACTACGGGTTCGCCTTCACGCCCCACTGCCAGAACGCGCGAGACCTGGAGTACCTCGTGAAGTACGTCGGGATGACCCCGATGGAGTCGCTGCTCTCGGCGACCCGCCACGGCGGCGAGATCATGATGATGGGCGGCGAGCTGGGCCAGCTCAAGGACGGCTACCTCGCCGACCTCCTGCTGGTGGACGGCGACCCGCTCTCGAACCTGGCGATCCTGCGCGATCCGGCCAAGCTGCTCGCGGTGATGAAGGACGGCGTGTTCTACAAGGAGCCGGAGATTCGCTCCGCCCAGACCCGCTGGGGCCGCTCCGTCGCCTAGGCCTAGAGCGATGATAAGGACCCATTGGCTTCGTTGGCGCCCTCGATCGCACGCTCGACGTACAGGGAGTACGCCTCGCGTGCGCTCTTCGGGCGCCGCCTCGCCACTGGGCCCTTCTCATCGCTCTAGGCGGCGTGTTTCGCGGGTGGATCACTAGCGTGTCGCGCTTCTGGCGGTGGTTCTGGGGGCTGATCATCGGGGTGCCGGCGGCGGCGTTCGTGGTGTGGGGGCTGGCGGACAACCCGAAGCTGTTCCTCACCACCGGGATGAACGGGCTGACGCTCGCGGCGCTGTACTTCCTGGTGGCGAGCGGGTTCACGCTGGTCTTCGGCCTCATGCGTAACGTCAACCTGGCCCACGGCTCGCTCTACCTGCTCGGCGCCTACGTGGGCTACGTGGTGGGCGACCGGACCGGGTCGTGGCTGATGGCGGTGGCGGCCGGCTTCGCGAGCGCGGCTCTGTTCGGTCTCGTGCTCCAGGTGGCGGTGTTCCGCTTCATGCACGGCGAGGACCTGCGCCAGACCCTGGTGACCATCGGGCTCTCGATCATGATGGCGGACATCCTCCTCTGGATCTTCGGCGGCGAGATCTACCAGTTCGACCCGCCGCGCGCCATCTACGGCCGGACGCTCCTGCCGATCGTGGAGGTGTATCCGACCTACCGGCTGGTGCTGCTCGCGATGTCGGCCGCCATCGGGGTCCTGCTCTGGTGGTTCCTCAACCGAACCCGCGTCGGGATGATGATCCGCGCCGGGGTGGACGACCGGGCGATGCTGTCCGCCGCCGGTGTCAACGTGCAGTTCGTGTTCGCGATCACCTTCGCGATCGGGGCGGGCCTCGCCGGCTTCGCGGGGGTGGTCGGGGGCACCGCGCTGTCGATCGCCCCGGGAGAGGACACGCGCTACCAGCTCGCCTCGCTGGTGGTGGTCATCGTGGGCGGGATGGGGAGCGTCGTCGGCGCCGCGATCGGGGCGATTCTCATCGGGGTGGCGGAGCAGTTCGGGCTCGCCTACGCGCCCACCTACAGCGTGGTGTTCACGTTCGTGATCATGGCGCTCGTGCTCGCCTTCCGGCCGCAGGGGATTCTCGGGAGGCGGGCGTGAGCGCGGCGGACTGGCGGAAGGCGATGAACGCGGGGGCCGGGCGGTACGCGTGGGCGGGTGGCGCCGCGGGACGTCGAGCCGCCGCGCGGCCCGTGACCGACCCCTCACCCCGGCCCTCTCCCCTGAGGGGAGAGGGAGAGGTCTCCAGGGATGCGGCGGCGTGGGCGGGGTGGATCACGCGGCGGGTGAGGGCGCGTCACCTGCTGGTGCTGCTGGCGGTGGTGGCCTATCCGTGGGTGGCGACTCCGTTCTTCACCTTCCAGATCGGGGCGCAGGCGCTGGCGCTGGGGCTCATCGCCCTCTCGCTCACATTCCTCGCCGGCTACGGGGGCATGGTCTCGCTCGCGCAGATGACGGTGGCCGGCATCGCCGGCTACATGTACGCCATCTTCGCCACGAGCGGCACCGACATCAGCCTGCGCTGGCCGTGGGGGCTCGCGGTGGTCCTGGCCCTCGTGATCGCGACGATCTGCGCCACGCTCATCGGCTGGTTCTCGGTGCGCACCGAGGGCATCTACACGATCATGATCACCCTCGCGATCGGGGTGGCCTTCTACTACCTGGCGCAGCAGAACTACTCGCTCTTCAACGGCTTCCAGGGCTTCCAGAGCGTGATGACGCCGGCGGTGGCGGGGGTGGAGCTGCGCGCGCCGATCCCGTTCTACTACCTCGCGCTGTTCTGGTCGCTCGCGGGCTACTTCTTCGTGAGCTATCTGCTGCGCGCGCCGTTCGGAGTGGCGCTGCAGGGCATCCGGGACAACCCGCGACGGATGAGCGCGCTCGGCTTCAACGTGACCGCACACCGGGTGGGGGCCTACGCGGTGGCGGGTGTCATCGCGGCGATCGGGGGCGTCCTGATGGTCTGGTACAACGGCCTGGTCTCGCCCGGCTCGGTGGGCACCGGCTGGCTGATCAACATCCTGATCATCGCGGTGCTGGGCGGCATGCGGCATCCGATCGGGGCGTTCATCGGAGCCATCGTGTTCGTGCTGCTGCAGAACTTCGCGGTCGACCTGGTCGGCCGGGAGCGTTTCAACCTGCTGATCGGCGGGGTCTTCCTGGTCATCGTGCTGTTCTCGCCGGACGGCCTGCTCGGCTGGTGGGCGCAGGCTCGGCAGTATCTGAAGATGCAGTTCAACCGCGGCCCCGGCGCCGCACCAACCCAGAGGAGGAGACAATGACGTCACTCACGAGACGGCTGTTGTGGACGGCGGTGGGGGCGGCGGTCGCCGTCGTCGTCGCCGGGGGCGCGACCGCCCAGGCGCCGGCGGTCAAGATCGGGCTGCTCGCCACCCTCGAGGGTCCGTTCGCCGCCGGCGGCCAGGATGGCATGCGCGGAGCCGAGCTCGCGGTGAAGGCGCGCGGCGGCGTGGTGGCGGGCCGGAAGATCGAGATCATCAAGGCGTCGTCGGACGCCAAGCCGGACGTCGCGGTCAACGCGACCCGCAAGCTGGTGGAGCAGGACAAGGTCGACATCATGGTTGGTCCGCTCTCCGGCTCCGAGGGCATCGCGGTCAAGAACTACTCGAAGACGAAGCCGGGGATCACGTTCATCAACGGCTCGTCGGGCGCGCAGGCCACCACCCTCCAGGATCCCTCGCCCAACTTCTTCCGCTTCAACACCGAGGGCGCGCAGTGGATGGTGGGCCTGGGCGACTACGCGTACAAGACCAAGAACTACAAGAAGATGGCGCTGATCGCGGAAGACTACGCCTTCCCGTACTCGCAGGTGCAGGGCTTCATGACCGAGTACTGCAAGGCGGGCGGGCGCGTCACCCACAAGGCCTGGGTGCCGCTCGGCGGCAAGGACTATTCATCAGTTATCGCCAAGCTCCCCGGTGACGTCGACGCCCTGCTGGTGGTCCTCGGCGGCGCCGACGCGGTGAACTTCCTCACCCAGTACGAGCAGGCGGGTGGGAACAAGCCGATGGTCGGCGGATCGATCACGGTGGATCAGACGGTGCTGAACTTCAAGGGCAAGCGGCGCGAGTCGCTGCTCGGCACCCCGTCGGCCGGTCCCATGGCCGACAGCTACGAGGGGGCGGAGTGGAAGAAGTTCGTGGCCGACTACAAGGAGAGCTTCAAGGACGGCTTTCCGAGCCCGTCGCTCTTCGCCTACGTCTACTACATCAACATGAAGGCGGCCCTCGATGGGCTCGACGCGGTGAAGGGAGACCTGTCCGGAGGCCAGGCCAAGTATCGCGAGGCCCTCAGGACCCTGAAGCTGAAGACCCCGACCGGCGAGGTGGTCCTGGACGAGAACCGCCAGGCCATCGGCACCACCTTCGTCACCGAGGTCGCCAAGGCCGCCGACGGCGGCTTCTACAACAAGGTCGTCAAGGTGGTGCCGAACGTCAACCAGCGTCTCGGCATGAGCAAGGCCGAGTTCGACAAGGTCGGTCTCGGCTCCCGCGACGTCCCGAACTGCCCGTGACAAACGCGATCGCTTCGGGTGACGCCCTCGTGCTCGAGGGCGTCACCCGGACGTTCGGCGCGCTCCGCGCGATCGAGGACGTCTCGCTCTCGGTCGCGGCGGGCGAGCGCCGCGCGCTCATCGGCGCCAACGGCGCCGGCAAGACCACCCTGTTCAACGCCATCACCGGCGATTTTCCGCCCACCGCCGGGCGGGTCCGCTTCTTCGGCGAGGACGTGACCGCGATGCCGCCCCACGAGCGCATCCGCATGGGCCTGCGCCGCACGTACCAGTCCTCCCTCCTGTTCCGGGATCTCACCGTCCGCGACAACCTGTTCCTGGCCGTGCGCGGCGTGGCGCGCGGGCGCTACGCCTTCCGGCGCCCGCGCGCCACGCACCCCTCGCGCCCGGCGACGGAGGAACTGCTCCACCGCGTGCGGCTCGAGGCGGTCGCCGACCAGCTCGTGTCGTCGCTGGCGCACGGCCAGCAGCGTCAGCTCGAGATCGGCATGGCCCTGGCGGGCGCGCCCCGCTTCATCCTGTTCGACGAGCCGGCGGCCGGGCTCTCCCCGGGCGAGCGGCGCGAGCTGGTCGCCCTGCTGGGAGCCTTGCCCGCCCACATGAGCTTCATCATCATCGAGCACGATCTGGACGTCGCACTGCGCGTCGTCGAGCGGGTCACCGTGATGCACAACGGCCACGTGCTGAAGCACGGCACGCCGGCCGAGATCGAGGGCGACCCCGACGTGCAGGCGATCTACATCGGCGGGGGGCGCCGCTGATGCGCTGGTTCTCGCGTCCGCGCCGAGCGCGTCCGCCCGGCGCCATCCTGACCGTCGAGAAGCTCGACGTGTACTACGGTCGCGCGCACGCGCTCCAGGAAGTCTCGCTCCGCCTCGATCACGGCGTGACCGCGGTGGTGGGCCGGAACGGCATGGGCAAGACCACGCTGTGCAACGCGATCACCGGGCTCGTGCCGGCCTCGGGCAGCGTGCGGCTCTGCGGCGAGGAGATCCTCGGGCTGCCGCCCAACGCGATCACCGACCGCGGAATCGGCTACGTCCCGCAGGGCCGGCGCGTCTGGCCCTCGCTCACGGTGGACGAGCATCTGCGCCTGGCGTTGCGCGACCGGTCGGGCCCCTGGACGGTGGCGCGGGTGTACCAGACCTTCCCGCGGCTCGCGGAACGGAAGGGCAACGGGGGCGCCGAGCTCTCCGGCGGAGAGCAGCAGATGCTGGCGATCGCGCGGGCGCTCCTCTTCAATCCGATCCTCCTCGTGATGGATGAGCCGACCGAGGGGCTGGCGCCCGTGATCGTGCAGCAGGTGACCGAGATGCTGAAGCGCCTGGCCGTCGACGGCTCCATCTCGGTGCTGCTGATCGAGCAGAACCTGGGCGTGGCGATCGAGGCGGCCGACACCGTGGACGTGATGGTCAACGGCCGTATCGCGCGGTCGATGCCGTCGGCCGAGCTGGCCGCCGACCGCGATCTCCAGCAGCGCCTCCTCGGCGTCAAGGTGGGTGGCGACGAGGGAGAGGGGGAAGAGTCGCCGGAGGACCCGGGGGCGGTGGCCCCGCCGGACACCGTCACCGTCTACACGGTGCGGCGCGCGGGCGACGAGACGGCGGCGGCGCCCGCCCCGGATCCCGAGCCGCCCGCCGAGCGGGCGGTGCGGGGATTCACGCGCTGGAACGCGGCGGATCCGCGGAGCGCGCCGCGCGACCGGTTGCTCGACGGCCGCGCGGACCCGGGCGCCCCGGTGCCGTCGTTCGACGAGACCGCCGCGACGCTGGCCGAGCGCCGCCCCGCCGGGCGGGCGATGGAGTTCCCGGTAGCCGCCACCGTCGGGCGCGCGGCCTACGTGGCCGGCACCTTCGACACCAAGGGGCGCGAGCTGTTCTTCCTCCGGAACTGCCTGGACAAGCTCGGGCTGCGCACCGTCACGGTGGACCTGGCGACGTCGGGCAGGCCGTCGCCCGCCATGATCCACCCGCGGGAGGTCGCCCGACACCATCCGAAGGGCGAGCGCGCCGTCTTCACCGGCGACCGGGGCTCGGCGGTGAGCGAGATGGCGGTGGCCTTCGAGCAGTTCGTGGCGCGGCGGCGAGACCTGGGCGGCCTCATCTCGGCGGGCGGCTCCGGGGGCACCGCGCTGGCCACCCTCGCCATGCGCGGCCTGCCCATCGGCGTGCCCAAGGTCATGGTGTCCACGGTGGCCTCCGGCGACGTGAAGCCCTACGTCGGACCGTCCGACATCTGCATGATGTACTCGGTCACCGACGTGGCGGGCATCAACCGCATCTCGGAGCGCGTGCTCGCGAACGCGGCGCACGCCCTCGCGGGCATGATCGGCTACCGGCGCACCCCGGACCGCGACTCGAGCGTCAAGCCGGCGATCGGCCTCACCCAGTTCGGGGTGACCACCCCGTGCGTGCAGGCGGTCACCAAGGCGCTCGAGGAGCGCTACGACTGCCTCGTGTTCCACGCCACCGGGACCGGCGGCCAGTCCATGGAGAAACTCGTGGACTCGGGCCTGCTGACCGGGGTGATCGACGTCACGACCACCGAGATCGCGGACGAGATCGTGGGCGGGGTCCTCTCCGCCGGCCCCGAACGCCTGGATTCGATCATCCGTACGCGGCTGCCCTACGTCGGCTCGTGCGGCGCGCTCGACATGGCCAACTTCTGGGCGATGGACACCGTGCCCGCCCAGTTCCGCAGCCGCAATCTCTACCGGCACAACCCGAACGTTACCCTGATGCGCACCACCCCGGACGAGTGCGGCCGCATCGGCCGCTTCATCGTCGACAAGCTCAACCGGATGGAGGGTCCGGTGCGGTTCCTCATCCCCGAGGGCGGCGTCTCCCTGATCGACGCGGCGGGCAAGCCGTTCTGGGATCCCGCCGCCGATCGGGCGCTCTTCGACGCGATCGCGTCCGGGTTCCGGGTCGGACCTCGCCGGAAGCTCGTCCGGCTGCCGCACAACATCAACGACCAGGCCTTCTGCGACGCGCTGGTGGGCGCCTTCGACGAGGTCGTCGGCGAGCCCAGCGTGGTCCGGCCTCAGGTGAGGTGAGCCCCCCATGCCCCGGATCTCCCGTCAGGATTGCCTCAAGAAGTTCCGGGCCATGATCCGGCGCGGCGAGCCGATCATCGGCGGCGGCGCCGGGACCGGGCTCTCCGCCAAGTGCGAGGAGGCGGGCGGCATCGACCTGATCGTGATCTACAACTCGGGCCGGTATCGCATGGCCGGCCGGGGGTCCCTGGCCGGGCTCATGGCCTACGGCAACGCCAACGACATCGTGGTGGACATGGCCCGCGAGGTGCTCCCGGTGGTCAAGCGGACGCCGGTGCTCGCCGGGGTCAACGGCACCGACCCGTTCATGATCACCGACGACTTCCTGCGGCGGCTGATCGAGCTCGGCTTCTCCGGGGTGCAGAACTTCCCCACCGTCGGCCTCTTCGACGGGACCATCCGCGCCCAGCTCGAGGAGACCGGCATGGGCTACGGGCTCGAGGTCGAGATGATCCGCGCGGCCCACGAGCGCGACCTGCTCACCACCCCCTACGTGTTCTCGGAGCAGAACGCGGTGGACATGGCCAAGGCGGGCGCCGACATCGTCGTCTGCCACCTGGGTCTCACCGCGGGCGGCGCCATCGGCGCCGAGACCGCGCTCAAGCTCCGCGACTGCGTGCCGCTGGTCGATGCCTGGGCGACGGCGGCCCGGTCGGTGAACAAGGACGTCATCGTGCTGTGCCACGGCGGGCCGATCGCCCGGCCCGTCGACGCGCGCTACATCCTCAAGCATTGCCGGCAGTGCCATGGCTTCTACGGTGCCTCCAGCATGGAGCGGCTGCCGACCGAGGTGGCGCTGACCGAGACGACCAGAAAGTTCAAGCAGATCCGGCGGTGAGAGACTTGCAGCAAGCAGAAACAGCCGACGACGAATAGCCCACGACTCAATCGGGATGAACAGGGTGGTGGGGGGGCTTGGGGGAGGAGCGGCGCCGCTCCCCCCCAACTAGAACAAGCAGTTCAGGAGGCTTTTCATGACTGGAGCACAGTTCGGATCGGCGATCCTCGGACTCGTGGTCGCGGCGATCGTGGTCGCGATCGTGGTGTGGCTGATGAACTGGCTGTACCTGCGCTCCTCGAAGGAGCGCGCCTTCGTGCGCACCGGCCTCGGCGGCCAGAAGGTGGTGATGAACGGCGGGGCCTTCGTGCTGCCGATCGTCCACGAGGTGGTGCCGGTCAACATGAACACGCTGCGGCTCGAGGTGTCGCGGGGGCGGGACAAGGCCCTGATCACCAAGGATCGCATGCGGGTGGACGTGGTCTCCGAGTTCTACGTGCGCGTGCAGGCGGGCCCGGACGCCATCGCCTCCGCGGCCCAGACCCTGGGCCAGCGCACCCTGGAGCCGGAGACGCTGAAGGAGCTGGTCGAAGGCAAGTTCGTGGATGCGCTCCGCACGGTGGCCGCCGAGATGACCATGGAGGAGCTGCACGAGAAGCGGGGCGAGTACGTCAAGCGGGTGAAGGGCGTGGTGGCGGCCGACCTCCTGCAGAACGGACTCGAGCTGGAGGCGGTCTCGCTCACCCAGCTCGACCAGACCGCCATGGAGTTCTTCAACCCGTCCAACGCCTTCGACGCGGAGGGCCTCACCCGGCTCACCGAGCAGATCGAGCGGCGCAAGAAGATCCGCAACGACATCGAGCAGGACACCATGATCCAGGTGCGCAACAAGAACCTGGAGACCGAGCGCCAGGCCCTCGACATCGACCGCGAGCTGGAGTACGCGCGGCTGGCCCAGGAGCGCGAGCTCGAGATGCAGCGCGCCGCCCAGCGGTCGGACGTGGCCCGCCAGCGCGCCGAGAAGGAGCAGGAGGCCGAGCGGGCCCAGATCGGGGCGCGGGAGGCGGTGGACCGGGCGCGCATCGCCTCGGAGCGGGCGGTGGAGGAGGAGCGCATCCTCAAGGAGCGCGACGTGCAGCAGCTCGAGATCGGGCGGCGCCAGGCGGTCGAGCTGGCCGAGCAGCAGCGGGCCATCGCGGTGGCCGAGCAGTCCAAGGCGCAGTCCGACGCCCAGGCCGTGGCCGATCTGGCCCGGGCCAAGGCGGTGTCCGAGGAGGAGCGCGTGTTCACCGCGCGCGAGACCGAGATGGCCGAGCGGCGCAAGCGCATCGAGCTGATCGGAGCCCAGCAGGAGGCCGAGCGGGACGCGCTGCGGCTGCGCATCGGCGCCGAGGCGGAGAAGGCGGCGGCCGGCGACCGGGGCGCCGCGGTGCGGGCGGAGGCCGAGGCGTATGCCGACGCGGAGCGGGTGCGCGCGATGGCCGCGCGCATCCGCAACGAGGTGGAGGCGGAAGGGACCCGGCTGATGAACGAGGCGCAGAACCTGCTGTCCCCGGACGCGCGCCTGTCCGCGATGCGCCTCCGGCTGATCGAGAAGCTGGAGGGCATCATCCGCGAGTCGGTGAAGCCGATGGAGCGCATCGAGGGCATCAAGATCCTGCAGGTGGACGGCCTCGGGGGGGGAGGCGGCAGCCGCGGCGACGGGCGCGACGGCGGCAGCTTCGCCGACAACTTGGTGAACTCCGCGCTGCGGTTCCGCGCGCAGGCGCCGCTGGTGGACCAGCTTCTGCGCGAGATCGGCGTGGATTCGGGCGACGTCGGCAAGGTGGCCCGCGGCCTGCTCGACCGCAGCCAGGGCGCGGCGCTGCCCCGGGCCGGCGAGGGCGAGTCCGGGCCGGGCGAGTAGCCAGGTACGCACGACGCACGCATGACCAACGTGGCCGGGCTTCCGAGCAATGCGGTGGGGGGGCCTGGGGGAGGAGCGGCGCCGCTCCCCCCCAGTTCAGAATGATCAAGGTCTACGTCTCGAGCGTGATCGACGCGCCCGCGGACGCGGTGTGGGCGCAGATCCGCGACTTCAACGGCCTGCCCAAGTGGACGCCGTTCGTGGCCGACTCGCGCATCGAGGGCGGAATGGCGCCCGACACGGTGGGCTGCGTGCGAAACTTCCGCCTCCGGGACGGCGGGGTCATCCGCGAGCAGCTCCTGACCCTCTCCGACTACGACTTCCAGTGCACGTACTCGATCCTGGAATCTCCGATGGGCGTGGACAACTACGTCGCCACCCTGAAGCTGACCCCGGTGACGGACGGGGGGCGCACGTTCGTGGAGTGGTCGGCCGAGTTCGACTGCGCCCCGGAGCGCGAGAGCGAGCTGGCCCAGCAGATCGGGCAGGACGTCTTCCAGACCGGCTTCGATTCGCTGAAGAGCATGTTCCGCCGCTAGAGCGCGATGATCCGGGTCACCCGCTCCGCGGTCATCGACGCGCCGATCGAGCGGGTGTGGGCGGTGCTGCGCGACTTCAACAGCCACACCGCGTGGCACCCGGTGGTGGCCGAGTCCGAGATCGAGGGCGGGGAGCCCTCCGACCAGATCGGCTGCGTGCGCCGGTTCACGCTGCGCGACGGCCGCCGCATCCGCGAGCAGCTCCTGGCGCTCTCGGACCGGGATCACGTCTCGACCTACTGCATCCTCGACGCGAGCGTCCCCCTTCGCCGGTACGTGGCCACGCTGCAGCTGAAGCGGGTGACCGATGGGGAGCGCACCTTCTGGCACTGGCAGTCCACCTTCGACGCGCCGCCGGGTCGCGAGCGCGAGCTGGCCGACATGGTCGGCACCGAGGTCTACGAGGGCGGCTTCGAGGGTCTGCGCGCATACCTGCGGAGCGGCCGCCCGGCGCCGGCTCGCGCCGCCGCGTCCGGGCGCGTGGTCGCGGCCGGAGCGCCCATGCCGGCGCAGGGCGTACTGGTCTCCGCCTTCGGCGGCCCCGAGGTGCTGCGTCACCAGGCGCTGCCCGCACGGGCGCCCCGCCCCGGCGAGGTGCGTATCCGACAGACCGCGGTCGGCGTCAACTACATCGACGTCTACGTGCGGAGCGGCCTCTATCGC
>WNFO01019009.1_pt1 | contig 14715 bp, 11 predicted proteins | sample 5400251 | NCBI WGS metagenome assembly WNFO01 (sample SAMN13153354, study PRJNA577476) | soil metagenome | isolation source: 100 cm saprolite under Madrone tree | place: USA:California | collected 2016-06-14 | reverse complement strand
TGCGATGGTTCAAACAGCGTCCAAAAACTTTATAACGAATGCCGCGAGGCAGGCTGGATCGATCCGAACACGCCGCCGCGGGAGTTTATCGAGCTGGTTGGCTCGCTGGTCAGCGGGGGATTCTTGGGTCTGGAAGAAATCAAACGGCCTGTGGCAACAGAATGACAAGCTCCAACCGCGGCGCGGGAATATCTCCGGGGACGTAGGCGGCCAGGTTTCTAGCTTTTCCTATTGCTTCCCAGGCAGAGCCAGACTGGTTCAAGCTGAAATATTGATAATTCAATTTGACAGGGATGGAACTGGGCTTGGCCACGTGGGTTAGCGGGACTCCTGGCAATGCGCGCCTTACCAGCTGTTCGACTTGAGTGGCCGAGGAAATCTTGACAAGCTGGGGAACCCTTTTGGCTAATTCGGTTTCGTTCAAGCTGGAGTTCACGGCAAGAAACATTCTTGTGCCAACTAGATACTTGTCTTCCTCAATCGCAGTGGAGTAGATGGAGGGCTGCACCAGCTTGAGTGGAAGCGCGACGAAATTGCTTGGCACCACGGTCTCGAGAAGCTCGCGCACCTTCTCGTCGAGGTCAGCGAAACACGGGCCCAGCTCATCGTGATCGTAAGCCGGCAGGTCTCGCGGTTGAATCTTCAGAGAGAACGTGGAGAGAGAGCCGCCCAGAGCGGACAGCACGCGGTAGAGTTTCTCCGGATGGGCCTTCCCCGTCTCGTAGAAATGCCGCAGCACGGGTAGATGACTATTGACCGTGTAGAGCAGCCAAAAGCTGGCGATGTCCGCGGCGGTGAAGTCGGCCAGGCTCGCGCTCCTCTGCCGCCGTCCTCCTGCGAGAATACTGCTTTTCGCGGAAAGAATTTCCGTGAGCCGCCGCGTGATGCCTATTAAAAACTCGCTGGCAGAAATGTCCAGCAGCGGGGGGATGAATTGTGGGTCTTGCTGAAGGGTTCCTGCGGCGGTGCGCTTGATGCGTGCGAGCCGCAAGTAAGTACAGCCGTCGAGCGACTCGCCCTCCACAAGGAATCGCATGTTTTTCCGCGCCAATTGCACCGGTTTTTCGGAGCTGCCAGTATTTTCGTCGCGAAGGTTTACGACTTCGGAAACATAGCGGGTATCTGCATTACGCTCGGCGATCGAGACGTTGAGCCCGCGCTCGCGGTGATGCGGGATAGCGAGATAGATATCCGCGCTGGTTTGATCAGCATCAAAATAGGGAGCTAGAGGTTTGGGAGCAGGAGCGTGGTCCGAGTCGGGAATGTCAAAGGGCAGCCCGTCGGAAAATATGCCGACTGCCCGCGTCAAGGCAAAGTTGCCTCCGGCGAGCGCCTCCAGATCGATTCGCAGCTCATGAAGACCCCAGGGGCAGAAATTCAGGGCCTCCAGCCGGAATTGCAGAACGCTCTCCAGAAAACGGTCGCGCGTCTGCAAATGTTGCGGTGTGAGAAAGGTTCCCTTAGACCAGATGACTGGCTGCAGTTGGCGCATAACTACACGACACGCTATCAATATCTCATTGGGTAAGCAAGCTCACGACTGCGCCAATTCTCTTGGACCTTAGTGCAGACATCTTCAGTCGCATTTGACAGGGATCGCTGCTTTTTTCGCCGACAATCCTCTCCGGCACGAAGGTTCGCGTCCTTACTTCTTCTCTGCAGTAGCGGTCTTCGGCTGCTTCGCGATTATCATGCCCTTAATCTTGTCGTAGGTCGCTTGCGGGATGATCTTCTTCTTTATGAGATCGGTCTTCATCTTGTACGGACGACCCTCAATGATTTTCTGACCGTAGGCCTTTCCTATGCCCGGGAGAGTATCAAGCTGTTCCGCTGTCGCACTATTGATGTCGACCAAATCTTTGGCCGCTGGTGCAGCCTTTGCCGCTTTCGTATCGGTTTTCGCTGGAGTAGTGCTCTTCGTCTGCGAAACCACTGCCGAGGCTCCAAAGAACACCACAAGGGCCGCTAACACCAATCGCATGATTCGCTTCTTCATCTCGCTTCTCCTTCTTTTTTTCTGTTCTCAAACGTTGTACTTCTAATTCGCTTTCGGTGACTGGTAGTCTGCCTTTCTTGCGTCCGTTTCCGGCGTGCGCTTCCCCTGTTTCTTCTTGTCCTACGCGGGTGAGCCTTTCGTTGGAGATATCGCGGATTTCATGGAGATCCCAGAGTAGAAATTCAGCACCTCTAGCCGAAACTGCACCACTCTCTCCAGGAAATGGTCGTGCGTTTGCAAATGTTGCGGTGCGAGAAAACGTTCGCTTCGACCACGCGGCTGGCTGCAGTTGACGCATGCTGCCGCTACGCTAACAGGAGCAGTGCGAAGAAGTCAAAACGATTAAACCTTCGTTGGGGCATTTCTCTCAATGTCGGATAATCCGAATGCTTCGCCAATCTTGAAGGCCAAGCTGATACATCATAGGGAAGTCTAGGGACATCGTAACCCCCTGAGTCATTGAGGTAGTAATCCAGGAACACGGGTGGAAGCAAGCAAAGTTCGAGCGGCGAGCGGGGAGCGAGCCTCTCGATGATTTGCCAAGGGCTCTGGTTGTCCTTGTGGGAGTTGGGCCGCAGGAGGTTGAAGTAGAGCTGATAGGTGTGCACCTTGGCAAGGAATTGGCCACGGCTGGAGAAGTCTTCCAGGTCAAAGAACTCGTCTTCTTCGAGTCGGTGAACGGTTTCCACATCGCTCTGGTAGGTGTGCGCGGCTGGCGGGATACGCACATGCTGGCTGTCACCGAGGGCTTTGGGGAAGTCGCCTTTGAATTCGCCACCGTTGTCAGTCTGCCAGACGAGATCGCGCAGAGAGACTCCGTAGCGGTTCAGATGCTGTTGGATGCGAGAAGCGAAGACGGCGCTGGCAGCCGCGCTGCGTTTTTCGGCGAAGGACCAGAACAGCAACCCGCTACGAACATCGCGAGCGGTGTACTGAATGGCGGGCAAGCCGAGATGCTGAGCCTGCGGCCAGTAGTGGGGAATATCGTCGAGATCCTTGGTATCGGCACTGATTTGCTGAAACAGAGCCCAGGTAGCTTTGATGTGCGCGAGGTCCTGCTTGCGCTGATATTTTTTCTTTCGTGATTTCAGCAAACCGTGTTCGCGCCAGATGCGCTGCATGGCCATGTGCGAAACGGGAAGGTCAAACTCGCGGCGGAGGCGTGCGGCAGCGAAGGTGGGTAACTGCCGGCGGAGAGCCAGGACCTGCTGCTCGATCTCGGCAGGCGTCTGGAGGGGATGGCGATGCGGAGCTCGGCTGTGTTCCTTCAGACCCGCGGGACCGTGCTGTTGATAGCGTCGCCACCACTTGCGAACGGTTAGCGTACTGGTGGCAAAGAGCCGCGCCGTCGGCTTGATGCCGCGTTCGCGGACCGACTCCACCAAACGAAGGCGATGATTGTAAGCGTTCTTCATCTCACGCACCAGATCGAAATAGCGAGCGGAAGCGGCCATGGCGCGACGATTCTAGTCGCCCTGCGCCGCCCGGCTCTCCCCCCAGCCGGGCGGCCATCTCCTCTCGCCTCTTCGGACTCACACACCTCAACTCCGCTAGGGGGTAACGATGTACCCTTCCAATTCCAGTTTAGCTGCGCTATTGACAGCACCCAGACCCGCCGAGTCATCCCTAGCCCATCACACTGCAAACCTCCATCCGCCTCCCAGGAAAAGTGGCTGTCATCTGAGTGGATACCGTATCTGAAATACTCTCGCGCTTGCTCCATTCGCGATGCGAAGCACCGGTCTGTCATCGTTCTGATCTCGGTCTGGGCAGAGCTATACTACAAGGCCCAGGCCGCAAAGAACGTCGAACAAGTTGACCTTCCGCATCCCCAGATTTTCTCGCCTTCAGGCGAAATATTGGGCAGCCTCCCCTACAATTTCCCCGATGATCCACCCGCCGAGCTCCGCGTAACTTTCACTCGATGGGTTGACGATTTTCCCGAACGAATCGAGTTATTCTTGAACGACCCTCGAGCTGCAGGAAACCGGCAGCTCCCTCCAATGATATGGAGTCGTGATCAAAAGAAGTATGTACCAGAAAAAAGAGAAGGAACATGAACGCTCCTGAAGATGATGTTGCGAAGTTGAAAGATGCATGCGATCGGGCGTACAGGGCGAATGCGACCTCGTGCAGTAATGCCGTGTGGGATGTGATCAAGGAGATCCTGAACCCAGCTGAGCCGTTCCGCAATGCTAATGCTCTGATTGACTACCTGGATGCGAACTGGAATAGCGTCACGCTTGACACAGGCTTCGAACTCGCCAATAAGGGCAAGGTTGTCGTGGGTGGGCTTAAAGTTTTAGGAGGTCATGGCCATGTCATTCTGATCTACCCCGGACCCAAGAAGCCGAGCGGCGGCTATAACTATTGGTATAAAAAGGCTCAAAAGTATATTCCGTTGCCACCTAAGGGCTTATATCCCAGGGCCATGTCTACTTCGATTGGGGCAAGATCCAGCTTGGACTGGCCAGGAGCGCTGAGCTGCGGGGATAAGACCGTTTGGGATCCGTGGGGAGATGACAAGGTTTTCCAGGGTGTAAGGTTCTGGGCTCCGAAGACGTAGTCCCAATTGGAACGCCCCCGTATTGTATCGGAGACAGCACTACTAGGTGTGAAGAAGGCTGGCTCTCCTATGCGTTCGCGGAAGAAATTGCGACCAAAGAAACGAAATGGCCCCCGATTGCACTATCCCACCGAGGGAGAGGGATGTGTTGAGGTCCCCAAGGTTTCTCGAGATGTCCTTGAGTCCGATCCCTGACCCTGCAGTGTGTTAGACCCAAGTCTGGCGGGAAGAACGGCCTGTGCCCTTTCCAGAGCAATCGGGAGGGGCTAGGACTCTCAGTCCGTTGGGGCTACTCGGTAGTGCTTGACAGATTCTTTATTAGTGTGATACTTGCAACCACAAATCGGGCTATCCACATTACCGAAAGCGTCCCTCCAGGCCTGATCCTACGAGGTATACATCGTGGCTAAAGAAAGTGTGCATAAGAAGTTAGAGCGGGTCCGTCCGCCCCGCGTTCATGTGACTTACGACGTCGAGGTTGGAAACGCCATCGAGGTGAAGGAACTCCCCTTTGTAATGGGAGTGATGGCCGACTTGAGTGGTCAGCCGAGGGAACCCTTGGCCCGTATGAAGGACCGCCGATTCGTCGAAATAACCCCGGATAATTTCGACAGCGTCCTCGAGAGCTTTAAGCCGCACCTGGCCTTCGCGGTCGACAACAAACTCAGCGAAGATCCCAATGCCGGCCAGCTAAAAGTCGATCTGGATTTCAAGAGTTTGGACGACTTCGATCCCGCGCAAGTGGCCAGGCAGGTGAAACCGCTCAAAGAACTTATGGATCTGCGGACCAAATTGAGCGATCTGCGCGGCGCCCTGCAAGGCAACGACAAGCTGGATGAATTGCTGATGGAGGCTGCGGGTAGCACCGAAAAACTCGACAAGCTGAAGAAGGAACTCGGCAAGGAAAAGGACAAGGGAGCCTCCGATGAATAAGCCGGAACAGGCCGCGGCCCAGGCTGCTGGAGCAAAGGCCGCCGAAGGGAACTTGTTGGATCAGATCATCGATGAAGGAAGGTTTGGCCGGGAAACGAGCTCCCGGGAACGCGGTAAGGACATGGTCAAGGAGTTCATCTCCCAAGTCGTCGCGGGAGAGATGACTCTTTCGCGCGACGCCGACGCTACCATCAACTCCCGCATCGCGCAGATCGACCATTTGATTTCCCTGCAACTCAACGAGGTGTTACACCACCCGACATTTCAGAAGCTGGAGGCCAGCTGGCGCGGCGTGAAGTATCTGCTGGACCAGAGCGAGACCAGCTCGCAAATGAAAATTCGCCTTCTCAACGTCAGCAAGAAGGAAATCTTGCGCGATTTGCAGCGCGCCGCGGAATTCGATCAGAGCACTTTGTTCAAGAAAGTCTATGAAGAGGAATTCGGCGTCTTCGGCGGCGAACCCTTCGGCGCCTTGATCGGGGATTATGAGTTCAGCCGGCACCCTGAGGACATCGAGCTCCTGGAAAAAATCTCGCAGGTTGCCGCCGGCGCGCACGCGCCTTTTTTGACCGCCGCCTCTTCTGAGCTGATGAATCTTGAAAGCTTCACCCAGCTCGGCGAACCGCGCGACATCGGCAAGATTTTCGACAGCACGGAATTCGCAAAATGGAAGTCTTTCCGCGCCAGTGACGATTCCAAGTACGTGGGCCTGGCCCTGCCGCACATTCTCATGCGCTTGCCCTATGGAAGGGACACCAAGCCGGTGGATGAATTTGGCTACGAAGAGAATGTCGATGGTTCCGATCACTCCAAGTATCTGTGGGGCAACGCCGCGTATGCCTTGGGCGCAAGACTGACCAATGCGTTTTCGAAGTATGGCTGGTGTGCGGCCATCCGCGGTGTTGAGGGCGGCGGCTTGGTCGAAGGATTGCCGGCCCACACTTTCCACACCGACGAAGGTGACGTGGCGCTCAAATGTCCCACGGAGATCGCTATCACTGACCGTCGCGAAAAAGAACTGGCGGATCAGGGTTTCATCCCGCTTGTTCATTGTAAAGGTACCGATTACGCGGCTTTCTTTAGCGTACAGTCCACCAACAAACCGAAGAAGTACGACAAAGCCGAAGCCAATGCCAACGCGCGCTTGTCTTCACAGCTTCCCTACATGCTCGCGATCTCTCGCTTCGCCCACTACTTGAAGTCCATCATGCGGGACAAAATTGGCGGCTTCATGTCCCGCATCGAATGCGAGGCATTTCTCAATAAGTGGATCATGCAGTACGTCACGGAAGATGATCAGGCCAGCGCTGCAACGAAAGCGCAGTATCCCCTGCGCAACGCAAAGGTTGAGGTTACGGAGATTGCCGGCAAGCCGGGTGCTTATCGGGCGATTGCTTTTCTGCGCCCGCACTTCCAGCTTGACGAACTTACTGTTTCTCTGCGGTTGGTGGCGGACCTGCCGCAGGCTGCGAAGTAACTGGGTTCCCTGTATTTGGCCTTCAATTGAATTCCATTTCTTGGGCCTGCATCTCTTGAGAGCAGGCTCAAGACCCGGAATATCAAGATGGGGGAGATTTCAAATTTGTTTTAAGAGGAGACAACGATATGGCTGGTTATGCAACAGGAATGGGCTCACATGGGGATATGTTCTTGAAGATCGATGGAATTGAGGGCGAGAGCCGCGACAGCAAGCACAAGAACGAGATTCAGATTCTGAGCTTTTCGGTTGGGGCTTCGCAACCGGGGTCCGCTGGAATTGGCGGCGGCTCGGGCGTGGGTAAGGCCCAATTTCAGGACTTGCACGTTACGAAGTACGTGGATAAGGCAAGTCCCAAATTGTTCGAAGCGCTCGCGACCGGAAAGCACACTCCCACGGTGACGCTGGTCTGCCGAAAGGCGGGCGGAGAGCAGCACGAGTATTTGAAATGGACATTGTCGGAGGTCCTCGTATCGTCGATCCAGATATCCGGGTCCGGCGGCGAAGCGACCCCGTCCGAGAGTATCACTATGAATTTCGCGAAGATTGAAGTCGAATACAAGGCCCAGGACGAAAAAGGCGGCCTGACTGGCGTAGTCAAGGCTGGCTGGAATCTTGCCGAGAACAAGAAAGTCTAGCTGCTGGCAGGAACGATTTAGCCTGTAAAGAGTGCTTGGCCGGTCGCGAGACCGGCCAAGTGGTTCTCTGTCTGTTCGCCATTCTCGACGGGGCGGAAGCTCGATGGTGATCTTTTCATGACCGTTCAACAACTATTCCAATCCGGCCAGCTTGATGAGGCGGTCAAAGCGCTCGCCGCCGAATTGCGCGACGATCCCGCGAATTCCAAGCGCCGCACCTTTCTCTTCGAATTACTTTGCTTTGCCGGTGATTATTCTCGCGCCGAAAAGCAGCTGGATGTTTTGTCTCAAGGCGGTCCGGAATCGGAGATGGGCGCCCTTCTTTATCGCGGTGCTCTCGCCGCAGAGAAAACGCGCCACGAGATGTTCGAGAAACAGGAGTACCCGAGGCCTGTCGCCGATGTAGCCGCGCCGCGTGTTACCGGCACCGTTAACGGAAAGACGTTCCACGCCCTGTCGGATACAGATGATCGGATCGGTGCGAACCTGGAAGTATTCGCTGCTGGAAGTTATATGTGGATTCCGTTTTCCTTACTGTCCTCGATTCATATCTCTCCCCCGAAGCGGTTGCGTGATCTCCTTTGGCTTCCTGCCGTCGTCCGTCCGTCTGCCGCTTTTCAAGGACGTGAACTCGGCGAAGTGCTTCTCCCAGTCCTCAACCCCTTCTCTTGGCGGAGCGCTGACTCGGCGATCCGCCTGGGCAGGTGGTCGCCCAGGCGGCCTCTTAAGTTGCACCCATGCCCCTACCCGATGGTCTACTGAACCCCATTCCTGGGGAAAACCCTAGCGGACAGAGCCTTCGCTACGATCCTGTTTACGACAAGATTCGCGAGGCCCGCCGTGCTGAGGAGGAGTACCAACTCTCCGAAGAAGCTGCCAGAAGAGATGTGTGGTCGCGGGCAGCGGTTAAGAAGGCCGACTTTCTACAAGTCATTAAGCTCTCCACCGAAGCCCTTTCCAAGCGGACCAAGGACCTGCAAATCGCGGCTTGGTTGACGGAAGCACTCCTGGTGCAAGAGAGAATTCCCGGATTGACGCAAGGTCTGGACCTCATGCGCGGGCTCATCGAAGGTTTCTGGGACACCCTTTATCCGGAAGTCGAAGAAGATGACTTGCAAATGCGCGCTGCTCCCATCGAGTGGGTAGGCGCCTTGCTCGAGAATCAAGTCCATAAAGTTCCGCTGACCAAAAATAAACTGGACTGGTACAAATTTCAAGAATCCCGCCGCGTTGGCTACGAGAATGACGCCAAAGGAAATGATGCAAAAATGGCCGCCCGCCAGGCCGCAATCGAAGAGAAAAAATGCACGGCGGAGGAATTCGACGAAGCGGTCAGGAACACAGGAGAGCCTTTCTTCCGCCAATTCATGGAAGACCTTGCCGCGGCAAATATCTCAGTGCAGGCCATGGAAACTCTCTGTGATGAAAAGTTCGGTCGTGAAGCTCCAAATTTTGCGAACTTGAAGAAGGCGCTTGAAGATCTTCAGGACGCCGTCCGGGAGTTTTGGAAGCCCGCGGAAGAAAAAGAGCCGGATGATGAAGCGCAAGAGGAACAGCATGAAGTGGCCGTCTCCGAACAGGAAACATCCTTGGCCACTGCCCCCGCGCGCAAACGCGCGGTTGTCTCGGATGAGCCAGCGGATCCGGACGACGCAGTGCGCCGCATGCTTGGTCTGGTCCGCTATCTTCGTCTTGCGAATCCAGCGAACCCCGTTTCCTACATGGTTCTCCGAGGGCTGCGCTGGGGCGAACTACGCGCCAGCGGCTCTTCACTGGACCCAGCTCTGCTCGATTCTCCACCGAGCGAAACGCGCCAGCTGCTAAAAAAACTCGCCACCGAAGGGCAATGGAACGAATTGCTAGAAGCCGCCGAAGCCGCCATGAGCCTGCCCTGTGGCCGTGGCTGGCTTGACCTCCAGCGGTACACCGTTCGGGCCTGCGAAGGCCTGGGCCACGAGTTGGTCGTCGCCGCCATCCGCGCGGGTCTCCGTTCGCTCCTATCGGATTATCCCCATTTAGTTTGCGCATCTCTTTCTGACGACACTCCGGCGGCTAACAATGAGACACAAGCGTGGATCGCCGAGAGGATCTCTCCGCCGCCGCCCTCTCCGCCTGAACCGGAGATCATAGCGGCACCCCACCCGGCTGCAACGGCGGCCGTCGCAGGTAATAATGGCAGCGCTCCACCTGATGTGCTGGAGCTGGCCCACCAGGCCGCACGCTCTGGACGCATCCAGGACGCCGTCGAACTCCTGTCCCGGGAAATTGCTCAGGAACGCTCGGGGCGCGCCCGTTTTCATCGAAAGATTCAGCTAGCCGCGCTCTGTCTTTCAGCCAAGCGTGAGGACATTGCCTACCCGATTTTGGCGGAGCTCGCCGAGGAGATCGACCGGCGAAAACTGGAGGAGTGGGAAGAGTCGTCTGCTCTGGCACGCCCCCTGGCGCTGCTCTTTCGCTGCATGGACAAGCTCGGTTACGACGAGGCGGCCAAGCAGAAAATCTACCAGAAGATTTGTCGGTTGGACCCAGTGCAAGTTCTGTCGGGCATGAGGTAAGAATGGCGGAACACGAAACCAAACGCGAACTCCTTGGGCCGGTTACGCTCTCGGTCTTGGACCGCCTGCTCGACGACGAGCCCAAATCAAAAGTGGAAGGCCCGTTGACGCACAGCAAGTCTCTCGCGCAGCTCAAAGTGGCCATCCGCCGGGACCTCGAGAATCTGCTGAACACTCGCTGCACCCCCGAGCCCCTGCCGGAATCCAGTGTCGAAACGCGGCGCTCCATGTACAACTACGGAGTCCCGGACATCACCGAGATCGGCCAGAATTTCCTGTACGAAAAGGATCGTTTGCTCTCGGAAATCGAAAGGGCCGTGCGTCTATTCGAGCCCAGGCTCGCCGGTGCGAAGGTGGCCGTTTTGCCGGCCGCCGGCGCGTCGCGCGTGGTCCGTTTTGTCATCGAGGGCATGCTGCGAATCGATCCCGCTCCCGAGCACATTGTTTTCGACGCTGCACTGGAACTGACCAGTGGTGAGTACCAGTTGATGGGGGACGCCAGTGCGGGATGAATTCCTCACCTATTACGAGCGCGAGCTCACCTACTTCCGGCAGATGGGGGCCGATTTTGCGGAAAAATATCCCAAAGTGGCCTCGCGCTTGCTCCTCGAGCCAACGCGTTGCGAAGATCCCCACGTCGAACGGTTGATTGAAGCGGCCGCCTTCCTCGCTGCGCGAGTCCATCTCAAAATTGACGATGAGTTTCCAGAGATCACCGAAGCTCTCCTCACGGTTCTTTATCCTCACTACATCCGGCCGATCCCTTCGATGACCGTGGTGCAGTTTCACCTGGATCCCGAACAGGGCAAACTAGCTGGTGGACTGCCGATTCCGCGCGGCTCCATGCTTTATTCCAGGCCTGTCGAAGGCTACCCCTGCAAATTCCGGACGTGTTACGACACCACCCTCTGGCCGCTTTCCATCACAGAGGCCCAGTGGTTGGCGCCGGACCGCTTGAGGCCCGCCATCAAAGCCGCGGACGCCGTGGCAGCGCTTCGGGTCGAGCTCAGTTGTCTGCCTGATGCTGATTTTGCCAAGATGCAGTTGCGTTCCTTGCGGTTCTATTTGAATGGCGAGAGCAATCTTGTTCACGCCCTCTACGAATTGCTCTGCAACAACACCACGCAAATTCTGATTCGCGATCTGGCGCCCAACTCTCGCAGGCCGCCGGTCGTGCTACCAGCCAGTTCTCTGCGGCCGGTGGGATTCGAAGATGCCGAAGCGCTCCTTCCTTATCCTCGGCACTCCTTCGCTGGCTATCGCCTTTTGCAGGAGTATTTCTGCTTTCCCGAAAAATTCTTTTTCATTGACCTCACCGGTCTGCAGGCCTTGGAGAAAGCCGGTTTCGGGCCGCGTGTCGACGTCGTCTTTTTGATCTCCAGTTTCGAACGCGCCGAGCGCGCCCAAATGCTTGAGCTGAACGTATCGGCGAAGACCTTGTGCCTGGGGTCTTCACCGGTGATCAATCTCTTTCCCTTGACGGCGGAGCCAATTCTTCTGGACCAAACGGATTTCGAATATCCAGTGGTTCCGGATGTCCGCCGGAGACGTGCGCTGGAGATTTTCTCCATCGATGATGTCATCTCACCGGACCGGGACACCCATCAGGTTCTGCAATTTGAGCCGTTCTACCGTTTTCGCCATGCTTCCTCCCGGCAGGAAAAACGACAGCAGGCCTTCTGGTATGCCAGCCGGCGCCCTTCCCGGCGAAGCAATGACGAGGGCACGGAAGTTTTTCTTTCCCTGATGGACCTTACCGGACGGCCCATGCGGCCCGACGTGGACACCGTTACGGTCCACTGCACATGTACGAATCGCGATTTGCCCTACCGTTTGCCGCTGGGGAACGAAGCTGGTGACTTCGAACTGGAAGGGTTCGGAGCCGTCAAACGCATTGTGGCCCTGCGGAAACCTACCGCGACCGTTCGCCCGCCCACCGGCAAAGGCGTCCTCTGGCGGCTGGTGTCTCATCTCTCATTGAACTATTTGTCGCTGGTGGAGGAAGGGAAGGACGCCTTGACGGAAATCCTTCGCCTCTACAACTTTAGCGAGTCCGCGTTTCATGAAAAACAGATTGCGGGCTTGCTAAATTTGAAGAGTCACCGCCACTTCGCCCGCGTAATTTCCGAAAATGGAATCGGGTTCGTGCGCGGCAGGCAGGTCGAGATCGAATTTGATGAGGAGCAGTACGTCGGCGGCGGGGTCTACCTGTTCGCCAGCGTGCTCGAACATTTCCTGGGATTGTACGCTTCCATTAACAGCTTTAGTCAGTTGCTGGCACGCACGCAGCAGCGAAAGGAGCCTCTACGGCAATGGCCGCCACGAGCGGGGCAGGCGATTCTGCTCTGAAGCAAACGCCCGTCCCGTCCGAACTCGAAACCCGGCTCCGCGAGGAACCGTTTGCTATCCGTTTCTTCCAGGCCGTGCGCCTGCTCGAGCGGCTTTTTCCGGGTCGCAAACCAGTGGGCCGATTTGTCAATCCTTCGGAAGAAATAGTGCACTTCGGTGCAAATCCTTCCCTGGCTTTCCCCGCCAGCGAAATTCAATCGCTCCGATGGGATGAGAACAAGCCTCACCAGATGACCGTCAATTTCCACGGACTGGCCGGGCCTGTTGGTGCTCTGCCGCAATGGTATACCGGCTTGATCGCCGAACGCGTACGCTCCGGCGACAAGTCTCTCCGCGACTTCCTGGACATTTTCAACCACCGCTTCCTCTCTCTCTTTTATCAAGCCTGGGAAAAGTACCGCTTTCCTATCGCTTACGAGCGCGGGGAACTGGACCGGTTCTCTCGCCTCTTGCTGGACCTCATCGGCCTGGGTACGGATGGCTTGCAAAATCGCCAGGCTGTTCCCGATGAGGCTTTTCTTTTTTTTGCTGGAATTCTTGGCCAGCGGCCTCGTTCTGCAAAAGCTCTGGAATTGATTCTCAATGAATATTTTGAAGTGCCCGTTGAAGTTCAGCAATTGCTTGGCGGCTGGTTCCGGCTTGACACCGCGACGGAATGCCGCATCGGCGACCGCGAAACTCCTTCCGAGCAGCTCGGAATGGGCGCTGTCGCTGGGAATGAGGTCTGGGACCAGGGCGCCCGTGCGCGAATCAAGCTTGGCCCGCTAACGCTTTCCCAGTATCTCGATTTTCTGCCTACCGGCTCCGCTTTCCCGGCGCTGCGCGGATTGACACGTTTTTTTTCCAACGACGAAATTGATTTTGACGTGCAGTTGGTTCTCGAACGGGCAGACGTCCCCGCCTGCGAATTGGGCTCCGAAGGCGACGATTCTCCAAAACTGGGATGGGTCAGCTGGGTTCGCTCCGGCCCGATTGGGCGGGACCCGGAAGACACAATCCTGGATTTGTAATAGGAAAGGACTACAGCATGGCCTCCAACTTGAAAGGCCTCATCGGCAAACTCAATGATACTTCGCGCTCCGCGCTCGAAGCCGGGGCAGGGTTCTGCCTTTCTCGGACTCACTACGACATCGAAATCGAGCACTTCTTGATGAAATTGCTGGAGGTCACCGACAGTGACTTGCAGCACATCCTTAAACACTTTGCGGTGAACAAATCACATCTCGTCAGTGATCTCACCGTTAGTCTTGACAAGCTCAAGACCGGCAACGCACGAACGCCCGTCTTCAGCCCCTCGCTTGTGCAAATGCTGTCGGAAGCGTGGACCGTCGGCTCGCTTGACTTTGGTGCCGCCCAGGTGCGTTCCGGCTTCTGCATCCTGGCCGTCGCCGCTTCACCGGATCTAGCGCGATTGTTGCGCGAAGTCACCCGCGAATTTCAGAAAATCAGCGAGGAAACGCTGCGCAAGAATTTCTGGGCCATCGTGGCTGGCTCGCCCGAAGATCACCAGACGGCCCAAGCCGCCAATATCCCCGGTGTGGGACCCGCCACCTCTGCCGGTGCTCTCGGCGGCAAAACACAAAATCTGAATCAATTTACCATCGATCTCACCGCCAATGCGCGTGCAGGAAAAGTCGATCCTGTGCTCGGCCGCGACCACGAGATTCGCCAGATCATCGACATTCTGACCCGCCGTCGCCAGAACAATCCCATTCTTACCGGCGAAGCGGGCGTCGGCAAAACTGCTGTCGTCGAAGGCTTTGCGCTGCGTGTCGCCGCTGGCGATGTCCCGCCCCCTCTGAAGAACGTAACCATCCGCTCTCTGGACCTTGCTCTTCTCCAGGCCGGGGCTGGCATCAAGGGAGAATTTGAAAATCGCCTAAAAGGGCTGATCGAAGAGGTCAAGTCTTCGCCCACTCCGATCATCCTTTTCATTGACGAAGCGCACACCATGATCGGCGCTGGCGGTCCGGCCGGTCAGGGCGACGCGGCCAATTTACTGAAGCCGGCGCTGGCCCGCGGCGAATTGCGTACTATCGCTGCAACCACGTGGTCAGAGTACAAGAAATATTTTGAGAAGGACGCGGCTCTGGCTCGGCGCTTTCAGGTTGTAAAGGTGGAAGAACCGGCGGAGCTGCAGTGTATGGTCATGCTCCGTGGCATCGTGGGTTCCTTGGAAAAGCATCACAACGTTCGAATCC
>WNFO01004817.1_pt1 | contig 14715 bp, 11 predicted proteins | sample 5400251 | NCBI WGS metagenome assembly WNFO01 (sample SAMN13153354, study PRJNA577476) | soil metagenome | isolation source: 100 cm saprolite under Madrone tree | place: USA:California | collected 2016-06-14 | reverse complement strand
GGTGGCAGCCCGTTCTCGGGCCGCCCCGGGTTTCCATAGTGACTCCGGGCCCCATGGAGCGCGCCCGGCCGCCGGTTCGCTGGTGACGGCGGGCTCCCAGCCGGCCCCGGGTTTCCATGGAGCGGCCCCGTCTCCGAGGGCGGTGGCGTCTTCCTCAGCCACGGCGAGGGCCACGGCCACGGCGATGGCCACGAGTGTTACGAATGTCACCACCACCAACGCCTTCGTCCGCCCCGTCTTCCACCGCCACCGCGTCTTCTTCGACTTTTTCTTCTTCGGCGGCCCGGTGTTCGCGGGGCCCTGGTTCGGCTTCTGGGACCCCTTCTGGTTCCCGCCCCCGGTGGTGATCCAGGCACCAGCACCGGTTTACGTGCAGCAGCCCCCGGCGCCGACGTATTGGTACTACTGCGCCGACGCCCAGGCGTACTACCCCTACGTCCAGCAGTGCCCAGGCGGCTGGCTGACGGTGGTGCCCAATGCGTGAAGCCCGAAGAGCAGGCAGGGTCCGCGCGAACAACGAAGGATGAAGATGACCAACGCGGCGGTCGACGCAGGGAAGTCGAGAGGGCAGACCGGCCTCGTCAATGGGGAGGCGCTGGTGGCGCGCCCGGGGGGTGGCGACGCAGAGTCCAATATTCCGAGCGCGCCAGCGCGACCAAACTTAGCCGAACTCGTGGGGCCACGGAGAAGCGGGTGATGCGAATGCGGAGTCGAATAGCAGCATGCTGGACCCTCCTTATACCTGTGTGTGTGGGAATATTGTTCGTCTCAGTCATTGCTGCTTGTGGGGACAGTGGCCAGGTCTCCGTCAGTCCATATCGCGAACTGGTGAAGGTGATGTTCACGTCTGGCTTGTTTGACGTCGGCCTGTCACGAGCGAGCAAGGCCGATACAGGCGCGGCGCGAGCCCAGTTAGAGAAACATCTCGGCCGACAACTGACGGAAGATGAAGCAGGACGACTACAAAGGCTGGTGACACGCGTCCTCCGTGAGGTCTTCCCCCAGTCGTTTTGGGAGGACACGTACGTCGACATGCTGTCGAAGCATGTCAGCGTTAAAGACGCTCGCGAACTGCTCGCCTTCTACGGGACACCGCTGGGGCAGAAAACGCTTCGACTCGCTGCCATGCTCACCGCTGAGGCCGACGATGCGAGTCAAGGTGTCTTGAAGGCGCGCGAGAACGAGTTCCGCCAGCGGTTCGTCGCAGAGTTTCAGAAGGAGTTGCCGGAGCTGAACGCGGGGGTGCTCGCCCAGCAGGGCCAGCCCGTGCCTCCGCTGTCCTCCGCCTCGTCCTTCTGGTACTACTGCGCCGACGCGAAGATGTACTACCCGTATGTCCGGCAATGCCCCACGGGTTGGCTCAAGGTCGTTCCCAAGACCGGGCCACCACGCCAGTAGCGGCGAGGACCGCCGTTCAGACCTGGGAGGGCCGGTCGCATGAGGGGACACGGGACCCGCCGATCGTTGTCGTCATCAAGCTCCGACCGGCTCACTATCTGAAATAGAGACGCCCGAAGATATCCGCCAGAAGACCCGTTGTCGCCAGCGCGACAGCAAGGACCAGCCAGCCAGCTTTTCGAAGACCAGGACGGCTGAGGAAGTCGACACCCCAGAGCATCAGGCCAATCACTCCGAGCGTTTCCGCCGCCAGCAACGTCTGGATATGCAACCCGAGGAAGTACAGCTCGTCGGCCCGAGGGTTGCCAATCGTCAGGGTGAGCACGAAGGACGTCGCGACAAAGACGAGCACGAGGAAAGTCAGCGGACGGAGCCGGGCCACTGTTCTCATCATGCCGCCCTGGCGCCCAGTCCACCACATCATAACGCGTCGCCTGGCCAGTTCTTCTCGCCTCGGGAACAGGGGTCGCGCATTGGGATTGTTGCGAGGTCTGGGAGCTGAGATCCCGGCGGCCCTACGCTAGCACCGCCCTTGCTTGGCGAGTCCGGGAGGGCAGCCTTTCCCTTCGCCCCGATACCAGGGCTGCTCGCGTTCACGCCAGTTACGCTCGCGCGCTTCTTCGCGCCATTCCCGTCCGTAGTGTGACTCCCACTGGGGCGGCCATCACGACGGCACTCGCTCCAGCGCGGCGGGGGCACCGGGTAGTGGCGGACGGGGACCTGAAGAATGGGCGCCGGGACGTAGGGAGGTTCGACGACCGCCCATGGACCGTTCCATGTCGGCCCGACATACCATCCGTCACCGGTGAAGATCCAGTACTCATGAGCGCAGAAGAAGACGTTCGCTGGAGCGCTCGGCGCCGAGTAAACAGGAGTTCCCGGGATGACCACGAGGGCCGGTGGGGCTGGAAGCTGAATCCCGATCTGAACCCGCACTTGGGCGTGGACGGGTACCGCGACTGCCGCCACGAGCAACGCAACGAGTAGGAAGATCACCTTCATAGCATGTTCCCTTCCACTGCCGAGGTTGCCCGAGCCCTCGCGCGCCGCCGCGGTCCCGCCGCCCAGGAGCGGCGACACGGTCCTTGTCAGAAGCGAAGCGCGAGTCCCATGGAAACTCCCCAGTCGGCTGCGCCGTCGGTCAGCCCTCTGGTCACTGCCCCCGTCAGCTTCAGCGCCTTGATGAGCCGGAGTTCCGCCCCGACGCGGAGCTCGACGGGATCGTCCTGCCCCCGCGCGATGGCCGTCGAGCCCTCGAGAAACCCGAACACGGACAGGGGTTGCAGGACCGCGTAGGCGACCCCGACGCTCCACCCGAACGAGTTGTGGAAATCCGCGCCGGGCGGGTTGCCGATGAACGTGTACGACAGAGTGAGATACCCGAACAGGGCCTCGATGAGGCGCTTGCTCACGTCCACGCCGAGGGTCTCGTCGAACTCGCCGGTGCCGAGCCCACGATCCTTGTCCGCGGTCGGGAACTTGATCTTCAGGTATGGCGTGATCTCAGGGATCAGCTCTCGTTCCTCGACGACGACGACGGACGCCTTCAGCAGCACGTCGCCGAGGCCGCTCTCGGTGGTGGAGCCCGCCGGCTGCGCGAACTTGCCCTTCTGCTCTTTCCGGGACGAGTCCTGATAGATGAACGGCACCGTCACGCTCAGCCAGAAGCGGTCAAGCGGCCTCACACCGAGCGTGAACGGGACGTAGACGATCGTCGTGTCCTTGTCGGTACCGTAATCACCGACCGAGTAGTTGACAGAGGTCGAAAACTTCACCCGGGGCTCGTCCTCGGCCCGGGCGGGCGCGGCGCCGAGCAGGACCAGCGCGACTGCCATCACGACTCCGAGATGCCGCATCGGCTCGTCTCCTCTCGTTGAGGGCCGGTGACTAACGACCCGGTTTCTCGGGCTTCTCGGGTCGTTCTGGCTTCTCGGGTCGTTCTGGCTTCTCGGGCTTGTCCATCTTCCCGCTCTTGTCGAGCTTCTCGCTGCGCTCCATAGCGACCTTCGTCACGTCCTTCTCGGTCGCCTTCACACTCTTGACCACGGAGCCGAGGTTCTTGTAGCCGAGGTCGCGCGCGAGCTTGCCCCAGCCTTCGCCGGGCCGGCGCATAGCGAGGATCTCGCTCACTGACTTCGCCGAGTTGGGCTGCTTTGCCGTGAGCGCGAGCAGGATCGAGATCTCTCCGTACCCGAGCTTCTTGGCGCGGAGGTCCCGCACGTCCTGCGTCGTGAGCTCGCGGGGCGTGCTATTGGGGTCGAACTTGAAGTTCGTTCCCTTCCACTCGTCCACGATCTTGGAGGTCACGCGGCCTCCATCGCGCTCCGCCGCGCTCTTGTCGATCTTCTGCGTGAGTTGGGTGAGCTCTTTGTCGCCTTTCGCATCCACGTCTTGTGCGGCTGCTTGGCCGGCGACGAGGCCGGTCATCAGGGCGATCGAGGTGAGTGATAAAGCGGATCCAACGATCCTGAGCTTGGTCATGGCATGGCCTCCTGGGAGCTCCCGTGTGCTCGCAAGCCGCGGGGATCCCTGTCGGAGACCGTGCAACTCACATGCCCTCAACAAACCCAATGCTAAAAGGTCTTTGCAATTCCCGGAAATGCTGGCGGTGTCGATGATCTGACACCGGTGTCGACTTGACCTGATGATGGATGACAACCCGGGTAGGAGGCGAATTCGCTTCAATAACCCCGTCAGTGGTGCTGCCCGGAGGCCCAGGTGGAGTAGGTCAGTTGCTGCGCTCATCGGTTTGTCTCAGCGCGTCTCTTGCCGCTCCCTGGCCCGCGTGCTACGGCGTGCGCTCCCACCCCGTGCCCGTCGCGCTGGTGGAGAGTGCTCCATCCCGCTCGTGTAGAAGGTGGCTCGCCAGCCCTCCGAGAACACCTTCAGCTCGACATTGAAAACCCCGCCCATTCATGCCGACCACGACGGCGCCGACGCCGGCCAGCACTTGAGCCAGCTAGCAACGGCTAGCACGATTCGCGGGGCCGCCTGATGCCCGCGGAGCTGCATGGTCAGAAGAGATCGGCGCGGATTGGCCGAGTTCAGAAGCGGAACATAACCCGAGCGCGGAACCCGCTCTCTCTGAGGAGAAACGCGTTGTCGTCCTCGTGACTCGTTTCGTGCTGCAGGAAATAACTGTAGTGATACCCGACGTCGATCTGCAGTGCCCGCGTGACGTTGTACGCCAAGGACAGCCCCGCATCGGCGTTGATCTGCCGCAGGTAGACGGTCCCGCCCTCCGTCCGCCCGCTGGCGACACGCGGAAGCCCCCCGCCGCTGACCTCCAGACGCACCGAGGCTTTTGGATCCAACGGGACATCGACGCGGGCACCCGCGATAGGAACAGGCAACTCCTGAAGGTAGAAGTCCTCGCTGTTGCTATGTCCGTGCTGGCTCAGCGTCGGATTGAAATAGACATACGTGAGCCCGACGGTGCCGGTTAAAAAAATATTGTACGCGTTCATCAGGACGCGTTCATAGTCCAGGCTGACACGAGAGAAGTCCGCGTTGGTGTGGACGCGCCCGGGACCGAAGCCGTCACCGTTGTACGACAATGTCTGACCAAAGCGGGCGTCGCCATCGAGGAACTCGTAGAGGTAGCGTACGCGCAACGCGTCACGGTCGGTGAGATGGAACGCGACTCCCGCCTCCAGTGCTTCGGACACGTCGATTCCGAGATCGCGGTTCAACAGTAGCCGCGTTCCCCGTTGGGGCGTCTCGCCCACGCGCAGGTACCCATTCGGGAGCCCAATTCGGCCGTCCAGCGTGATCTCCCAGCGACCATAGGGAGCTACAGCGAGGGATGTTGCCGGCTGATTGCCTGAGACGCTTTCACTCTGCATCTGCGCGAAGACGGGCGCGGCGGTGAGGACGATGAAAATGAGCAGGGCGGCGGAGAGTCGATGACTTATGGTCCCACCCCCTCGTCATCAGCCCGGTGGCGGTTTCTGGATCGGCGACGACATGGCAGACGGTACGGACGGAAGACTACTGTGTCAAGCGAATGTCCGACCGCGCCGATGCCTCGCCAGGAGTTCAGCCACGAGCGGAGCACCCCGAGTACAGCCAGGTCGCATCGACGCGGGCGGCTTCCAGTGTGACGAGGGGTAGGCGTCCGAGGTGGTCACTCACGCTCCGACGAACATCAGCAGAATGAAGCACTGGCGGTAGACGACTCGGGCTGGGCCTGCTGGCCTGCGCGCTCGCTTGCCCACAGACTCGAAGGGGCGTGCTCTGGCTGCGCACTACCGTCGTGTCATGCCGCATCGCGGACACAAGAAAGCGATCGTCGCTGCCCACGCTGTCCTCGTCACCGCGTATCATCTGCTCAGCCGCGACACGACGTACCACGAGCTCGGGCCCGATTATTACGACCGGCGTCACACTGAGCGCGTTACCCGGCGAGCGGTCCAGGCCCTTGAGCGGCAGGGGTACCGCGTCACCTTGGAGAGGGTTAAGATTTCACCACGTCAGCCGACTCGACCATCAAACGCGGGGTTTTCAGCCTTCCGCTCGAGCCGCATGACTCGCTTGACCACCATGAGTACTCAGGCAATCATATGGCGTGCTTCAGAGATCCTGCGTAGTCCTGCTCGTCGCTGCCCTGCTCGCGCTCGTGCCCGCAGCCTACGCCGATCCGCCCGACCCGACGTGGATCGGCGGCTATTGGGATGACGGCGATTTCGACAACGTCGTCATTTCCATCGTCAGTGCGTGCGCCGTCGAAGTGCCATCGCTCACCGATTTCGGACCCTTGTGGACGCCTCTCATCGGCATCGAACCGTTGCAGCCGAGGTTCGTCCATGTCTCGTCTCACGCCGCTGCTTCTCCCCGCGCGCCGCCAATATAGAGTCCCTGCCCGAGTCCTGATACTCGACTAGCGCCCTGGCGGCAGGTCGGCCAGAACGCCTTTTGGGTGTTCTGCCCTTGCACACCACTGGCTGGTCTCTACACCCGACGTGACCGCTGTGCGCATGGGAGGCATCCATGAACGCTCGCCGTATAGTTGTCGCCTGTTGCGGCCTTGGCATGTCCGAGCGTTACCCGTCAGCACTGCGCTCCCTGTGGCCTCCGTGCTTTGGAACGTGCACCCAGGTCGCGCCGTGAAACGTCGATGATTGATTTCGTCTTTCTCGGCTTGGTGATCTTTGCGGCCGTCTATTGGCTCGCGGCCTTTGCGTCCGTCGTGCTCTACCGGCGACGTCGGCCATCTACCTCGGACGTTGCGCCTCCCGTCACGATACTGAAGCCGCTGAGGGGTAACGACGGGCAGCTGTACGAGAATCTCCGCAGTTTTTGCCTCCAGGATTATCGCAGTTTTGAAATCGTCTTCGGCGTCCGGGACCTTCACGATCCCGCCGTGCCCGTCGTCGAGCGCCTCAGACATGAGTTTCCCGGTCTCGAACTGAAGCTCGTGGCCGACAGCCGCACGATCGGTACGAATCTCAAGGTCAGCAACCTCGCCAATCTCGTCCGCCACGCCAAGCACGACACGCTCATCGTCGCTGACAGCGACATGCGCGTGGGGCCTGGCTACGTCCGCGCGGTGGTTGGGCCACTCGAAGACCATCGAGTCGGGCTGGTGACGTGTCTCTATCGCGGCGTAGCGTCGTACGGTGTGGCCTCACAACTCGGGGCCATGTTCATCAACGAGTGGTTTTTGCCCGCCGCCCTCGTCGGCACGCATCTCGAGCGCCTTCGCCACGCGTTTGGCGCGACGATCGCGTGCCGACGCGACACGCTAGGCTCGATCGGTGGATTCGAAGCGGTCGCAGATCACCTGGCCGACGATTACATGCTGGGATGGCTCGTGAGCGGCCGGGGCCTGCGCGTAGTTCTCGTGCCATATGTCGTGGAGAACCTCGTTACCGAGCGAACCCTACTGACGCTCTTCCTGCATGAGCTTCGGTGGGCGCGTACATTCCGGACCTTGCGTCCAGTGGCGTACTTCTGCTCGCTTTTCACCTACGGGATCCCGATCTCGATCCTCTGGCTTGCGGCCAGCAGGGGGAGTCGCCCCGCCTGTATCGCCCTGGCTCTGCACGTCGGCCTCCGGGCTGTCGGCCGGCTGATTCTTTACCGATCACTCGGACAGCCGCCACCGTGGTCGGCCACATGGCTGGTCCCGATCCGCGACGTCGTCTCCTTCGTTGTCGGGATTCTGAGTTTCCTGGGCCGCACGGTGCGCTGGAACCATGAACGGTTCCGCGTTCGGCGCGACGGCCGTCTCGAGCGCCGGCTGGAGACCGGAAACCGACAGCGTCTTGCGGGATCCGCGGCGGTGCCGCCCCCCGCATCCGAATGGGAGGAATCCGCGTGACGGACGTTGATCAGTCCTACCTCCGGACCCTGTTCCTGCATCCGCCCTCGTACGAGGGCTTCGACGGCGGCGCGGGCGCGCGGTATCAGGCCCGGCGAGAGATCCGCTCGTTCTGGTACCCGACGTGGCTCGCGCAGCCAGCCGCGCTCGTGCCGGGTTCTCGCCTGATCGACGCTCCACCCGCCGGCCTCACCCTTGAGGACATCCGCCCGGTCGCCTCGGGATACGAGCTTGCGATCCTCCATACTAGTACGCCCTCGTTCGCTCACGACGTTCGCGTTGCAGAAACGCTGAAGGAGACGAATCCGGGGCTCCGGGTCGGTTTCGTCGGCGCGCACGTCGCCGTGAATCCAGAGCGAGCGCTGTCCGCTTCGACCGCGATCGACTTCGTCGCCCGGAACGAGTTCGACTTCACGATTCAGGACGTCGCCAGGGGCCACCCCCTCGAGACGGTTCTCGGCCTCAGCTTCCAATCGGATGGCAAGATCCGGCACATGCCGGATCGCCCCGTGCTCGAGGACATGGACGCGCTGCCGTTCGTGGTGGAGGTCTACAAGCGTGACCTCGTGGTCGAGCACTATGCGATCGGCTACCTGCTTCATCCTTACGTGTCGCTCTATACGGGCCGGGGATGCCGGTCCAAATGCACGTTCTGTCTGTGGCCGCAGACCGTCGGGGGCCATCGCTATCGCACACGCAGCGTCGAGCGTGTCGCGGACGAGATCGCCCTCGCGACACACTACTTCCCACAGGTCCGGGAATATTTCTTCGATGACGACACGCTCACCGACGACTTGCCTCGGATCGAAGCTCTGGCCCGACGTCTCGGCAAGCTCGGCGTGACATGGTCGTGCAACGCCAAGGCGAATGTCCCCTACGAGACGCTGAAGGTGCTGAAGGACAACGGTCTCCGTCTGTTGCTCGTTGGGTACGAGTCCGGCAACCAGAAGATCCTGAACAACGTGAAGAAGGGCATCCGCCTCGACACGGCTCGGCGGTTTACCAGGGATGCGAAGGCGCTCGGCATCAAGATTCACGGCACGTTCATTCTGGGGTTGCCGGGCGAGACGCAGGAGACGATCCAGCAGACGATGCACTTCGCCGGTGAGATCGATCCCGACACGATTCAAGTGTCGATCGCGGCTCCCTATCCGGGGACGGAGCTGTTTCGTCAGGCGGTCGAGAACGGATGGCTTTCGGGGGAGGCGCTCGTCGACGATCGCGGCGCCCAGGTGAGCGCGCTGTCGTATCCCCACCTGCTGAGCACGGAGATCTCGCGCAGCACCGAAGAGTTCTATCGACGGTTCTATTTCCGTCCAAGGAAGATCTTTGCCATCGCGAAGGAGATGCTGGTCGATCGTCGCGTCATGCGGCGCCGCCTCCGTGAGGGTCAGGAATTTCTCCAATTCCTCACCGCCCGAAGACGCGAGGCGCCTCCTGCTGCCGATGCCGTACAGGCCGCACCGAGGGCCGGCCAAACACAGGCTCGCCTGCAGGTCGTCCTGTCCGTCCCCCGGCAGTCACCCATGGTCGCCTCGGTTCCCGCCGCGGTCCGGGCTGCCAGCGCCTTTGCGACTCTGGAAAATGTCGATCGCGTCATATTCTGTACGGAGTCGGCGGAGCTCCCCGGATGCTGGCGTCGCTACTTGGCCGGGCTGCGGCTGCCCTGGGCGCACGTCGCCTCATCCGTCACGTCGATGGCGCTCGCCGATGTGCTCGATCCCAAATCGCCCGCGCTTGTCATCGCGCCGAATACCATCCCGGAGGCACGCCAGCTTGGCGACCTGCTCGCCCGACCGATGGCAGAGCCGAAGCGGACCACCTGGATCTGGCAGGGAATCCCGGTGGCTGCCTATTACCCCGAGGCTCGGGCGCTTCTGGCAGGAGTGGCGCCAGGGTCTCAGGCGTTTCCGCGACAGGCGCTTTCGGATGCTGACGCGCCTCGCAGGCAGGTACCTGCGGACTCCTGGAACGACGTGAACGGCGCCGCCCGTGTGCGAGATGCCGAGCGTCGGCTGCTTCGCTCGCTGCGTCAGCCGGGCGATGGCTATCTAGCGCATTTCGATCGTGTCCTGTCCGTCGCGCTTTCGCGAGTGCTGATTCGGACCCGGGTGACGCCGAACGTGATCACGGCCGTGAGTCTCCTCATCGGGCTCGGCGGCGCGGCGCTGCTGGCCAGCACAACCCCATGGGCAGCATTGCTCGGTGCCCTCTTGCTCTGGACGAGCTGCATCCTCGACGGCTGCGATGGTGAAGTCGCCCGGCTCAAGCTCCTCACGTCCCCGTTCGGCGCTCGCTTCGACGTCGCCACGGACGACGTCCTTCATCTCGCGACCTTCGTCGCCATCGCCATCCACGTGCGCCGCGCCCGTCCTGATCTGAGTTTCGCCGGCCCGGCCGCGCTCCTTCTCTTCGGCGTCATGGTCAGCATGGCATCCGTATGGTGGGTGATCAATCGCCACCCACCCGAGCGCCGGCTCGGGTTCCGGCGCGTCTACGAACGTATTGCGAGCCGCGACTATATCTATGTCGTCGTGGTCCTCGCGGCATTGGGGCGGCTCGAATGGTTCCTATGGGCGGCAGCCGTTGGCGCGAACCTGTTCTGGCTCAGCCTCTGGTGCTGGGTTCGTGCTCAGCGCACGCGATGACGACCCGCCACAAACTGTTGGTGTCGCTCGGGGCGCTCGGCCTAGTCGTCCTGTTGTGGCGGATCGACCTGAACGCGGTCCAGCTAGCATTGTTCCATGTCGGGTGGGGTATGGCGCTCGTTCTGAGCCAGGAGATCGTGGCGCACGTGCTGAACGCATCGGGATGGCGCTTCGCGTTCACCCGTGAGGTCGCCGTCCGCTTTTCGTTCGGGGAGCTGGTTCGCCTCCGGGTGGCCGGTGACGCGATCAACTACTTGACACCCACCGCGACCATCGGCGGTGAAGTCGTACGCACGGCGATGCTGAGTGATGCATGCGACGCTGACGCCCGGGCGGTGTCCGTCATCATCGCCAAGACGACTCAGACTCTCGCGCAAGCGTTCTTCATCGCTGCCGGGCTGACCCTTGTTGCCACGGAATGGATCGCCACGGGTCCCATCCTCTCGTTCCTTCCCTGGGCCGTCGGTGTCGGTCTCCTGACCTCGATTCTCGTCGCACACCGCTTGAAGGCTCGGAGCGGTGGCACTGCGGCCCCCTGGCGCCGCGCATTCGGGGCCCGCCTCGGGGAGTTCCTCCGAAACCACCCAGGACGTGTCGCGCTCTCCACGCTCATGTTCGCGCTGGCCTATGCGTGGGGAGCCTTCGAGGCCTACTGGATCTGTCGCTTCCTGCTGATGCCCGTACCGGTCATCACGGCGTTCACTATCGAAGTGCTGTCGATCACCGTCGACGGGATCCTCTTCATCGTCCCCGCAAAGATCGGCACACAGGAGGGCGGCAAGGTCGCCGTCTTCGCTGCCCTCGGACTTTCCCCGAGCCTGGGATTCGCGTTCGGCGTCGTGCGGCACGTCCGGGAATTGGTCTGGGCGGCGTTGGGAGCTTTCCTCTACTGTGCTGCGATCGGTCGCGGCGGCTTGTCGTCCTGGCATCAGGCACTCGGCAGCACCAGCAAGCCAACCGCATTGTGAGTATGAACCTCGTCGGTCGGGCGCTGCGCGCCGTCGTCCGACTGTGCTGCCGACATCCGCTCCTGACCGTCGTCGCCGGGATCGGCCTCGCCGTCCTCAGCGTCTGGGTCACGTCAGCGAGACTCAGCTTCGAGACCTCGCAGCTTCACCTCCTGCCTCCGGGCCAACCATACGTGACCCGCTATCGTGACTACTCCAAGGACTTCGGCGAGCTCGACGAGATCATCATCGCGGTTCGAGGCCGGACACTCCGGGAGTCGCAGGCCTTTGCGTCGCGGCTCGTCCGCGAGCTCCGGGCTAGTCCCATCGCCTTCAATCACCTCGCATACCGTGTTGCACTCGATGACTTCGGTGGGCGGACGCTGCTGTATCTGCCGGCCGCAGCGCTCCGGGAGCTCCGGGAGCAAGTCTTCGATCATCAGGAATTCATCGAGTCGTTCGTCGCGTCCCCGGGCCTGGTGCGTCTCCTCGAAGGCGCCAACCGGCAATTCGCCAGCGTTTTCGCCAGCCATTTTCTCGACCTCGGGCTGCAAGATGGCGCGACGGCCGCCGATCTTCGATTCCTCACGACCCTGGTGACACAGATTCGCGAAGCGATCAGTCACCCGACGCTCGAGAAAACTCCGTGGGGCACGATGCTGCCGCTCGCGGAGAGCTACGAGGACGCCGGCTACTTCGTCTCCGACGACAAGCAGCTCCTGTTTCTCCTCGCCGACCCGATGGGGGGCAGTGGTGGCTTCACGAATGATCGCGCGGCCATCGACGAGATCCGTGCGAGGATCGTGGGGCTGCGCGCCGAGTTTCCAGGAGTCGAGGCTGGCGTTACGGGAGGGCCGGCGCTCGCGAACGACGAGATGCGCACCGCGTTCCAGGACAGTCAGCTCGCGACGGGACTCGCGTTCGCGCTCACGCTCGGGCTGCTGCTCCTGGCATTCCGAAGACTCCGGGAGCCACTCGTCATGCTGGCGGTCCTCGCGCTGAGCTTGGTGTGGTCGCTGGGGCTGATCACGGTGACCGTCGGCCATCTCACCGTCTTTTCGGTGATGTTCATCTCGATCGTCGTCGGTCTGGGCATCGACTACGGCATCTACGTGCTCTTTCGCTGGGACGAAGAGGTGATGCTGGGCTCCAGCCCCGCGGAGGCGCTTGACTTGATGGCCACGCGCACCGGGCCGGGGATCCTCCTGGGCGCTCTCACCGCCGCCGCGACGTTCTATGTTCTGATCGTCACCGACTTCCACGGGGTGCAGGAGCTCGGCTTCATTGCTGGCACTGCGCTCGTCACCTCGTTCGTCGCCATGCTGACGGTATTCCCGGCCCTGTTGGTGCTAATCCCCCGGCACCCGCCGGCTGGACCGCCGTCTCCTGCGGATCACGCGGCAGCGCGCGAGCGCGCCGGTGTGCCGTTCGTGGAATTCCTCACCCGGCACCCCATCGCCGTTTTGGTCGGTGCGAGCATCCTGACCGCGTTCTCGCTCTGGTCCGCGCGAATGATCGAGTTCGACTACAACCTCCTGCACCTTCAAGCGGAGGGCACCGAGTCCGTGATGTGGGAACGTCACATCATCGAGACGCAGAGCCGGTCGAGCTTCGCCGGGCTGTCCAGCGCGACATCCCTGGCTGAGCTCCAGCGGAAGCTCGAGGCCTTTAACCAGCTGCCGTCGGTGGCTGGCGTCGACAGCGCACTGTTGTTCATTCCCGAGGACCAGCCCGCGAAGTCGAAGCTCATCCGCGACATTAGACCGCTCATCGCACCGCTGCAGGTCGGCCCGGCGCCTCGGCTCGATCTGACGCGCCTCAGGCTCGAGCTCGAAGCGCTCGAGCGCCGGGTCGACGTCGCCGTCATTGAAGCGGGTGCGGGGGGGCCCAGCCTTGAGTTGCGGACGATCCGTGGCGGACTCGCAGATGTCCTCCGGGCCCTGCGCACCACAAATCCCGTCAGGGCTCAGGCGGGGCTCACGCTCTATCAGACCCACCTCGTGCGGGACTTCAGCGAGAAGCTGCGCTTTCTTCAGCGGAACCTGGAGCCCCGGTCCGTCACATTCGACGATGTCCCGGCCGAGCTGCGGCGCAAGTTCATCAGCGAGAGCGGTCGATTCCTACTTCAGATCCATCCCAAAGTCGACGTGTGGGACCGTGAAGGCGCGATCCGATTCGTCAACGAGTTGCGATCCGTGGACCCCGACGTCACCGGCACGCCGGTCATCAGCTACGAGTCCATCCGTCGGATGGAAGACGCCTATCGGCGAGGGGCACTGTACGCGTTCATCCTCGTGACCATCATCAGCTGGGTCATGATCCGGCGGCTTCGCGAGACCGTTCTGGCGTTGACGCCGCTCGTACTGGGCACGCTGTGGGCGATCGGACTTGTGCATCTCTTCGGTTTCAAGCTGAACCTGGCCAACGTCTGGGGCGTCCCGCTGATCATCGGAGCGTCGGCCGAGTACGGTTTGAACGTCGTCACGCGCGTCATGGAAGCCCGATCGTATGGCGGTCCATCCTTCGCTCGGAGCACGATCATGGCGGTGACGTTCAATGGTCTCAGCACGATCACCGGGTTCGGGAGCCTCTTGGTGGCGCATCATCGAGGCATCTGGAGTCTCGGACTCTTACTGACCTGTGGCAGCCTGACGAGCTTGGTCGCGGCGCTCGTGGTGTTGCCGGTGCTCATTCGCCTGCAATTCGGTGGCGGTGGAATGCGAAGTAATCATCGCCGACCGTCTCGGGATGGCCAAAGGGGGTGTGATTCGTGAGAACCTGTCTGCGGGCTCAGACTGCGCGCTCAAGTCTCGATCCTTCCCACTGAGACCGAAATGCTCAAGGCAAATGAAGAATGCTGGCAGACCTTGACTTCGCCTTCGAAGATCGCGGCGTCGCGCAAGCCGGCGGCCCGGAACTCCCTAACGGGCTGCTTGGTTTTTATTCAGGATCCGACCGTCACCCACCAGTCTGAAGAAGGAGGGGCACATGCGTAAGGGTATCCTCTCGGCGATCGTCTCGCTCGCGGTCGTCCTGATCCTCGGCAGTGTCCAGCCCGCCGTCGCCCAGTTCTACACCCAGCGCAACCTTGTATCCGACGGGGCCGTGCCGGCGGACCTCGTCAATACCGACGTGGTCAACGCCTGGGGGCTAGTTTCCGGCCCGACCACGCCGTGGTGGATCGCCGACAATGGGACGGGCCGCACCACGCTGTACAACGTCGGTACCGGCGCCATCCAGGCGACTTTTACGGTTCCAGGCGCTGGGGGCCAGCAGGGGACACCCACTGGCGTCGTGTTCAACGGCGGCACCGGCTTTGTCGTGACCAACAGTGCCGGCACGAGCCCGGCCCGCTTTATCTTCGCCGCCGAGGACGGCACAATCTCCGGATTCAGGGGGG
>WNFO01002700.1_pt1 | contig 14718 bp, 15 predicted proteins | sample 5400251 | NCBI WGS metagenome assembly WNFO01 (sample SAMN13153354, study PRJNA577476) | soil metagenome | isolation source: 100 cm saprolite under Madrone tree | place: USA:California | collected 2016-06-14 | reverse complement strand
CGGAAGATCACGGACGGGGTTGCGCGGATCAAGCATGGCCTTGCCCGTGAGCTGCGGCTCGGCAATCTCGAGGCGAAGCGGGACTGGGGCTTCGCCGGGGACTATGTCGAAGCGATGTGGCTCATGCTGCAGGCCAATGAGCCGCGGGAATACGTGGTCGCGACCGGCCACACGCACTCGGTCGGCGATTTCTGTCGCATGGCGTTCGAGCAGGTGGGGCTCAACTGGCGGGACTACGTCCGGATCGATCAGCAGTTCTCCCGGCCGGCCGAAGTGCCGGCGCTGTGGGGGAACGCCACCCGGGCCAAGGTGGAGCTCGGGTGGGAGCCAAAGGTGAGCCTGGAAGAGCTGGTGGCGATGATGGTCGAGGCCGATCTGAGGCGAGTCGGGGGTGAGACGCGATGACGGCCCCCACCGGAGCGTGGCCGACTGATTTCTGGCGCGACAAGCGCGTCGTCGTAACCGGGGGCGGGGGCTTCCTCGGCTCCTACGTCCTCGAGCTCCTCAAGGAGCGCGGGTGTCCAAACCCGTTCGTCCCGCGCAGCCGCGAATACGATCTGCGTCGTGAAGCCGACATCGTCCGGGTACTCGAAGAGTCGCGTCCGGACGTCATTCTTCATCTCGCGGCGGTGGTCGGGGGAATCGGCGCGAACCGGGAGAATCCGGGCCGCTTCTTCTACGAGAACCTGATGATGGGTGCCCAGCTCATGGAGCAGTCCCGGCGCTTCGGAGTGGGCAAGTTCGTGACCATCGGGACGGTGTGCTCGTATCCCAAATTCACTCCGGTGCCGTTCCGGGAGGAGGATCTCTGGAGCGGCTATCCGGAGGAGACGAATGCCCCTTACGGGCTCGCCAAGAAGATGCTCCTGGTGCAGGGCCAAGCCTATCGACAGCAATACGGCCTCAACTCGATCTACCTGCTGCCGGTGAACCTCTACGGCCCGCGCGACAACTTCGATCCGGCTTCCTCGCATGTCATCCCGGCGTTGATCAAGAAATGCGTGGACGCCATCGAAGCCGGCGACGACACCATCACGGTGTGGGGCACCGGGAAGGCCACTCGCGAATTTCTCTATGTCGCCGATGCCGCCGAAGGGATCGTGCTCGCGGCCGAGCGGTACGAGGGCGATGAACCGGTGAACCTCGGGGCGGGCGTGGAGATCTCGGTCAAGGACCTCGTCGGAGTGATCGCGCGCCTCACCGGATTCGAAGGGAAGATCATCTGGGATGCGAGCAAGCCCGACGGCCAGCCGCGGCGCCTCCTCGACACGACGCGGGCCGAGAAGCATTTCGGCTTCCGGGCCGGGACAGGGTTCGAGGTGGGGCTCAAGCGAACCGTCGAATGGTACCGCCAACAGGTACGGGGACGAGGGCGGCCACTGCCGACACGCGCCCACTAGGTCACGGTCGAGATCTTCCCGGCGTACGGTCGTGGAGCAATGCAGCCAAGGTTGTCGATCATCACGCCGTCTTACAATCAGGCGCGCTACCTGGAACGGACCGTTCTGAGCGTCATCGAGCAGGCCTATCCGAATGTCGAACACCTCGTAATCGACGGCAACTCCAGCGACGGTAGCCGCGACATCATCAGACGTTACGAGGAGCGGCTGGCGTACTGGGTGAGCGAGCCAGACCGGGGGCAGAGCCATGCGGTGAACAAGGCTCTCGAGCGAGCGACGGGAGACTGGATCGGCTGGCTGAATTCCGACGACTACTATCTGCCGGGCGCCTTTGACGCGGTGGTCTCGACGGTGTCGAAAGTCGAGAGCCGTGTTGGTTTCGTATATCCGTGACGCGCTTCTCTACGGTGTCGACTACATCCTCCAGCCGACGGCTTTCATCCGACGCGAGGTGTGGAGGACCGTCGAGCCGCTCGACGAGCGCCTGCGCTACTGCATGGACTACGACCTCTGGCTCCGCCTTTCGGAAAAGTTCGAGGTAGGTACGATTCCACACGTGGTGGCCGCTTCCCGAGAGCACCCAGACAGCAAAACTCGCGCGGGCGGCGTCGAGCGCTGGTACGAGATCTCTCGGTCATGCGGCGAAAAGGCGAATGGGCAACGTCGTGCGCTGGCTTCGCCTGATTGACGACAAGGCGAAGTGACCGATTCGAGCTAGTTGCCTGATCTTCCTCTCGTCTCGATCATCACGCCGTCCTTCAATCAGGGGCGGTTCATCAAGCAGACGATCGAGAGCGTTCTCGCGCAGGACTACCCTCGGATCGAATACATCGTTGTGGACGGCGGTTCCACGGACGAGACGCTTCAGATTCTCCGGCGCTACGAAGGGCGCTTGAGTTGGTCCTCTGCGCGGGACCGGGGGCAGGCCGACGCTATCAACAAGGGGTTCCGCCGCGCTCGCGGCGAGATCCTCGCGTGGCTGAACTCGGACGATACGTACCTGCCGGGGGCGGTCAGATCGGCCGTCGACCATCTCGCGCAGCATCGCGACTGCGCGATGGTGTACGGCGACGGCTTCCTCATCGACGAGCAGGGCGACGTCGTACGGCCCTTTGGTGCCACCGAGCCCTTCAATCTCTGGAAACTGGTCTACGTCTCGGATTTCATCCTCCAGCAGACCACGTTCTTCAGGCGCTCCGCGCTGGAGGCCGTCGGGTATCTCGATGAGCGGCTGCACTGGGGACTGGACTGGGACCTGTTCATCAAGCTCGGCAAGCGATTTCGCGTCGACTACCTTCCGAGGGAGATGGCCAATTTGCGCGAGTACGCGGCCACGAAGACGGCATCCGGAGGACGAAGGCGGTTAGCGGAGCTGGCGGCGATCATGAGACGTCATGGCTCGCGCCGCTATCCTCCGGCGCTGTTTGCCTATGGCACCGACACCTATTTTCGACTGGCGTTCGAGCTGCTCGCGCGGCACTCTCCTCGCCGGATCGCTCGTCTGCTCCCGGCGGTGGAGCGCCGGCTCGCGGGCCCCGTGTATGGCCTTGTCGCGCCCTTTGTCCACGGGGCCCAGGGCTATTACACGGACGGGTGGGTGTGTCGCCGTGCGTATTTCCTTTTGAGGAGGAGTGAAGCGGCCACTACGCTCACACTCAGAGGCCGCCGTCTGCCCCGACGTTTCAGGCGATCGCGACTTGGGGTAACCGTCACGATGAACGGGACCCGGCTCGAGAATCGGGTGGTCCACCCGGTGGGCAAGTTCGAGATGGCGTGGACCGTTCCGCCCGAGCATCAGAGCGCGAGCTTGGTGGAGGTTCGCCTCGACTGTCGTCCGACTTTCAGGCCGTCGTGGGTTCCGTTCAGGGGCGACCGGCGACACCTGGCATTCCAGCTGGACGAGATCGCATTCCTCGATTGAGGTGGTGCGCCGTGCGGGGTGTACAATTGGCCTCGGATGACGACGCAGACCCTGGCCACACCTGCCGCGCGCTCTCTCGTGTACCTGCTGGATCTGATCGTGGTGCTCGTGCAGAAGGACATGAAGGTACGTTACAAGAGCAGCTGGCTGGGCTATGCCTGGTCGGTCGCCAATCCTCTGCTGTTCACCGCAGTCTACTACGTGGCCCTCGGCGTGTTCCTGCGCTTTCAGATCCCCGGCTACCCGTATCCCCTCTTTCTCATCGCCGGCCAGTTCCCGTGGCAATGGCTCGCGAGCTCCATCGGCGGGGGGCCGATGGCCTTCATCAACAACGCCTCGCTCATCAAGAAGGTCCGGTTTCCAAGGAACATCATAATCGTGAGCGGTGTCCTGGGCGACGCGATTCACTTTCTGTTGACGATCCCGGTCACCGTCCTGGCCCTGCTCTGGTATGGCCGTGCGCCATCTTGGTCGTGGATTCCAGGTATCCCACTCCTGGTGCTGGCCCAGTTCCTCACCGTGTACGGCGCGGCGCTGGCCGTCGCCTCGGTGAACGTATTTGTCCGAGACCTCGAGCGCCTCGTCGCCCTGTTCATCCAGGTCCTCTTCTTCCTTACCCCGGTCATCTACTCGGTGCATGTCGTTCCGGTCCAGTACCACATCTGGATCAAGCTGAATCCGGTGGCCCCGCTCATTCGAGCCTGGCAGAAACTTCTGCTGGACGGCTATCTCGACCCGCTGCTTGTCGGAGCGGCCTATCTGTCCGCTCTCTCTTGCCTCGTGGTGGGCACCCTGATCTACCGTGCTCTGTCTCCTCGATTCGCCGAGCTCGTATGACGGTGATCCGTCTCGACCACGTGACGAAGGAGTACCCGCGCCATCGGCATCTGACCCGCGGCCTCAAGCAGTCGTTACTTCACCTGCCCGATCTGATCCGGAGTATGAGCACTAACCGCTTCTTTGCCTTGGACGACATCTCTCTGGAAGTGCGGCAGGGCGAGGCGGTGGGCATCATCGGCGCGAACGGTTCGGGCAAGAGCACCCTTCTCGGTCTGATCGCGGGCGTGATCGGGCCGCAGGCGGGCACCGTGGAGGTGCATGGCCGGGTGGCCCCGCTGCTCGAGCTTGGCGCGGGTTTCCACTACGAGCTGACCGGTTACGAGAACATCGTGCTGAATGGAGTTCTGATGGGCTTGACCCGCCGCCAGGTAGCGGCCCGGCTGGAGGCGATCGTGGCGTTCAGCGGCCTCGAGTCATCACTGAACGAGCCACTCCGGACCTATTCAAGCGGGATGGTCGCCCGGCTCGGCTTCTCGGTGGCGGTCCATCTGGATCCCGATATCCTGCTGATCGACGAGATCCTCGCCGTCGGCGACACTCACTTCCAGGCCAGATGCCACGAGCGCCTCGAAGACTTCCGGCGACAGGGGACGACGTTCGTCATCGTCTCCCATGGGCTCGCGGAGATCCGCTTACTCTGCGACCGGGTCGTCTGGCTCGCGGGTGGCAAGATCATGCTGCAGGGCAAGCCCGACGAGGTGATCGCGGCGTACGAGAAGTCGTGAGCCGGGCAGCGCAGCCATCGGGGGGCGGGATGCTCGCCCGCGGCCCGGCCCGCGTTTCCCGAACGCAGGCGAAGACCGAGCGCAATGGACGCGCACATCTGACGATATCCGCGACCTCTAGCAAGCCGATTTCCATGAGGGAACTATGTACACGTACGCCCAGAACTTCGAAGACGTGATGCTGAATCGTCTGTTTCACGAGCAGGCGACCGGCTTCTATATCGATGTGGGCGCCTGGGACCCGCACATGCACTCGGTCACGAAGCATTTCTACAAGAGTGGCTGGCACGGGGTGAATATCGAGCCGCTTCGTTCCAAGTTCGAGGCGTTCGAGCGAGACCGTCCGCGGGACGTCAATCTTAACGTAGCGGTGGGCGACGCCCCCGGCAAGATGCGCTTCTTCGAATGTCTTGAGGAGAGCTACTTGTCGACACCCGATCCGGCCTTCGCGAACCAGTTCAGGACCAGAGGCGGAACCGTCACCGAGTACTTGGTTCCCGTCGTCACCCTGAACGAGATCTTCGAACGGTATTGCCGCGGTACGGTCGATTTTCTGAAGATCGACATCGAGGGATGGGAGAAGCCCGCCATCGAGAGCTGCGACTGGCGTCGATTTCGACCCCGAGCGCTGGTGATCGAGGCTACCAAGCCGGCGACGCGGCCAGCCGCCTGGGATGACATCGAAAGCATCGCGATGTGGCACGACTGGGAGCCGATCCTGCTGGCCAACCGGTACGTCTTCGCGTACTTCGACGGCTTGAATCGATTCTACGTGCGCGAGGAGGAAGCCGTGCTCGCCAGACGCTTTCAGCTGCCACCCGGCGTCTTCGACGACATCGCCTACGAGTAGGTCTACCCGATCCGCGACCCGCCCCCCGCGAGAGGACGTCAGCAGTCGACTCCCCTCGGCGGGCTCGTCGACCTCGGGTCAGACGGTTCCGCCCGAACTGGTCGCCCGCACCACCGAGACCGCCTCCGCACGGTAGCGCCCCGCCGCGTCCCGACCGGTTCTCGCATCCAGGTACTCGAGAATGCGGGCGCAGAGATCGGTCGCTCCGTACGACACGTGAAGAATCACGAAGAGGCGGACGAGCTCGTCCGCGTCGAGCTGATCCAGTTCGAACAGATGACGGACGTAGACTGCATCCGTCCAAAGAGCCTGCCGGAAGCGGCGCGAAGAGAGAAGGTCGTGGTCGCGGAACGGCCGGTACGCTCGCGACTGGATTTCTGCGAGGGCGAAGAGCGCATAGCCAGCACCGCGAAGGGCCTGGTCCACGTCCGCGAATAGCGGCTGTTCCCGATAGAGAGGAGCGAACTCTACTTCGGTGTGGACCACCAACGCCTTGGCAAGTAGCCGCGGGGCGCCACGAAGGACATCGAGCTCGGCCCCCTGTGCGTCGATCTTCAGGTAGTCGGCGTTGGCGGTCTCCGGGACGTCATCGAGCCGATGTGTCTCGATTGGTATCTCGCGGACGACTCGCACGAGCTCCTCCAGTCCGTCGAAGGCCGACAGGAGCGATGTGTTCGGCTCATAGAGGGACGATGTCATGCTCTCGTTGCATACGTGGAGTCGGTGCGTGGTCCCGTCGCCAATCGCGTACTGCAAGTAGCGATGGGGCGGGCCGAAGCGGCGGTTGAGCTTCTCACACTCTTCCGCGACCGGCTCGAAGCCCACGACGCGGGTCAGGCCGGCGTCGCGCAGCGCGGAGTAGGGCTCGGTGCCATCGCCGGCGAGCATGGCTCCCACGTCAACGACGTTGATGATGGGGACCGAGGGGAGGAAAGCGCCGACCGGTGATATGGAAGGCAGAGACACGCGAGGGTCGCCGGCGGGTGGCCCCGGTGGGGTCGATGGGGTCGCGGGAGCGTCGATCGGTACCAGGGCGTAACCCAGACGGCGGACCGCACGCTTCACCACGGACTTCAGCATCTCGTCTGGAAGTCGGGCAGGGATTCCGTTAGGAGCGGCGAGGGCAGGGGTTGACGGGACGCCACGAACACCGCCCGCGCGAGTTGGCCGCTCGGCCCCGGCCGAGTCCAGTCGACCGGGAACTCCTCGTGGTTTGGCTGGGTCGTCGGCACGTAGACGTGCGGGAAGACGCTCTTCAGGGCGTCGAAGAGCCAGGCCCGAGTTGGTCGGCAGCCGACGCCGTCAAAGGCTTGTGATGCCAGAGCCGCGTCTTCCGGCGTTGGATTGATCACGGCCTCGACTCCAAACGACACGCACGTCTCCACGAGGCACAGGCGCCGGCAAGTCGCATCCATCAGGCGGATGAGCCGTGCCGGATCGCGCAGGTGGTACAGGATGCCGTAAGAGTGAACGACGTCGAACTGGCCGAGGAACGTGCCGTCGTCCTTGTCCAGATCCAGCCGAACGATTCGATGACGCTGGGTCGCTCGCGACGAATAGGCGCTGTAGGAGGCGGCGATGTTCGTGCGCATGCGCTCGATGTTCTCGGCCCGCGCCTCCACGCTGGTCACTTCGTTCTCGCGGTCGAGGAAGAACGTGGAAAGATCGCCGATACCCGCGCCCAGCTCCAGCACTGTGCTGCCCGAGAGAGAAAGCCCGAGCGAGGCAAGGTGCTCCAGCCGCCGCTGGTTGATGCGCAGATAGTGATTGTTGTGGAAGTCGTGAAAGTCGACCACCGCGACGGGATTCCTTTGGCTAGCAACCGCTTTCGGCGCGGAGGCGGTGCGCGTTAAGGTCGGTGAGGAATTCTTGTAGGCGTGGAAGATGCCACGGGCACCCTTCACGAGCGGATGAGGCTGATACACGACCCGCTCGAATCCGACGAGTCTGAGCAGTGCTTCCATGCACTGGCGGTTTGGCCCCCACCAGTTCGTCGGGTCGTTGTTCAGCTCGGTCCCCGGGTAGAACACCATCGCCGGACGCTCGAGCCCGCGCAGGTCCAGATGGGTTTCGACGACGGCGACCTCCTTGGTCAGAGCGGCGAGATTGTGGAGCGCCCGGATCGGATCCACTAGGTGGTAGAACACGCCGAGGAAGAGCACGACATCGAACTGCCCGACCCGATCGGGGACGAGGTCGGGTACGTCGATGTCGAGGCCCTCGATCTCGAGTCCGAGCGCCGCTCGCGCCAAGTCGAAGGTGGCCCGGCCGTTGATCTCCGGGCTCCAGCAGTGGTGATCCGTGGCCAGCACGCGCTCGGCCTGCCGCCGCTTGGCCTCGAAGCTGAAGTAGCCATTCCAGGCGCCGATATCCAGGACCGATTTGCCTCGAAGGCCCAGGGGCCCGAAGATGGCGTCGGCTTCGGCGCGGAGCGCCGGCAGCGACTTGTTCCCGGGAGTTACGACTCCATTGCCCAGGTCGATGGAGTGAAACCAGAAATAGCGTCGGACCTGAGCGAGCAACTCGGCCGAGGGACCATCAAGTGACCGCCCCTTGCGCGTCAGACCATGGCGGGCAGCCCCATCCAGCCATCGAACAAGCCGCTTCAGTTTCGGGCGTATCTTCACCGACCGGAGCATGGTGTCGGAAACACGGCGGCGACAGTATACAATAGCGTCGACAAAGGCTTTCCATTCCCGGTGCGGCTGATACACTTCACCTCGTGCGCCCACTCGTCACCGTCGTCACGCCGTCCTTCAATCAGGGGCGATTCATCCGCGCGACGATCGAGAGCGTCCTCGAGCAGGACTACCCTCGAATCGAGTACCTCGTCATCGATGGGGGATCGACCGACGAGACGGTGTCGATCCTCAAGGAGTACTCGGGTCGGCTCCGGTGGGTGTCGGAGCGGGACCGCGGACAGGCTCACGCGATCAACAAGGGCTGGCAGCAGGCGAGCGGCAGCCTTGTGGCCTACCTCAACTCTGACGACGTGTACCTCCCGGGCGCGGTAGCGCAGGCGGTGGCGGCACTCGACGCCCACCCGGAGGCGGCGGCGGTCTACGGGGAGGGCTACCACGTCGATGAGAGAGGCGCGGTCCTCGAGCGCTATCCCACCGAACCCTTCAACGCGGATCGGCTCCGAGAAACCTGCTTCATCTGTCAACCCACGGTCTTTATGCGACGCGATGCCGTTGAGCGGGTCGGCTACCTGGACGAATCCCTGCGCTATTGCATGGACTACGACCTCTGGATTCGTTTGGTCAGAGCGGGGAAGGTGCTGAGCCACGTACCACGCTATCTCGCCAGTACTCGTCTGCACGCAGACGCCAAGACACTGGGCCAGCGAGGGCAGGCTCACGCCGAGATCCTCCGGGTCATATATCGCCACTTCGGTCGCGTGGCACCGAGTCTGGTCTTCGGGTACGCGCATGCGGTCCTCGGGCTGCAAAACCGCGACGCTTCCGTCCGGGACCGGCTGTCCCTGATCGGGATCAGTCTTGTCACGTTCTTACGCTACAACCGGAGTGTTCCTCGCGCGGCGTGGCTCGTGTGGTGGATATGGCTACGCGACAGCTATCGGCACGCGCGCGCCTCGCTGTGAGTCAGGACTGCTTGTAGGCGTGGAAGATCCCTCGTGCGCTTCCCACGATGGGATGAGGCTGGTACGCGATCCGTCCGAAGCCGACGAGCTTGAGCAGCGCCTCCATGCACTGGCGGTTGGGTCCCCACCAGTTCGTCGGATCATTGTTCAGCTCGGCTCCCGGATAAAAGACCATCGCCGGACGTTCGACGTTCCCCATGTCCAGGTGGGACTCGACGACCGCGACCTCCTTCGTCAGCGCCGCGAGATTCTGGAGCGCCTGGATCGGATCCACCAGGTGATAGAAGACACCGAGAAAGAGGACGACGTCGAACTGTCCGACCCGGTCCGGGGTCAGTTCCGGAACGTCGATGTCGAGCTCGTCGATCTCGAGATTCAGGGCCGCCTTGGCCAGTTGGAATGTGTCGCGGCCTTTGACATCTTGGGTCCAGCAGTGATGATCCGTGGCGAGGACCCGGGCCGCCTGCCGCTGCTTGGCCTCGAAGCTGAAATTGCCATTCCAGGCCCCGATGTCCAGGACGGACTTGCCTCGAAGGTCCAGGGGCCCAAATATCGCGTTCGCCTCGGCGCAGAGCAGCTCCACCGACTTGCTGCCCGGGGTGACGACCCCATTTCCGAGATCGATGGAATGGAACCAGTAGTAGGCCTTGGCCCGCGCGAGCAATTCCGCAGCGGGTCCATCCAGGGGCGGGTCGTGGCGCGGCGGTTCCGGAGCGGGAACGGCGGGAGGGTGAGACATCGCCTGCCACCCGAGAAGCCGCTTCACGTGGGACTTCAAGTGTGCCATTGTTTGGCTCTCTCGATGTTCGAAGGTAGGTACGCGAGGGCACTCAAGATGTCGGAAACTCGGCCACAGTATACATGAGCCTCGCCGAAGCCGAGCCTTCTCGGCTCCGCGGTCGGCGCTTCCGCTCTCGCCGACTTGGGCCGGCCGCATGAAGATCGCCATCGACGGGCATCCGCTCATACCGCCCCGAGCAGGAATCGGCCAATACACTTACCACCTGATCAAGGCTCTCGCGCGTCTGGAGCCTGCTCATCAGTACACCGTCATGTACCCGCGGCTTACCCGGACGCTTCGCACGCGGGAGGGTCCGATATTCGCCGAGAAGTGTGTCCGCGTGGTGAGCGAGGGCCGGCTGCGCTTTCTCTGGTTCCGCGCCCGGCGCAAGGCCCGGCGCAAGCTCGGTATGAGCCCGCCGGTGGAGCGAAGCCTCGGTTCGTTCGACGTGTACCACGCGACGAACTATGTGTTCACCCATGCGGTGAAGCGGGCGCGGCGAGTGGTGACGATCCATGACATGACGCTAGTGTTGTTCCCGGAATGGCACCCGCGGGCCCGGGTGAGCAGCATGGCGAAGGAGATCGCGCGCTCCCTGGAGATTGCCGACCATATCCTCGCTGACTCCGTCTCGACCAGGAACGACATCGTCAAGCATTTCAGCATCCGCTCCGAGCGAATCAGTGTCGTGCCGCTTGCGGCGGACCAGTCATTCAAACCACTGCCCGCCACGGAAGTACAAAAGGTTCTGTCGGACTGGGGACTCGCGCGGGACGGCTATCTGCTCTTCATGGGCACGATCGAGCCCCGGAAGAATCTCCTTCGACTCCTGCAGGCGGTCGAGCTCGCAGGGACCCGGGCCGGCCCCCTCGTCATCGCCGGTGCCGACGGCTGGGGGAGTGACGAGGTCGCGAGCCGGATCCAGAGGTTGCGGCGGGCCGGGCGTCTTACGTATCTCGGCTATGTTCCAGATAATGCCCGGCCGGCGCTCATCAATGGGGCGCGGGGCTTTGTTTATCCCTCATTGTACGAGGGATTCGGCCTGCCGGTGCTGGAGGCGATGGCCTGTGGCGTCCCGGTCCTGGCCTCCAACGTATCGTCCCTGCCCGAGGTCGTCGGAGACGCTGGCCTGCTGGTCGATCCGTGCGATGTTGATGCGATTGCCCAGGGCATGGTTCGACTCTGGGACGACCAGGCGCTGCGGCATGAGCTTTCCGTGCGAGGGCTGGAGCAGGCCGCTGGATTTTCGTGGGAGAGGACCGCCAGCCAGACGTTAAAGACATACGCTCGAGGTTAACGATGCCCTAGCGCGCCATAACCATGAGGCATCTCGACTGCGGTAGTGTTCGACACCCCTCGGATAAGTTGACTTTTTAAGCAAAGTGAGCCACTCTCGCGGATCTGGATACGCGGATAGCGCCCTGGTTCCACATTCAGCTCTCGGCTGCACCAACTTCCAACCTCTACGAGCCGATGTGGCATCCGCTGTGGAAGGAGACCAGGAAGTGATCAAAGCTAGCGCCGTCGAGATGATCTGGCAGGTTGTGCGGGGGGCCGCGGTCTCATTTCGGTCGCGGTCGCTGTCACTATGAAGTCCGGGGTAGCCCGAGCCACTATTGAGGGAGTGCGGGCATATTGGGATCGGCAGCCATGCAACATCCGGCATGGGCGTGCCCCCGTCGGCACCCGTGAGTACTTCGATGAGGTGGAGCAGCGCAAGTACTTCGTCGAGCCGCATATTCCGCCCTTCGCCGATTTTTCACGCTGGCGTGGGAAGAAGGTTCTCGAGATCGGCTGCGGGATTGGTACAGACTCGGTGAACTTTGCTCGTGCCGGGGCTGAGGTCACGGTCGTGGAGCTTTCCGGGGAGTCGATGGACATCTGCCGCAAGCGATTTCTCACATTCGGGCTTCGAGCGAAATTCTACGAGGGGAATGCCGAAGAGCTCTCGAAGGTTGTACCCCTGGAGCGCTACGATCTGATCTACTCGTTCGGCGTTATTCATCACACGCCTGTTCCGCGTCGGGCCGTTCAAGAGATCATGAAGTATATGGGGCCTGGATCCGAGCTGCGCCTCATGCTCTATGCAAAGCTCTCATGGAAGAACCTGCTGATTCATCTTCAGCGCGTCCAGCCTGAGGCGCAGAGTGACTGCCCGATCGTCTATACGTACACATCCAAGGGAATCCGCGAGCTGTTGCACGGCTTGGAGGTCGTGTCGATCAGGAAGGACCACATCTTTCCATGGCGTATCCCAGACTATATCCAGCGGCGCTACATCAAAGTCTGGTACTTCCGCTGGATGCCACACGCTCTCTTTAAGCGCTTGGAGCGGCTGCTCGGCTGGCACATGCTCATCGTGGCTCGGGGCACCGAGCGTGGATGACGTGGCCTCTGTGCCCTACCTCAGCATCATCCTCGTCGGCCGGAATGACGATTTTGGCGGCGACTTCAATGAGCGTCTGTTTGCCGCCGCCGAATTCAACCACGCCAACCTCGAGGAATGCGGCATCTCCCACGAATATGTCTTCGTCGAGTGGAACCCAATCCCCGACCGACCGTACCTGGCCGAGTTGATCGGAAAACGTCTGCCGTGGTGGCGGCGTCGGTACGTTGTGGATCCTGCATGGCACCAGCACTTCAGCGTGAACGCCAAACTGGTTTTCATGGAGTTCTTCGCCAAGAACGTGGGCATTCGTCGCGCCGCCGGGCGATTCATTCTCGTCAGTAACACGGACATCTGGCTCTCTCGAGAGGTCCTGCGCGTGTTAGCGGCGAGGTGTCTTTCGAAGGAAGTCCTGTATCGTTGCCTCCGCGTCGATCTCAGAAGAGAGATAGGGTACCTTGGGATGACGTTCAGCGTGCTGGAACATCCCGAGAGCTTCCTACGGACAAATCCACTCATGCGGCCCTACTTTTCTAATGCGTCCGGCGACTTCCTGCTGCTCGGTCGTGATTCATGGGAGGGTACGGGTGGCTTCAATGAGGTATTTCGAGAATCAAAAATCCACAAAGATAGCAATCTCTGCGCACAGGCGCATCGGCTCGGATTGCCCATAGAGGTCATCGGCGAGGTGTATCACTTCGACCACGAGCACTCATTCAACAACGTGGCGTACCTCGATATCTATGGGCCAAATCACATCGACGCACCTTTCGGCCGATCAGATTGGGACTGGAGTGGGGGATACAAGAATCCAGACTCTTGGGGCCTTGTCGACGTCCGCGAGCAAGCTGACGAGGGCGGAGTGATCTTCATCCCAGGGCCATGAGCACCGGGACGGCGCCACAGATCTTGGTGATCGTCCGTGAGAGCCCAGTTGCTGAGCGGACCGAGGCACTCATGCGAACGCTCGTGAGTCAGGCGCCTCAAGAAACGCTCAGGATTGTCGTCCTCACCTTACGTCAGACGAAGACGTCATCAAGGTCGGCGGGACAATCGCGGATCGACGAGGTTCGTGCTCAGGACGACTGGACTGAACAGGCATGCCGTATAGCGGAGGACTCTGGCTGCCGCTGGATGGTGCTGCCGTCGGTCTCGGATCGCTACTTCCCTGGGGTGTTTCAGCGACTCACCGAACTCGTCGTTGAGAAGGGCCAGTCCATCGTGGCGCCGAGCTACGTTCGCCTGGACGGGGAGAGGTTCCTGGCTGGTCCTTCTCCCTTTCACTTCGACTACTTTTCACTGCTCACCGGCTTCAGCTACATCGCGCCCGGCGCGACATTCATCGACGTGGCCACGTTTCTGGCGGCGGGGGGGTTTGACCGGCGGTTCCCCAATGCAGCGGTCCTCGAGTATCTCCTGCGAGCAGGCCCCGCACAGGGGGTGGCTTCTCTGACAGAGCCCGTGCTTGAGACCGATGGAGATCCCTTCCCAGGCGTGCCGCGAGACTACGCTCCACTTTATGCCCTGGAGGTTGCTGCCCTGACACTCCACGCTCATCGTTTCATCTTTACACCGGGAGCCGCGCTCGGTCTGGCAACTGCATTGACCGATCACCTGCGTCGGCATCCGGGGGTGCACAGCAGTTTGCTCGCCGGCCTGTTACTCCCTCAGCTTGATGCACTCAAGCGTGAATATCACGCCGGCCTCGGAATATTCCCACCGACCGCACAAGCTAAGCCCGCGGAGACCGAACCAGCGAGTGAAGACGTGCTCTCGAATTGGAGAAAGTTTAAATCCCGAGTGAAGTCGATCATGCCGAGTGCGATCTGGAACAGTTTGCGTCGTGTGAAACGCGTCTGGAAGGCTCTGGTAGAACCGCTGCCTGATCCGAGCTAGGCCGCGCGGTCAGGGAGCTTTCGCTCCTCTCGTCAGTGACTTGAGCTTCACCCAGGCCTTTCTCAGCTTCTCGAACTTGCTACCTTCGATGGCTGCCAGAATCGCCTTCACTGACTCGAGCTCCGTACGCACGGCGCTCAATTCTCCGGCCCGGTCGTCGCCGGCCACGGTGGTTCCCGCCGGGTAAAACATGGCGTCCGGGCTCTCGGAACGCTCCATATACTCGCGGTATGTAAGCGGCTTCCCCACATTGCCCTGGACCTGGGCGGCCAGCAGGTCGAGCACGTGCTCGACGTCGCAGAGCGCCGAGAGCTG
>WNFO01002696.1_pt1 | contig 14728 bp, 15 predicted proteins | sample 5400251 | NCBI WGS metagenome assembly WNFO01 (sample SAMN13153354, study PRJNA577476) | soil metagenome | isolation source: 100 cm saprolite under Madrone tree | place: USA:California | collected 2016-06-14 | reverse complement strand
CTCTGGCCCTGTCAAGCACGCCGGTGCCTCCGCTTATCCATTCGCAAAGACTGCCCTCAGGTAAACAGGAACCGCGTCTCTGCTGGATAGAATCCCTCGGCCCCGCATTTCATCCCAGAGAGTGTGGCAAAGTGGCAAAGACACCGGTGTCCGCGACACAAGTCTCATTCAGCCATGACTTTAAGACGGGCCGAGTACTTTGCCAACCGGTTGCGAAGTTGGCAAAGATGGCAAACAACCCGCCGACCCCTGGCCCCCACACCCATTTGGCCAGGAGACCCCAAAGAAAGGTTATAAGTTAAATTGCTTCCAGGAGTTGTGCCGACCCACCCTGGTGGCCACTGGTGCACGGAGTGGCCAGGAGGAAACTCCCGATCCCCGAGATGGAAGGCCCTCGTTTCCTACTCTTACTCTTGCTCCTACTCTTGCCTTGCTTGCGGCCTGGATGTTCGCCGAAAGAAGAGTAGGAGTAGGAGTATGAGCAGGAGTAGGAGTCGAGACCTAATTCAGGCCGGAGCTGCGGTGCGAGGAATTGGTTAAGGCGGGCATCATGTCATCATCGTTTTCCACGTTGCCCCATTTGCCGCTTCGCATCTTCATGTTGTCGCCGCGAAGGTCTTTCATGGCTTCGTTCCACTGGGCTTGATCGCTTTCGGTCGCGCAGCCCAGAGCGCAACACAATGCCAGGCTCAATGCCCACCATCTTTTCATGATATGTTGCCTTGAGATTTGCTTGGCGGATGTCCCCACGAGGCGTATAGCCAAAGGGACCTGGGAAAGCAATAGTGATCCTGTTTCTGGTCAGCCCGTAGCCGGCCGCTCACGGCAAGAGTGTTAGCCACGGATAGACACGGATGAAACACGGATAAGAACAGTTCTTCTTCTCATCCGTGTTTCATCCGTGTTGATCCGTGGCTGATTAGCTTTCGCACGGCTCGCCGGAAAAAAGACCGAGATAGCTGAAATAGCGCTGTTCGCTGATTTGCCGGCGCTCGACGGCGCGCTTGATGGCGCAGCGGTCTTCATGAGTGTGCGTGCAATCGGGATAGCCGCACAGATGGACGAACGGACGGAACTCGGGGAAAAAGCCCTCGACCTCTTCCGGGATGATGTCCCAAAGCTCGAACTGGCGGATGCCCGGAGTGTCCACGACCCAGCCTCGGGGCGCTGACGCATCCCCGCTCGCCTCTAAGCGAATCAGCTCGGCGGTGGTCGTGGTATGTCGGCCTTTTTGCGTCGCCTCGCTGACCTCCCGGACTTCCAGACCCAATTCCGGCTGCACGGCGTTGAGCAGCGACGATTTACCCACGCCGCTTTGCCCGGCAAACACGGTCTGCCGGCCGACGAGACATTTCCGAAGGCAGTCGATCCCCCATCCGCTCACCGTGCTCGTCAAGAATGTTGGAATGCCGAGCTGGTTGTAGAGGCCGATCAAAGGCTGAATGAGCGCGTGATTGTCCAAGTCGGTTTCGGGGCAAACTTCCGAAGTCTCGGAGACTTCGGAAGTTTCGGGACTGTCAATCAAATCGGCTTTGTTGAGACAAATAATCGGAGCAATTCCCCCATGAGCCGCGCTCACCAAATATCGGTCGATCAAATGAGGCTTGATGTCCGGCTCGACCAGCGACATGACGATCACGACCTGATCGACATTGGCGACCATGACGTGTTCCCGGCCGCGAGAGGCTCGCGTTAAGAGTCCATGCCGAGGCTCAACACGCTCGATGAGGCCCTCTCCGATGATCCCCCTCTCCCCTGGGGGGAGAGTGCGGGGTGACGGGGAGGCAGGCCGAATCCAGACTCGATCGCCGGTGGTGACGATATTGCGCTCGTCAGTGGTTAGACTGCGTAACAGCCGGCGGACGGAACAGCGAAATTGCCGGCCGTCATCTGTTTCCACGATGCTGAAAAGGCCGTGCATGCGCAGTACACGGCCCGGCAGACAGGCGCTGATATCCACGGCGGGCATCTCGGCGGCCTGATTTTCTTCCTGAATAATCGTCCGCCGCCGAGACAATTCTCCCTTGGCTCGCACCTGCTCCTTGTTGGGACTGTGATCGCCCTCGGCGCCATGTTCTTGAAACGTCCGCGTCCAGTGCTGCTGCCGGGCCGGCTTGGACCGGTTCTTGCGCAGATCGACACGAATCTTTTTTTTCTTGGCCATGCGAGTGACGATCAGTACATCAAGCGGACAAAGGGTTCGTTGTTCTGGTCCTCGCTAACGCTTCTTAATAGGGGTCGCACGAGCCCGAAGCGGAGCAAGGAATGCACACCAACCCGAAGCGTAAGCGAGGCGTTACGCCGAATTCTATCAAACGAGCGGGGGATTTTCTGTTAGATTTTTTCTTGCTAAGGCATCGGCGTGAAATTGAATCTTGCCGGCTGCATCAATGATTTGCTCCATGTCGGATGCCGCGCCTAAAAAAACCGGATGGTGCAGGACTACCGCGCCATCGTTCGACTTGCCGGCTTCCACCAGTGGACCGACTTGACGAAACCGACTGGGAGATCGACCCACATGCAAGGCATGGAATCCTTCGTCGAAAGCGATTCCCTCGGCGCGCATGGCTGCCAGGAATCGTTCCCGGGACAAGCCCTTGAAGTCGGCCGGGTTGTATTGAAATCCTAACTTGTAGTATCCCGGCTTAGAGTCAGCACAACAGTTGACAAAGGGCCGCAAAGGAATCCTGGCCCTACTTAATCCTTCCGACAGTAGTCGAACATTGGCGGCTCGCTGCTGATTGCGCGCATCCAATTTATCGAGCTGGGGCACCAGCACAGCCGCTTGCAACTCCGAAAGGGGACAGACATGATTGCCGCGATGGAGCCATAAGCGCGCTCGCTGATGCACGTCGGCGTGCCGGGTCAAGAAGGCGCCGCCTCGACCCGCGGTTAAGAGCTTGGAGCCGCCGAAACTCAGAATGCCCACATCTCCCCATGTTCCCGCCTTGCGACCTTGAACCACAGCGCCCGGCGCTTGAGCGGCATCCTCGATTACGCGGAATCCTCTGTCAGCGGCAATGCCCATCACCTCGCGCATGGGCACAAGCCCGCCATGAAGATGCGAGATAATGACGGCTCGGGTTTTCGGTCCGATGGTTTCGCGTAGGACATCCGGGTTCAGATTCCAATTCTCCGGATCGACGTCCACCAAGACGGGCATCGCCCCAACGGCATGGACGCCCAGGAAATTGCCACCGTAATCGTAGGCGGCCAGGATGACTTCATCTCCGGGACCGATCTTCAGCGCTCGCAGGGCCAGCTCTACGGCAAAGGTGCCGCTGCCGCACGTGGCCGCCAATTCAAGATCGTGATATTGTGCCAGTTGTTTTTCTAATTGCTCGACATAGACGCCCTGATATTTTCCCCAAGAGCCGTCGCGATAAACGGATCCGAGCGCTTGGAGAACGTCTTCATCGGGCATGGGCCAATCCGGCGGCCCCTGGGGACGGACGGGTTGCCCGCCTAAGAGTGCCGGAAGTTCATCAAGGCTCGACACGGCGTTCTCCGCTCGCTGCTACACAGTGCACGACGACGCCGGATCAGGGCGCTGTATTCGCCAGGCCCGGATCGCCTGAGCATCCACCTTCTCATCGCGTTCATGAAGCTCGTTGAGCAATTGCAATTTATCGGCAGGGGCCAGTTGGATAAGCCGTTGAACCGTTAGGATTGGACTTCCGGGGCGATGGTCCGCGTCCACTACCTCGGCGAGATAAATAGTCCGGTCGCCAGTATCAAGGCGGGCTTCCACTCGGCAATCGAGCCAGCAGCGTGCTTCCGTCAGAATGGGGCTGCCGGTCGATCCTACGTTGAAAGCCAAGCCTTGCAACTTGTTCGCGTTCCAACCCGATTGCAGACCAAACCGCCAGACCCAATCTACGTGCTGCTCATCGACCAAGTGGAGAGCGAAGGCGCCGCTCTTGTCCAGCAAACTAGTCGTATGGTGCTGGCGGGAAAGACCGATCACCATTCGCGGGCAGTCGGGCACGATACTGGCTTGATTGACAAATGTAGCGATCAGCCCGCCCGAGGCGTTCCCATAGCGCGAAGTCACCAGCCAAACGACGGGATCCACTTCCGCCCAAATGTGAGATAACTGGGATACGTTCATGTGCCTCTCGCGGTACACGGCCTCGTTTATCTTATCATCCGAGCTCGAATCCCATTTTGGCAGATTCCACAAATGTCCGCCTTGGCGAATGCGAAAAAAAGGTTGTACAATGAAACGAAAGCGACGGGGCCACGGCAAGAGATCGCGCTCGCAGCAAATCAAAATATAAGTAGAACACACTCATGGCCGATTTTGCCATTCGCGTCGGAAGCCACAGCGCCCAGGGGGTCCGGCCCAACAACGAAGACCGGCTGGTAGTCGACCCGGCCCATCATCTCTATATGGTGGCGGACGGCATGGGCGGCCAGGATCACGGCGAGCGGGCCAGCGGTCTGGCGGCTGAGATCATTCCCCGAGTTGTTCATGACCGCCTGGAGGCGAAAGACGAGGCCGATTCCGCCGTCAAACGCGCCCTGGAAGAAGCGAACCAGGCCATCATCGATGCCAGCAAAGATCAGCCATTCGGCCGGCGCATGGGAACCACCACAGTATTGGCGCTGGAGAACAACGGGCAGGTTTATGTCGCCGGCATCGGCGATAGCCGGGCCTACCTGATCCGGGACGATAAGGTCGATCAGCTCACGGTGGATCACTCGGTGGCCCAAGCCCTAGTGTCGAGCGGGGCCATCACCATCGAGGAGGCACGAATCAGTCCCTGGCAAAATGTGCTGCACAAGTTTCTTGGCTGCGCCAATATGATCGATGGCGCGGACGTACTGCCCTTCACGCCCCAAGCCGGCGATCGGTTGCTGTTGGCCAGCGACGGCCTGACCAATTTCGTCACGCCCGAGGACCTCCGCTCCGGCGCTCGCACGTTCGCTGATCCGCAAAGCTGGATCGAGCATCTGGTGAAGCTGGCCCTTGATCGAGGCTCCCGGGACAACGTCACAGGGATTATGATCTTTTTTGAATCAGCACATTAACGACCGCGGATTGGCCACATGTGTCGCGCTATTCAAGAATGCCTCAGGCAACCCGTTGCCAGAATGGAGGTAGAGTCAATCCATACTGGTCCGGATGGTTATATCTTTGGACATATTGCTGAAGAATGGAGGAAGCTCATGTCAATTCTCGAATCTGAGACGGGCGCGCACCTCTGGTTTTTTCGAACTCCCGAAGAGACATGGCATACTTTTCCTCTAGGAGGAATAGAGGGATACGCAGTCGTCAAGGATGACAAGATTATCGATTTCTTGATTACTGCTCTGAGTTGACAAGCCGGAAAACTAAGCAGACGTATCAGAAATTCGTCGCAATTCCTCTTTCACCAACACGCCACTTGCTTGCATCCGTCGCATCTCAATAGCTAATGAAATGATTCTCTTGGCGGCGGTTTCCGGAAGAACCCCGCGCTCATGAATATTGGAGATGAGATTCCGCTGACTGTCCGTATGGCCGGCGCGAGGTTGAAACGCCAGATAAGCTGACAAGCTCACGGTCGTCGCCAGCCCGGGTCGCTCTCCGATCAAGAGGACAACGACTTCGGGTTCGAGCATCTCGCCGATGTCGTTGAGGATTCCCACGCGGCAGGAGCGGATAACGAAAGTTTGGCCAAAGGTCCATTCCTGCTTTTTCGACTCCTGCTCCAAAAGTGGCAGCAAGCGTGGGACTTGCGTGGCAACCGCCGCGGCGGAAAGGCCGTCCCCGATGACGATTTGCAGGTCGGCTCTTAGGGGACATCTGCGAGTGACTTCACGGCGGCTTGCTTCGTTCAGTCGGCGGCCAAGATCCGGACGCATGAGATACTCGATCTTATCCCTCGCCTGACTTCGGACCTCGAACAACTGCCGGCCTTCGATGAATTCTTTGCCGAAATCTCTTTCCAGGTCCAACTCTGCGTGAACGGCATCGAGGGCGGCGGCGTGATCCTGCCTTAGTTCTAACTGGGTGGCAGTTCGATAAGCGGCTCCCGAGCGACCAACCAGGATTCGTGCCGGCGTCCGCGCACGTGCGGCTTGAAGGAAAGTGGGCAAGTCGCCGACATTTGCCGGATGCGAGAGATTCTTAGACCGATCTAAGGGAAACTGGCTCATGGAGCTTGCGCTTTTCGTCGCTTTGGAACCGCGACCTTGCCATTAAATTTCGGCAACCTGACGTCGACGTAGCTACATCGTGAAGTCGATTCGGGAACCTTCTCGCCGTCGAGCATCATTCCCTCCAAGTGAAATTCAATGGCCTCGCGGATAAGTCGCCGGACTTTTTTGAGATCTTTGCCGACCGCGACACATCCGAGAAGGTCAGGGACATAGGCTCCGTAGCTAGTTTTTCCCTTTTCAAATATTACTGCATATTTTCGCGTCATTTTTTTGCCTCATTTCATACCAGCTTGCCTGAGAATGCTATTGAGAGTACCTGGTGGCACGTCGACCGAGAGCTTGCCTGCAACCGTTACTTTCCCTCGCTTCATAGGGTGTTTAAAGTGACGATGGCTCCCTCTGGTGCTGACCAAGTACCACCCATCCGATTCTAATAGTTTAATCACCTCTCGGACTTTCATGCTACCTCATCATTTGTTTTCAAAAACCGCACTCAAATTCTTCAAGAGCCGGTGGCGGGAGGCATCCCTGGGCAAGGCTAATTCGCCGTTTTGGAATATCTCCCGTTCTTCCAACCAAGCAAGGAATTCCGGCGCCGGTTTCAAGCCGAAGATTTTCCGCACGGCGGCGGCGTCGTGGAAGCTGGTGGATTGGTAATTCAGCATGACGTCGTCGGCGCAGGGCACGCCCATGAAGTAGTTGCACCCGGCGGCGGCCAGGAGCAGCAGTAAGTTGTCCGCCGAGTTCTGATCGGCCGCGGCGTGATTCGTATAGCAGACGTCGCAGCCCATGGGCAGACCGAGCAGCTTGCCCATGAAATGATCTTCCAGCCCGGCCCGGATGATTTGTCTCTCATCATAAAGATATTCCGGCCCAATGAAACCAACGACGCTGTTAACCAAGAACGGATCGAAAGCTCGCGCCACGCCATAAGCCCGAGCCTCGAGCGTGAGCTGATCGACGCCGTCATGGGCATCGGCCGACAGAGCGCTCCCCTGCCCGGTTTCAAAATACATGACGTTGTCGCCGACCCAGGCCACTTCTCGACGACGATGGTGTTCCCGAACACGTTCTCGTCCTTCTCGGAGCATCGCGAGGGTGACGCCGAAGCTATGGTTGGCAGCCTCGGTGCCGGCGACGGATTGAAAAAGAAGGTCGACGGGGATGCCGCGCTCCAGACAAGCAAGTTGCGTCGTGATGTGAGCCAGGCAACATGCTTGAGTGGGAGCGCCCGCCGCGGTAATCAACCGGTCGAGACCGGAAAGGATGCGGGACACCGTCTCGATAGAATCGGTGGCTGGATTGACGCCGACGACCGCGTCTCCGCATCCGAAGAGCAAGCCATCGACGGCGGCCAGGAGAATACCGCCCAGGTCGTCGGCGGGATGATTCGGTTGCAAGCGGATGCCGAGAACGCCGCGCTCGCCCATGGTGTTTCGGCAGCGAGTGACATTGCGGATTTTGCTCGCCGCCAACACAAGGTCCTTATTGCTCATCAGCTTGGCGATGGCGGCAGCAATTTCCGGCGTGATCCCACCTTGCAACCGCCGCAACTCCTCCTCCCCGGTCGCGTCCTCCAGTAAGAACTCGCGAAATTCTCCGACCGTCATGCCGCGGATCGGCTGAAAGGCTTCTTGATGTAAGGAATCCAGAATCAGCCGGCTCACATCGTCATGATCCGGGTCGATGAGCGGCTGATCGACGATCTCTCCCAGACGGACATCGGCAAGCACAAGCTTGGCGGCCACGCGCTCACGCTCGGTTTCAGCCGCCACTCCCGCCAGGCGATCGCCGGACTTCTCTTCATTGGCCTTGGCGAACACCTCGCGTAGATCGGCGAAGTGAAAATGTTGATCCCGAATGCTCGCTTGATAAGCCATGGCGATATCTTTGTTAAAGCCGCTTGCCAATGTTCCGAAACTGCGAACAATAAACACAACTTAACCGATGGCACAGGGTTAGGCCATTCTCATGGACGACTCCGAGAAACAAATCATGGAAAAACAGCGGCTCCTCAGTGACCTGGAAGCACGCCTCAAGGCCGTGGATCGCATCAAGCGCGAATTGTCCGGACAGGCGCAAAATCTGCGACATCAGTTATCGGAGCTAAAAAAATACTCCAACCAACTCGGCCCCGGCGGAAAAGACAGACGGGCGACTACCCGCCGTCAAGGAAATGTCGTCTCGGTAACGCTTACGGGCCCCCAAGGCCGTGAGCACTCCTTGTCCGGATGGGTCATGAATCGTTCGGGAGGTGGCTTATGCCTGCTAGTCGATGAAGAAGTGTCGCCCGGCACGGTCTTGACTGTCACGCCTCATCTTGGCCTGACGGCATTCGAATGGATTAAGGTAGAAGTGAAGAGCTGCCGGCCAGAGAGGAAGAGTTGGCTCTTGGGCTGCCAATTTATCGAAAAGCTTTCCTGGGACGATCTGCGTCCGTTCGGATAAATTCTTCATGGCCGCTCCGCTAGTTCTGATCAACGCCGTCGGTCTGACTCCCGGGCTGCTGCCGTACGCTCCCCGCCTCAATGCACTGGCTCAATCCGGCTGGATGAGACCTTTGAAAGAGGTTGTGCCCGCGGTCACGTGCACGGCACAGGCCACCTTTCTAACCGGCAAGACGCCTGAAGGACACGGCATTGTCGGCAATGGCTGGCTCTGGCGCGATACCGGCGAGGTCCGCTTTTGGCAGCAGTCGAATCGACTCCTGCAAGCCGAGCCTATTTATCAAACTGCCAAACGCGAGCGGGCGGCCCAAGGCAAGTCGTTTCGCTGCGCCAAGCTTTTTTGGTGGTTCAATCAAGGGGCGGCGGTCGACTGGAGCGTAACCCCCAAGCCGTTCTATGGCGCGGACGGCAACAAAATCTTCGGCATCCAGACTACGCCGGCAGATTTGTCAGAGCGTTTGGAGCGGTCGCTCGGCCCCTTTCCTTTTCATACTTTTTGGGGGCCAATGGCCGGAAAAGAAATCCGAAATTCGAAATCCGGAATTCGAAATTGCACGGAGTGGATTGCACAGTGCGCAGTGGAGATTCTACGGAACGAGCACCCCGATCTTACCCTCGTTTATTTGCCGCACTTGGATTACGATCTGCAGCGATTCGGACCGAAAGGTTGTGACACTTCGCGATTGGTCGGTGAGTTGGACGCAGCCTGCGTTCCGCTGCTCGAAGCGGCTCGCGCCACTGGAGCAAGGGTTTGGGTTGTGAGCGAGTACGGGCTTATCCAGATAAATCACCCCATTTTCCCCAACCGGGCGCTCCGTCAGGCCGGCTTACTGCTGGTGCGGCCCGGACCTTTTGGTGAATACTTGGACACGTTTGCCAGTCAGGCGTTCGCCGTCTGCGACCATCAGGTGGCGCATATCTACGTGAATGACATGGGCGGCGGCGGCAGCGCTGGGCTGCGCGTCGCGGCTAAACAGGGAGGCGATTTGATCGCACGAGTTCGCGATTTCATCGCCGGCTTACCGGGAGTCGCCCGGGTGCTGGTTGGAGAGGAACGGGAAGAAATTGGACTGCGTCATGAGCGCGCGGGAGATCTGGTGGCTTTGGCCGAAGCGGAGGCCTGGTTTGCCTATCCTTTTTGGCTCGACAACGCGCAAGCGCCGGATTATGCGCGGACGGTTGACATTCACCGCAAGCCGGGATACGACCCGTGTGAGCTGTTTTTCGATCCGCATTTGCCGTGGCCTCGCGGCCGGGCTTTGTGGCGCTTGCTACAGAAGAAGCTGGGCTTCCGAACCTTATTTGACGTGGTGCCGCTGGATGCGTCTCTCGTTCGCGGCAGCCACGGTTTGCCGGCCCTGAAATCAACTGATCAGCCTTTGCTCATTGGCGATGGCCCCGCGCCCGCCAATGAAGAACTACCGTCCACGGCGGTTTATTCAAACCTTTGCCGAGCTTTGGAACTGACTCGGAATTTCGAAGGCGAGTCATGACTCGAAGGTAAACATGCCGATTTCGGCCAAAATCGATCACCTTGCCTTTACATCCTGGCCGATTATGGGAAAGTAGAGAAGGTGTTTCCCAATCATTATCAGCGCAGTTCAGGCACACGGCGGAAGTAGCCTATGATCGGCCGCGTTTTCCTCGGTCGGTATCAAGCCATTAACCTCCTGGGTGAAGGGGGCATGGGCAAGGTTTATTTGGCCAAGCAGCTCGACCTCGATCGCCAAGTGGTGGTCAAGGTCATGCACGATCACATTGCCGCCGACCCGAAGTTTCGTGACCGGTTCAAGCGCGAAACGACCATCATGGCTCACTTTCACCATGCCTTTGCGGTGACGCTCTTCGATGCCTCGCTCGACGATCCGCAGGGACCCTGCATCGTCATGGAGTACGTCCGAGGCGTGCCGCTGGAAGAGCTGCTGCAACCCAACAAGGGCCGAATCAATCCGGCACGGGCCAACCGGATGCTGAGTCAGCTCTGCGAGGTGTTGCAAGCGGCTCACGCCCAGGGCATTATCCATCGCGACCTCAAGCCCGCGAACCTCATGGTCATGGAAGCGGAAACTCCCTACGAGAAGATCAAGGTGATGGATTTTGGCCTGGCCAAAATGGTGGACCCGCCCAACTTGAACCAGATTAGTGTGACGGGGATGGACTTTGCCGTCGGCACGCCCGCTTACATCTGCCCGGAGCAAGTGCGCGGTGAAGTCATGGACCATCGCGGAGATCTTTATAGCGTGGGCATTATTCTCTATGAGCTGTTGGCCGGCCGGACGCCCTTTGATGGCAGTGCCTCGATGGATGTTTTGTTGGCGCACGCGACGGAGGAACCGCCCACCTTCAAGGAAATCGGAGTGGATTGGATCCCGGCCCCGATTGAAAAAGTCGTACGGCGATGCCTGGCCAAGGTCCCTGAGGAACGGCCGGCGAGCGCCCGCGACTTGGCCGAGCTCTATCAGGCCGCCTTGGCGGAAGCGGAGCAGCCGATTCTCGATGCCCAACCCGCGGAACCCCCGCCGGATACGGTCCCCGAAACTCCTTCGCCCCTGGGACAGCAAGCGCCCGATGATCCGAATGCCATTGCTTTCTACTTAGAAGCCTGGATGCCTGAAGCCATCGCCGTGCACAAGCTGCGCGGCTTCGTTCATGATGCCAAAGGCGAGGTGGTTCAAAGCGTGCCGGGGTTGATTCGCGTGCGCTTGGGCGGTCAGGGTAGTCGATATCGCTTTCGAAGCCGGCGCAAATCTTGGTTCGATCTGGCCCCGAAATCCGGGCTCACCGACATGGCCCTCTACATGGAACAGGCCGGCCCAAGCGCCAGCCTGCTCCACATCACGGTGCAGATGCGCTCGCGAGACGGCGTCCCCGCTTCGGATGAGGATTTTCAGGCCCACTGTAACGAGGTTTTCGTCGATCTCCGCGGCTACCTCATGGCCCAGAACGTCGACCTGGATGACTCCAATTCTTGAAAATTTTGGTTGACACTTCACTATCCCAGATTTTAGGATAGTCAAATTCAGGCATTCTCAATCTTGTTTAACCGAGCGCCATGGGGGAGATCATGCGAACTCATCTCATTCTTTCGACCGCAGCGGCCATGCTCTTATGCCCAAGCTTGCGAGCCGACCCGCCCAAGGACTACACGGCAGACGACGTCGAGCAAAAACAAGGAACCATCACCGGCATCAAAGAATTGAAAAAAGGCCGCCGGGAAATCACGCTCAAGACCGACGCGGACAAGGCAACCTTCATCGTGGACCGTATGACCATGAGTTATCAACTCACCACGAGAAACCGCAAAATTTTCACGGAACAAGACAAAGTCGATCAGATTGTCCAAGACTCGAACAAGCTTCGACGGCGTGCTTTGGAGCTGAAGGAGGGCGAGATGGACGTGGCCATGCGTGCCGCCGGCATGCAGTCGGCGCACGAATGGGCCAGCGGACATGCGGCGGAACAGTCCGAACGAGGCACCAAAGCCCGCAGCGTCTTCAAGAGCCGCAACGAACTCGGCGCTCTCACTCAATCTCAGCAAACCTTCCTTCGAGAGGAAGAGCAGCGGCATAAGAACTACGGCATGCCGGTGCGGCTCAAAATCCACAACAAAGTCATCGTCGTCGCCAGTAAAGACGGCGACGATACCCTGGCCGTGCTGGTCTTGGGCGACGAGCAGGAACTAAAGACCACCCCGATGGATTCCTCGAGCGCGGCCGAGGTGGCCCGAAGACTTCGATTAGCCAAATCGATTCTCAAAGACGCCGAGAAAGCCAAGGGAGAAGAGCAGGACCGTCTCCGGACTTTGGCTCAGGACAAACTCGAAGAGATTGTCAAGAAGCACCCCAATACCAAAGAAGCCCAAGAGGCGGAAGAACTGCTGAAAAAGTAAGTGACGTTGTAGTTAGCTCCAAATGCCACCGGGCGCGAAATGCAAGCCCCGGTGGTTATTCATCTCTCATAAATCACGCTTTGCGCTGGTTCGCTTCCTGCGTATGATGCACGTTCCGCCTTTGGCCCCGTGGAGCGAACGCGCATGCCTCATGACAGGGATGTCCAGGTGCATCTGTTGCCGGATTTGGCCCCGCCCGGATGGCTGACAGGCGGACTGGCGGTGGTCATCGACGTGCTGCGCTCGACGACGACGATGATTCACGCCCTGGCGGCCGGGTGCACCGCCGTGAGACCTTGCCTCGAAGTAGATGAAGCCCGCGAGCTCGCCGGCAAGATGCCCGCGGGAAAAGTTCTTCTAGGCGGCGAGCGCGGCGGGGTGCCTCCGCCGGGTTTCGATCTTGGGAATTCCCCGTCCGAATACACGGCCAAGGTCTGCTGCGGCGCCATGCTGGTGCTCACGACCACCAACGGCTCGCGGGCCTGCTTCCGGGCCGCCGAGGCCGAGCGCGTTCTCGTGGCCGGTTTCGTCAATTACAGCGCCGTCTGCGAACAATTGCGGCTCGATCATCGTCCTGTCCATATGATTTGTGCTGGGACCGATGGCGAGATTTCTCTCGAGGACACACTGCTCGCGGGAGCTCTGGTGGACTTTCTCTGTGATGTTTGGGATGTCCGCCTCAACGACAGCGCCCGGCTGGCGTGGGACTGTTTCGAGAATCACGGTCAGGTATTGCTAGGGGCCATGCAGGTCGGCAAAGGCGGAATGCACTTACAGCGCTTGGGTCTGGCGGAGGACATTCAGGCGGCCGCTCAAATCGATCAGTTCAACCTGGTGCCCGAATTGCGCCGCGATCCGCTCCGCGTGGAAGTCGGCTCTGTCGGCATGGTCAAGAGCCGTTGGCCGAAATTGAAATAGTGATGAGTGATGAGTAATCAGTGATCAGTGGCGAGCGGGGTTGCGTGAGCGCCCCGAGTGTAAGTAAAGGGCTTCGTCATGGATATGGAAAAACTTGTGGCCTTGTGCCGCCGAAAAGGTTTCATCTTTCAATCCAGCGAGATCTACGGCGGCATCAACGGCTTCTGGGACTACGGCCCGCTCGGCGTCGAGCTGAAACGCAACATCAAGGATGTCTGGTGGCAGGACATGGTCCGCAATCCGCCGCCGGGACCGGACGGACAAGAGATCAGCATGGTCGGAGTGGATTGCGCGATCATCATGAATCCGAAGGTGTGGGAAGCGAGCGGACACGTCGGCGGATTCGCTGACCAGATGGTTGATTGCAAAGAATGCAAAGCACGCTATCGCGCGGACAAAACATGGGGAGTATCACCATTTAGATTCGATTCCAAGAAGACATGGACAATTGAGGTAAGCGCAATCGTTGGGAGAGATATCGCTGGCGCTGAACAGTTATGGGGGGTAGTTGCGGACTCTGAGAAAGAAGCCGTCGAGCTTTGCAAAAAGCAAATAGAACGATTCGAAAAGAAATACAAACAATCGGGTGATCCGATTGCATACTCCGTCCAAGACCTTGCTTATGACAACCTAGCATTTCTCGTGTGTCCCAACTGTCAAAAACAGGGAACTCTTACTCCGCCACGCAAATTCAATCTAATGTTCAAGACGTTCGTGGGAGCAGTGGAAGATCCTTCAGCGGTAGCCTACCTCCGCCCGGAAACCGCCCAGGGCATCTTCGTCAACTTTCACAACGTCCTCGACAGCACGCGCCTGAAGCTGCCTTTCGGTATTGCCCAAGTCGGCAAAGCGTTCCGCAACGAGATCAACCCGCGCAACTACACCTTCCGCAGCCGGGAGTTCGAGCAGATGGAGATTGAGTTCTTTTGCCATCCGGATGAATCGACCAAGTGGTACCAGTACTGGCGGGACGTACGCATCCGCTGGTACAGTCAGCTGGGAATCAAGTCCGAGAAGCTGCGCCCCCGCGAGCAGTCGGCGGAAGAGCGCGCCCATTATTCCGTCGGCACGACGGACATCGAGTATCTCTTTCCCTTTTCCGATGAGCCGCAGGAATTAGAGGGAGTCGCGCATCGCAGCGACTATGATTTGAAGCAGCACGCTCAGCACAGCGGCAAAGATCTGAGTTATTTCGACGACGAAGCCTGGGAGCGCGACAAGGACAAATTCCCCGATCCGAAGAAGGCGCAGGAAGCGAAGTCCGGACCGCCGTATCGGTTTCTGCCGCACGTCATCGAGCCGTCGGCCGGCGCGGATCGTTTCGCTT
>WNFO01003493.1_pt1 | contig 14733 bp, 14 predicted proteins | sample 5400251 | NCBI WGS metagenome assembly WNFO01 (sample SAMN13153354, study PRJNA577476) | soil metagenome | isolation source: 100 cm saprolite under Madrone tree | place: USA:California | collected 2016-06-14 | reverse complement strand
CTTTTCGGCGGCGTGACGGTCACCGGCAGTCTGATGGCGTTCGGCAAGTTACAGGGAATTCTGCCGGGCCGGCCTTTGACTTTCCGAGGCCAAAACGCCATCAATGCTCTGCTGTTTGCGGCCTGCTGCGGCTGTGTGGTTTGGCTGATCGCTTTTCCGATCCAAGTAGCGGTCTTCAGCGCAATGGCCACGCTCGCGGTGCTGCTGGGCGTCCTTTTTGTATTGCCGATCGGCGGGGCGGACATGCCGGTCGTCGTGTCGCTGCTGAACTCGTATGCTGGACTCGCCGCCGTCGCGACCGGATTCGCCATAGATAACAATATTCTGATCATCGTCGGTGCGCTGGACGGTCTGAGCGGCTTGATCCTCTCGATCGCCATGAGCAAGGCGATGAACCGATCTTTCGCGAATGTGCTATTCGGGGCGTTCGGTGCGCCTATCACCGATGCGCCCGCCGCAACGGCCGCCGGAGGAGAAATGTCCGCCACGACCGTCGAGGACGCCGCGTTGCGGCTCGCCTACGCTGAGCGCGTTATCATGGTTCCAGGATACGGCCTCGCCGTCTCGCAAGCACAGCATCAGATGCGGGAACTGGGAGATTTAATCGAGAAGCGCGGAGGAGATGTCCGATACGCCATCCACCCTGTCGCGGGGCGGATGCCGGGACACATGAATGTCCTGCTGGCCGAGGCCGGCGTTCCGTATGACAAGCTCATCGACATGGACGAGATCAATGAACGATTTGTCGAAACTGATGTTGCCATCGTCGTTGGGGCGAACGATGTGGTCAATCCTGCTGCCCACACCAATCCGGCATCACCGATCTTTGGGATGCCGATTTTAAAGGTAGAGGATGCGAAGAGCGTTCTCGTGCTCAAGCGTGGCAAAGGCAAGGGCTTCTCCGGCGTGGAGAACGATCTGTTCGTGGACCCAAAGACGTCGATGTTATTCGGCGATGCCCGGCAATCACTCTTAGATCTTGGCTTGCAAGTCAAAGAGGCTTAGCTCAGGGTTTGGACGAGAGCCGACATACCGTCTTCAACTCAGAAGGATATTGATCATGGCTGACAGGCAGATGAAGCTTCCGGGACCCGACCATCCCATTTCGATCGAAGCGAACCCGTCTCGCGTCGTAGTCACCGCCGGCGGCAGGGTTATCGCCGACACCCACGATGCGTTGACTCTTCGCGAGGCCTCCTATCCGGCCGTTCAGTATATCCCTCGTCGGGATGTCGAGATGGCCGCGCTCACGCGTAGCAAACATACGACGTATTGCCCCTACAAGGGCGACGCTTCCTACTACGACATTCCGGCGGCCGGGGATCGTTCGCTCAATGCGGTGTGGACTTATGAGACCCCATTCGACGCGATGGCGCAGATCAAGGATTACGTCGCCACGGCCACTATTCGATTCATCCAATCGTACCGCGGCACGGCCGTCTCGAACCGAGGAGTGATTCTGAAGTAATAATCCGCCGGGTGGACTTCTTCACCCTTACCCAATCGTTCAATAATGTCGACTGGCCCATGACGAACGCCGCGATAGGTCATCGCAATCAAGGCATCGTCGTCTGTCTGCAGCACGAGCCGGACGTCCAATTCGACGGACCCATCATCACGAACAATGACCCAGTCGCTGCCCCCGCCAAGCGCTTTCCCGGAAAGGTGCTTGCCGTAGAACTCCCCTCCCGTGATGACCCCAACGCGACGATGAGCGCCGGGCGTCTGTCCTATGACCTGAAGTGGCATAACCTCAAGGCGGATCACAAAAATTGACTGCGTTCGCACTCTCTTGAGGGTGTGCGGAAGGTATTCTAATTCATAAGGCGACATTGAAATTCTCCTTGTATTTCTGTTCACGCGTTGACTTGTCGGCGGCTATTCATTTGTGTTGGCCAGCGCCGGCGCGGTCGACCAACCCCCACCCAAGGCGCGAATGAGGTTTACCGTTGATACGGCCTGGAACCCGGCTAGCTGCGCCGCCGCGCGTTGTGACTGAAGTACGGTACGGTCAGCATCGATGACGTCGAGGAAATTGACGGCGCCTTCCTGGTACTGGGTCCGGGACAATTGAGCCGCGCGCGTCGATGCCTTGACTGCCTCCGCCTGTGTCAGCGTCTGGTCTTGAAGAATGCGCAACTCCGAGAGGTTGTCTTCCACTTCGCGAAACGCCACCAATATCAGCTGGCGGTAATCGTCAACATTGGCTTCGTAGGCGGCTCGTGCGTGCGCTAGATCGCCCTTACGGCGGCCTCCGTCGAATAGCGGTACGGTAAGGGCGGTGCCAGCGAATGGTCCCGCAAGAAAGGCGCGGCTAGACCATTTGAATAAGTCACTCAACGAGGCGGACTCGAAGCCAGCAGTACCAGTTAAGTTCAATGCCGGAAAAAAGGCCGATTTCGCTACCCCTATCCGTGCGTTTGCCGCCGCCATCGCGCGCTCGGCGGCCGCAACGTCCGGTCGCCTTTCGAGCATGGATGATGGGAGTCCTGGCGGGATGCGGATGTCGACCGAAACCAGCGGATCGCGCTTGACTGAAAAATCCGCGACGATTTTCCCCAACAAAACCGCCAGACTGTGTTCGGACACTGCTCGCAAACGCTCCGCTGTCATTGCCTCGGAGCGGGCTGTCGCTAGTTCAGACTGGGCTCGACGTACGTCCAATTCGGAGATCTCGCCTTCATCGAATCGCCGCTGCACGAGGTTCAGCGCTTGGCCACGAAGCGCCACCGCACGATTGTAGACATCGAGCTCCGCGTCCAATTCGCGTAGATTGAAATAACTCTGAGCGACATCCGCCTGCAGCGCGAGACGCACGGAACGAAACAATGCCTCGCTCTGTTCGGCCTGGGCGGCGGACGCCTTGACAGAGTCGGACACTCGCCCAAACAGATCGACCTCATAACCAGCGCTTGCCTGCGCCCGCCACACGGTCTCGGTCGGAATTTCCACCCCATCGGGACGCAATTGCGAAACTGCTGAAAGCTTCTCTCTGCTCGGACCGAAGCCCGCAGACACGTCGGGAAACAGCGCAGATCGCGCTTTCTGAAGCAGTGCTCGAGATTCCTTCACCCGGGCGACCGCGGCCTGCAAACCGGGATTGTTGTGCAGCGCTTGCTCTTCGTAATCGTCCAAACGGCTGTCGTGGAATATCTTCCACCATTCTCCCCGCTCAGTTTGCTCAGACGGCCGGGCCGGTTGCCATGCTCCGTAACCGGAATTGGCGGGGGCATCTGACTCTTCACCGGAGATCCGTTCCTCTTTAAAGTGATCCGGCGGAGCCAAGTCAGGCTTTCTGTATTGCGGGGCCAGTGAGCATCCCCCCATCAGCAGCAAGAGCGCTAGTGCAGAACAAAGACCCATTCCGAACAACTTCGCTTTCATAGGATTTCTCATGCCTCCAGCGGCTCATCGACTCGGCGGATATGCGGCGCATGGCCATGCTTGTCGACGAGATGTTTACCGCCGGCAACGGTGCGGAGTGCCACATAAAAAACGGGTGTGAGAACCAATCCGAAAATCGTCACTCCGAGCATGCCGAAGAACACCGCTATCCCAATGGCGTTGCGCATTTCCGCTCCCGCACCGGAAGACAGCACCATGGGAATCACACCCATGATGAACGCGAGCGAGGTCATCAATATGGGGCGCAGGCGCAGACGACTTGCTTCAACGGCGGCGCTGACAATGGAGCGACCTTGCATCTCAAGTTCGCGGGCGAACTCGACGATCAATATCGCGTTCTTCGCCGACAGCCCGACCAACACCATCAAGCCGATTTGCGTGAAGATGTTGTTGTCACCCCTCGTGATCCACACTCCGAAAAGAGCGGAGAACATGCTCAGGGGCACGACCAGGATCACCGCCAGAGGTAGGGTCAGGCTCTCGTACAGCGCCGCGAGCACGAGGAACACCATGAGAATACTGATGGGAAACACAACGAAAGTCGCGTTGCCTGCCAACTCTTGTTGATAGGTCAGGTCGGTCCATTCGAACTTAATGCCTCGAGGGAGAACTTCCGCCGCGATGCGCGCGGCCGCCGCCTGGGCTTGCCCTTGGGAGTATCCGGGTGCCGGACCGCTGTTGATATCAGCGGCTGTATAGCCGTTGTAGCGAACCACCATCTCCGGACCGAATGTCGGGGAGACTTTCACCAGCGAAGCGAGCGGCACCATGTCACCATTGACGTTTCGCGTCTTGAGAAGGCCAATATCATCGCCGGCGGCCCTAAAGGGGGCATCTGCCTGTACGCGCACCTGGTAGACACGTCCGAATCGGTTGAAGTCGTTAACGTAAAAGGAACCCAGATACACTTGCATCGTGTTAAACACATCGTCCACCGAGACGCCCAGCTGCTCCGCCTTGACGCGGTCGAGATCGACATTCAACTGCGGCTCATTGATCTGATAGCTCGAGAAGGTGGGCCCTAATTCCGGTGTTTGTGCGGCGCGTTTTATGTACGCCTGCACGGCGTCATTCAATGCCGAATAGCCTAATGAGCCGCGATCCTCGAGCTGCATTTTGAATCCACCGAGAGTGCCGAGTCCCAGTACGGGTGGGGGTGGGAAGACGGCGATGTACGAATTCTTAATGACGGCGAATTTTTTTCGAAGCGAGGCCGCTATTGCGTCTGCAGTTAACTCCTTGTTTTGCCGATCCGCGGAGGGCGGCAGCAGAATGAACAGAATGCCGGCGCTGGATGAATTGGTGAACCCGTTGATCGACAAGCCGGGGAAACCGACCGTGGACTTCACGCCGGGCTCCTTTCTTGCAATGTCGACCATCTGCCGCATCACATCCTCAGATCGATCGAGGCTTGCGCCATTGGGAAGCTGGGCGAAACTGATCAGATAATCTTTATCCAACTGTGGCACGAATCCCCGAGGCACCACCATGCCTATCAGGGCCGCGGCCCCGATCAGGAAGACGTAAAGTCCGAGCATCAGACCTTTCCGGCTGATCATTGTCCCGACGCTTTGGCTATACGAGTCCGAGCGGCGCCGAAACACCTCATTGAAGACCCGGAAGAATCGCCCGAATACGCGATCTATTACACGCGTAAGCCTGTCCTTGGGCGCATTGGCCGGCCGGAGAATCAATGCCGCTAAGGCCGGTGAAAGCGTCAGTGAGTTAAACGCCGAGATCACGGTGGAGATCGCGATGGTCATGGCGAACTGTTTGTAAAACTGTCCCGTGACCCCGGACATGAACGCGAGCGGAACAAATACCGCCACTAGCGTCAAGGCGATGGCAATGATGGGCCCGCTCACCTCGCGCATTGCTTGATAGGTGGCATCGCGTGGCGACAGACCGGATTCTAGATTGCGTTCCACGTTCTCGACGACGACGATGGCATCGTCGACCACGATGCCGATCGCTAGAACCAGGCCAAACAGCGACAAAGCGTTGACCGAGAACCCAAAGGCCAGTAGGAGCGAAAACGTTCCGACTATGGAGACCGGCACTGCGAGAAGCGGAATCAGTGATGCGCGCCACGTCTGTAAGAACACGATCACTACGATGACAACGAGAGCAATGGCCTCGAGTAACGTATGAACGACCGCAACGATGCTCAGGCGCACGAACTGAGTGGGATCGTAGTCGATGACATACTCGATCCCGTCGGGCATGTCGGCTTTCAGGTCCGCCATTACTTTATGAACTGAATCGGATATTTGGAGAGAATTTGTGCCCGGCTGCTGATAGACCCAAATGCCAACCGCTTGCTTGTCATCGATCAGGGAACGGAGTCCGTATTCCGATGCTCCTAATTCGACCCGTGCCACATCCCGAAGGTAGGTGACCCCGCCGCTGGGAGAACTCTTCAGCACGATGCTGCCGAACTCGGATTCGGTCCGCAGGCGCCCCTGCACGTTGACGTTCAGTTGCAAGGGGACATTGCGGGCCGTCGGGGGCGATCCGATCACTCCCGCGGCGACTTGCACATTCTGCTTGCGAATGGCTTCCACGATGTCCGTGGCGGTCATGCCCCGCTGCGCGACCTTTCCCGGATCAAGCCACACGCGCATGGAATAGTCGCCGGCCCCCATCAGTTGTGCGTAACCGACGCCCTGAATCCGCTCGAGCGGCGTCTTAACGTTGATCAAGGCGTAATTACGCAAATACTTGGTGTCGTACTTGTTGTTGGGCGAGAACAAATGAACGGTCAAGATCATGACCGGCGACGCTTTAATCGTTGTCACGCCAAGCTTTTGCACGTCCTGCGGCAGCCGCGGCAGAGCTTGCGATACGCGATTCTCGACCAGCTGCTGAGCCAGGTCAGGATTCATTCCGAGTTTGAAAGTAACCGTGAGCACCAGATTTCCGTCGCTATTGGCCTGCGACTGCATGTAGAGCATGTCTTCAACGCCGTTAATCGCCTCCTCGAGGGGAGAAGCCACGGTCTCTGCGATGACCTTGGGATTGGCGCCGGGAAATTGGGCCCGCACGATCACGGATGTCGGAATGATCTCTGGATATTCCGCGAAAGGAAGTTTAAAGATCGAGATTAGGCCTGCAAGCAGGATGATGACCGATAGGACGCCAGCGAAGATGGGGCGATCGATGAAGAACTTTGAGATATTCATGATTCGACTCGGAACAGGGAAGCTAGGATTGAGAGGCGGTTTGAGACGTGTTGGGGGTGGGCGCCATGGCGACCCCATGAGGCTTGACTAAGTCATTGGGTTTAACGCGCTGGATGCCCCCGACAACGATCTTCTCGCCGGGCCTGAGGCCCGAGGTCACTACGGATAGGCCATCACGCTCTGACTCAATCGTAACTTCGCGGTAAAGAATTCGGTTTGACTCGTTGACAATAAGCACGAAAGTCTTGTCTTGGTCCGTACCAACCGCCGCCGCCTGCACGAGGACGGCGGCATGTGGCGCCCCTCCCCCGACTTTTATGCGCGCATACAGGCCGGGGACGAGCGAATAATCGGCGTTATCGAAAATGGCACGTACGCGAATCGTGCCTGAGCCCGTGTCCATCTGATTGTCGACAGAATTGACTTCCCCTTCACGCGAAAAGCCAACTTCGTTCGCAAGGCCCATCGAGACCGGAGTGCTGGAGCCGCTTCTGCGACTGAGATAGCGCAGGTAGGTTTGCTCGTCGACGTCAAATGAGGCGTAGATGGGAGAGAGCGATACGAGGGTTGTCAGGACAGGTGCATTGGCGCCGGTCGAGACGACGTTTCCGAGGGTCATTTCGGCGCGCGATACCCGGCCTGTCACGGGTGCCACGATGGTGGTATAGGACAGATTGACTTTCGCCCTTTCTAGTGCGGCCTGGGCTGACAACACATTGGCAGCAGCTTCCCTCGCGGCGTTTTGCGCGCGGTCGTAATCGCGTCTCGCAATAGCGTTATCCGTCAGGAGGCGTTGGGCACGTGCGGCGTCGGTCGAAGCATACCCGTCGCGAGCTCGCGCGGCCGCTAACTCGGCGATTGCGCGATCGACCTCGGCGACAAAGGGTCGCGGGTCGATGGTAAACAGCAGATCACCGCGCTTTACCAAGGCGCCGTCCGCGAAGTGCACCCCGACTATGGTGCCGGCAACCAACGGGCGTATGTCGACCCTGTCGATCGCTTCAGTACGCCCGGAATACTGTTGATAGTCCGTAATTGTCGTCGAGATTACCGCTGCTACATCGACATCAACCGGCGCCGTTGACGACGCGGCAATACTACGGCCATGGCGGCCGAGTACCGTAGCAAGGCATACGATGACCAACAGACTCGAGAAACCGGCCATGACGTGATTGCGCTTGATAACCATTTTCCTTTCTCCTGACGGTGACATCAACGCTCGCAACTGTCCGAGCGCACCACTCGATTTGACTTCTTGGCATCCCTCTCGAGCCGCAGCGCGCCGTTCGGAGCACGGCAGCGATCTTGGTCATCTCATTGCAAGACAGGTCGAGGTTTAAAAAACTCTATACACCTGCCCCGTTTGCGCGCCCTCGACGCTGCGTGCATACGCCACCGCCACGCGCCGCGCTGGTACAGGTTCGAATCCATCGAAAAGGGGAGCGTATTTATCCTTCGTCTCGGTGACGATTCCGGGACTTACAGCGTTGATGCGGATACCTCGGGGCATATTCACAGAAGCGCCAAGAACGAAGCCCTCAATCGCCGCATTGACCAGCGCAGCGATGGCGCCGCCGGCGACCGGCTGTTCGCCGATAATCCCGCTGACCAAAGTGACGGAACCGCCATCCGCTATATATTTAGCAGCGTATCGCGCCAAGTTCACCTGACCAAGCAACTTGGAATTGATACCAAAAGCCAGCTGAGCGCTCGTCATATCCATCAGCGGTCCAAAATGCAGTTCGCCGGCTGCAGCAATGACAGCATCGAGCCTGAGCGTTTCCTCGAACACCCGCGAGATGCTCGCTTCACTCGAGATATCGATCCGGACATCGCCGCGACTTCGTCCGGCTCGGATAATTTCATGCTTTTTGCCGAGTCCAGCTTCGACCGCGCTGCCGATAGCGCCGTCAGCTCCCACCAGTAAAATCCTCATGGTCCTTTTCTCCTAATTGGAACGACCGGCGCCGGTGTCGACGGGATCATTACGATTGCAAACAAATGGCACGTAAAAAGTAAAGCTCCTTCGCCTCAACGAAGTCATCACAGACTTCCCTTCCTTACTGTCGAAAACAATGGAGAGGTGTTCTGCCACGTATCGATGGGGAACAACTTCACTTTCGGTGGATGAGAGCTTAAGGGGTGACCTGACGCGCCGCTATTGCGACACGCGGAACAGCAGTTATTCCCGGGAGTCCGGAAAACGCCTGCCATTGCCTCCTACTTACAGATCGAGCCCGCTCAGCTTCTCGACCATGAAATCGATGAACAGCCGTGCTCGGATCGGCAATTGGCGACCAAACGCATGCAACACATAGGCTGGAAGGGTTGGCATCGCGAGATGGGGAAGCACCTCGACCAAGCGCCCTTCAGTCAGAAGGTCCGTTACCGTCATCCGCAGTTGGTAAGCGATGCCGGCCGAGTTAACGGCGGCTTGGCGGATCGAGCCGCTGTCGTCCGTATCGAACGGTCCGTCCGGGATGACGCTCTCACCATCCGCAAACGCGAAGGGCCAAGGTCGGCCGGAGCTCAGATAGCGCAAGCAAGAATGCGACCTCAGATCCTCGACGGTCTCCGGCAGCCCGCGACGCTCGATATAGGCGGGCGACGCCACCAGGATCCAGCGAAGATTCGCCAGCTTGCGGCTGATCAATTCGGTGTCCCGCAAAGCGCCCATCCGGACTGCCAGGTCATAACCCTCCCGTATGATATCGACGACTCGGTCTGTGACGTTCAGCTCAAGTTTCACACCGGGATGGCGCGCCAAAAACTCCGGAGCCCACCCCGCTATGAGCACCCTTCCGAACTCCTGAGGTGCAGACACTCGAAGCAGTCCCTTGGCTTCCGAAGCCACCTGGACGACGTCTTCTGCGTCCTCAATACGCCGAAGCAGCGGTGCCACGCGCTCGTAATAGGCCTGCCCCTCTGCAGTGAGGTTGAGCGTGCGCGTTGACCGTTGGATGAGCCGCACACCGAGGCGACGTTCCAAGCGCGCGACGCTTTTCGAGACTGCGGACTGGGTTGACCCGATAAGCCTGCTGGCAGCGCTGAAGGAGCCTGCGTCGACGGTGCGGACGAACGCGACAAGACCCGTCGTCTTCTCGAGAATCGAAGTCATTTGTTGATCACTAACGCGCGGGCGCAGCGAAGCGCGGTGGTGCTGAACTCAAGCGGCCTGATCTGCATCCTTCTGAATTGGAAACGGTACCACGGCATCCAAAACCGCCTCACGTCAGCGACGAACAACGCGGTTATCCCTATTGGCAATCTTGATAATGCTGTTACAATACGTCCGTACATAGTTACTGTCAAATTTATGGGTTTCAGCCGAACGGAAGTCGCGTCGGCTGAAAGGGTTTTTGGTCTGCATGCTGTGCGCTGAGTTATGCGCATATTGTTCAGGAGTACTCACGTGCCCGACAAACGAAATCAGACGATCCAATCGCTGCCCGTGGCGAACTATAGCCCAGCCATTGCCAGAGCGGTCGAGTGGTTAGGGGATCGCTATCTACTGGCGAAGCCGATCAATGCTGCACCCAGTCGCGAGCGAAAATCGTGACGATTCGAGTCGTTCGAGATCAGCTGGCGCCGATGCGGCATGAGATCCACATCGGTCCAAATAGCCTTGCCAGCGACCTCAGTGTCGAGGAAGGTGGAGAGGCATCGGGACCCAATCCCCATGACCTCTACGATGCAGCGCTGGGCGCGTGCACGGCGCTGACTGTGCTTTGGTACGCGAAACGCAAGAATATCCCGGTAGAAGGCATCGAGGTTTCCGTGGAGCGCGATGCAAGTCAGGAGCGCGCAGGTATCTATCGCCTGAGTGCGGCACTGACGTTGACTGGCGACTTGAGCGCCACGCAGCGGGAGGAACTTCTCCGTGCAGCGCAGAAGTGCCCGGTCCACAAGCTAATGACGGAGGTCACGACCGAGATTTCCACCACGCTATCCCACTGAGATTTATATACTCGATCTCCCCTCCAAGAGTAGAGCCTGCATTATGACGTGCGTCGCGTTCGGGACGTAGGAGTTGCAGGTTCAAATCCTGTCACCCCGACCATTGATTTTAAGGGGATTTTTCGTCTAATTTCGCCTCCCAATTACCATTGGGTCCCAGTTTCTCTGGCCACCGAGAGCGTCGGCTTCCTGGTGTACCCCTTGTGGCCTTGATGGCCGAACGCCTCCCCACGGGCTCACGTATTTGGCGGTCCGGCGCCCGCAGCCGCGAGCGAAGCGCGAATCAACTCCGCGAAACTGCGGCACTGAAGTTTTTCCATCATGCGCGCTTTGTACACTTCGACCGTACGCGGGCTGATTTCCAAGCGCCCTGCGACCTCCCGCTGCGAAAGTCCTTCAACCAGCAGATCGAGAACCTCGCGTTCGCGCGGTGTCAATCGTTCGAAGCGCGAGCGCGCAGCATGCTCACCACGGTTAGCGTCATATCGCAGATTGTCTTCACGAATAGCGTTAGTCAGGATGTCGAGCAAGATCTCGTCGTTAACCGGCTTTTCCAGAAAGTCGAACGCACCGTTTTTCATGGCAAGACGGGTCGTGCGGACATCGCCGTGCGCAGTCAAGACGACGACCGGCAGTAAAATTCCCCGGTGGTGCAACGCCTGCTGCAGGTCGAGTCCGCTCATCCCGGGCATCTGCAGGTCCGTAAGCACGCAGCCGCGCCACTCCGGCCGGTATGTCTCGAGAAATGCCTCTGCGGCGGCAAAGGGCTGCGTACGGATGCCTTTCAGGGACAATAAGAGGCTAAGCGAGTCGCGCACGGAGGCGTCGTCATCAATCAGAAATACCGTTGCATCGCTCATGCCGCGGTCCTCGCGTGCGCCGTGAGGGGGAGTTCGACCAGGAAACGAGCGCCATCGGCGCCCGACCCGTCGAGGCGTAGCTCCCCGCTTTGGCTTCTCAGCAATGATCGCGAAATAGCGAGACCCAATCCCATTCCATCGAACTTGCTCGTGACAAACGGCTCGAACAGCCGGTTTCGGATCTCGGGATCCACGCCGCACCCGGAGTCCGCGACTATCACACGCAATTGCTTGTCATCTGTCGTGACCGTCAAGTGCACGCGTCGGCTTCCGGGCGCCACGTCGGCGAGCGCGTCGAGGGCATTGGCCAGCAGATTGTGCAGGACCATCTGCAGCTGGATTCTGTCGGTGGAGACCTCGCGCGTGACCCGGATGTCTTGCGTGAATTCTACACCTAGACGGGTTGCGCGATCCGCGAAAGCGGATAACACCTCTTCGAAGAGCGCCTCGACATCAACCACAGACACATTGACCACCCCACCGCGATAGAAGTCACGCAGGCGCTTGAGAATGTCGGAGGCGCGCAGTGCTTCGCGTGTCGCCTTAAGGAGAGTGTCGTTGAGGCGCGCGTCACGCTCCCCGATCGGAGCGGCCAGGATCTCGACCGCCCTCAAATAGGACACGAGGGCAGTAATCGGTTGGTTGAGTTCATGCGTGAGTGCTGTAGACAGCTCGCCTGCCAGCGCAAAGCGCATCGCTCTCGAGAGGGCCGTGTCGCGCTCGCGCAGTTGTGTCTGCGCGCGATCGTATTCGGTCATATCGCGAGCGATCAGCAGATAGCCGGCGCGAGCGGGCGGATCCAGCCGCACGCAAGCAATCTCCACCGAGAAGCGCTCCCCGTTGGCACGAGCGCCGCTGAGGCGGCGTCGCTCGACGGGATCCTTTAGCAATAGATCCGGAAGCCACTGAGTGAGCGTCGTTCCCTGGATTGCGGGACCTGAAGCTCCAAAGAGCCGCTGCGCCGCAAGGTTCGCGGAGGTAATCTGGCCTGCGAAATTCGTTGCGAGCACCGCGTCCGGCGCGGTGGCCAGCAGTGCCCGCTGCTCGGCTTCGGCCGCCGCGACCCGAGCGAGCGCTCCGGCACGCTCGGCGAGTACTGAGCCAAGGAGAATCGCGGTGAGTGCGAGTGTGACGAGGAGATACTGGATCTCGATGAGCGAATTGGCATTCAGGCGCGGTGCCGCACCGGCAATGAATCCGATCTGGATTAGAAGCGTGGCCACGGACGCTCCGGTGACACCCCACGTGAGCGTGATCCAGATGACGGGCGCAAACAGGACATAGACTAGCGGGAGATCGTCGGAGGGCCGAACCTGGAATAAGAGCCACACCGTCGCGGTGAGGACTACTGCCTGGGAGGCGATGATGGCGGAGTGGCCGCGCAGCGCGGGCCAAGCCTGCAGGGCAGCCGGGGCGGCCAGCAGCACCGGTGTGAGCGTGAGGACACCATTCAAGTCACCGACCCAGTTGCGCGCGATCGCGTCGGCCGCCAAGCCAATGGGTAGAACACCCGCCAAAACAAACGTCACCGCGTAACCGCCGGCGACGACGAGCGCGGTCAGTGCGGCTCCAAAGCTGAATTCTAGGGCCGCTCTACGTGACGCGAGCAGATGGTCAAGGCCTCGACGCGACAGCGTGAAGGCGAGCGCGCCGTACGCACCGGCTATGATGACCGAAGCGCAAAGCAAGGTGAACAACGGCACTGCGGCGTCATGTACTAACAGCTCGGCCGCCAGCGCCGCTGCTGCCGTCCAGGGTGCTTGTCGCCAGCCGCGAAACAAGAGGAACGCCAGGGTAAGCCCTGCGTCTGGGTTCCACGGCGTAATGCCAAGCTTCAAGAGCGGTTGCACGTAGCTCAGGGCATCGAGGGCTACGTAAGAGACCAGGTACCCTATGCCGAGCAGCCAGCCGCGTAACGCGATTCTCACCAAATCTCCCTGTCCATCGTTGAATTGTGACGGACGCTTGCCTGATGAGAAAGGGGTCCTGCCCGTACCGTGCAAACCCTACCGGGCGCAACGAAACCGCGCGCTGCGCCATGGAAGCAATGTCGTCGCGGAGGGCCCCGTACGGTCGAGCCCGACTTGCCGCATTGCGCAATCGGGCTGTGCTGTGGTCCAAATCGATCGAATACGAAATCCAAAGCGGTACCCGTGTCCACGAGCGCATGGGATCTGCGGTGCCGTTGCATCTTGAGCGGACCGTCTCTATTCATCTGATGCAACGCCGCGGTTCTTGCGACGAACGCAATGCTATCGGCGCTAGAAATAAGTGACCGTTAACAGAGGCGCCTGTGACGCTCGATTCGCCCCGGTGGTGTCGTCGATCTCGATCAACACGGGAATTGCCGGTCCTAGGTCCTCCAATATGCGTACCTGGAAATCTGGGAGTTGCAACTGCTGCGCCTGTACCAATAACGAAGTCACGTCGATTGACACATTGGTGCCGACATCCGCTTGGGAAAACGGCGGTGCGACTCGCACGAAGGCCAGCGGCGGTTGGAGCGTACGGTCGAAGTCTGTCTCGATCAGCGTCGGTGGCTGAAAGGAAACGAGTTCGATAAGAATGGGAATTGTGCCCGTAGTCGGTTGGAGATTGTCGATGAATACATCCAGGAACGCCGACTCAATTATTGCGTTACTGGGAACGCCTGCCGGGCCCGTAAGTGGGAAATCCAAGAACGCCCTGAACTCCGTGAGTGTTACAGGGTAGATGCCTGCAAACACACTTTGAACAACTGGCGACATGCCTTGGGTGACGGTGAACGTGGTTGGCGAGGTTTGTTCGATGTCTCCATCGAGAGCCGCGTCGCTCAATATTTGGGTCGTAATTGCCGGCGGGGGGCCGCTGCTTTCGCCGCCGCCGCCGCACCCCGGGAGGCTAATCGCAACGCAGACTACGCCAATCGCGAACGTTCTGACGTAGACCATCGCGGATACCATTGGTCGATACGGTTTCACGGGCTGCGTAACACCGTAGGAGTTTTGTATGGAAGAGCCATTAGTAAGCTGGTTAATCAAGAATTTCACTCCAGAATCGAACCATGTCCCGCTACGGTCTTTCGTGCCAACTGAAGAATCTGCCCCTTGACTAAGCGCAGGGCGCCGGCGCGATCCGCTTCGTCGGACGTGGAGCGACGGGCGATTACGCACGCGGCTCGCGTCCCTGCGTGCCGCGTATCTGGCTCAGTGAGCCACTTTTTGGACGGCCGGCAGCGCCGCGCTGATCGCGGACACAGCATCCACGCCCGCAATCTTGCAGATCGGGTGGGAGAAGTCGTTCGCCAGACTAGGCACTGGAACGAGCGTCTGATAGTTGATGTTGTCGTC
>WNFO01004825.1_pt1 | contig 14736 bp, 10 predicted proteins | sample 5400251 | NCBI WGS metagenome assembly WNFO01 (sample SAMN13153354, study PRJNA577476) | soil metagenome | isolation source: 100 cm saprolite under Madrone tree | place: USA:California | collected 2016-06-14 | reverse complement strand
CGCGATTGGCCTGGGCGGTGGTAATGCGCCGGCCATCGGCCAAGAGACGCAGGCCGAGGAGCAGCGTGGCCAGGTAGAGCACGCCGCACCATGCGACGAAACCGGTCCGGTAGGCGGCGAAGTCGCGACCGAACAGTGCCGGCGGCAGGAGCACGAGCAAAGCGCCGGGCTGGTATTCGACCGGAACTTCCCAATACGGCCTCAGCCGTCCTTGGTCCGGGGCGTCAGCGGGCTGGCGCGGATCGATGCCGTACAACGTCACCGCGGCATAGCGGTGGTAGATCAGGATTTCGTCGTGCAAGTCGAAGAACCAAATGACGAGCCCCCAAGGACCGCGCTCGCGGAGAATGGCATCGACACCCGCGCCGATGCCGGCGCCCCTCGGGATGCCTCTTTCGATACGTTCCCATTCGCCGTCACGAAAATGTAGCTGGAAAATCCCGAAGAAGATCACGGCGTGCAGCAACAGCGCGAGGGCCGGTCCGGGACGGCGCCACCACGGGTGCGGAACGGGAGCGGACGCCATGATTAGTGGGTTAGCCGCAATACGAGATGTCCTTGCTTCGGCGACTATTTTGCCTCAATCCTCTGTTTTGTTCGTCCCGCGGCACGCGATGAGCCGACAAGAGCAAAGGTATTACCGAAGCCGGGGCCGCGAATCCGACTTGACGTCCCCGTTGTCGCCGGCGCAGCATCTCGCGGTGGGCCGGGGCCGGCTCGCACTGTATCCGCCGCCCGCGGTGGTGATCGCCGCCGCCGCTCCCGACCGGACCGGCTGAAGCCGCAGCCGCTCTGCGCCGCCCTCACATTAGGAAATGAAACCGAGTCTCCGTCACGTCGAGCGCCCAGGGGCCATCTGGTTGTTTGTGCTCGCCCACTTCCTTGTGCTCGGTGCGTCGGCGAGCATCCGGCACTCGAGCGGCCACAGCAACTTTTACGACCTCGGCGTCATGGACAACATCGTCTGGCAAACGATCCATGGCCGCCTGTTCTTTTATCCGCAATACGAGATGTCCTTCTTCGGCGACCATTTTGCCCCGATCCTGTTCTTGTTCGTGCCGCTGTATGCGATCTGGGCGCACCCGCTGGTCTTGATCTTCGGGCAGGCCCTCGCGTTGGCCATGGGCGGGCTGCTCATTCATTGGATCGCGTTCGAAACGAAGCTGGCGCGCCGCGCTGCGTGGGCCTTCACGGTGCTCTACGCGCTGCACCCCTCGCTCCTGCACGTCGCCATGTTCGACTTCCATCCGGTCGCGCTGATGATCCCACTCTCGCTGGCCGCGTACTACTGCTACCTCACGCGGGCGTGGCTCGGGCTCGCCGTGGCCCTGATTCTCCTCGCGGCCTGCCAGGAAGAGGCGGCGATCACCATCGCCGCCTTCGGGTTCTACATGCTGGTCTTCGGCAGGACGACAGTCGAGCGGCGGATCGGCATCACGACGAGCGCGACGGCCGCTCTGTATTTCGTTCTCGTCATGAAGGTGATCATCCCGGCCTTCCAGACACACCCCACGTCGGCTGGATGGGCGTACCTCTCGCGATACGGGCACCTGGGCGGCTCGATGGGGGAGATCTTACTCGCCATTACGCTCCACCCGCTCCACGCGCTGGCACGTTCCTTCGAGCCCTACAAGCTCGAGACCCTGCTGTGGCTGTTCCTGCCCCTGGGCCTACTCCCGCTGCTGGGTTGGCGTGCCCTGATGGTCGCTCTGCCGTCGCTGGGATATACGTACCTGAGCACGCGTCCCAATCAATTCGTGATCGAAAACCAGTACTTCTGCCCAGCCCTGGGCTGGTTGGTCGTGAGCGCGGTGCAGGGGTTTGGGGTCTGGGTTCGGTTCTGGAGCAATCGTGTTCCGCGTCTGGCTCATCACCGGCGGCGAATCGCGGCCGGTCTCCTGGCGTTCGCGCTGATAGCCACGGTCGTCGTCGACGTCGCGCTGAAGCCGATCAAGCCGAGGTTCTTCGCGCGGCACCCTCATCGAAAGGAACTGGAGACCCTCCAGCGCATCATCGGCCACGAGGCCTCACTGTCGGTGACCAACGGCCTGGCGCCCTCATTCGCCCACCGCCGCCAGTACGTGCTCGCGCTGGACTTCACGCTGAACCGCGAGATCAATGCCGCCCTCGGGCTTCCGGACTACCGCGACACGATGTTTCATCTGTTCGACCTGACCGCCCTGGCCGGCAGCCAGGACCGCGAGCGCCGGATCGCGCGACTGCTCGCGGACGAGCGTTACGGCGTTCGGTACTATCGGTTCCCGCTGGTTCTTTTCGAACGCGGCTTCGCGAGAGGACCACAGCCGGAGCTCGAGGCGCTGATATCCGGCGACGCCGACGAGGGACCGGGGATCGTCCGCGTCTTCCCTGCGGTGTTTCTCGATGTCAGGAATGCGACCTTGGTGGGGCGCGATCTCGGCGTCGCAGGTCGCGGCGCAACGCTACGCTTCGTCCCGGGCCGACGCGGTGCTGTGTATGGCCCGTACGTCATCCTGCCCGCAGGGTCCTACGCGGTGGACTTTTACCTCAGACTCGAGGCGCCGGCCCTCGGCCCGGTCGCTGATCTTGAGGTGGTCAGCAACTTTGCCAGAGAGCGGCATGCCTTCCGGCGACTCACCGGAGCAGATTTCACCGGCGCCGGACATTGCGGGCCGTTCACGCTTCCCGCGGAACTGCCGATGGAGACCGCCGATCTGGAGTTCATCACGCGCTCGCGCGGCGCCGACTTCTCGCTGTGCAAAGTGGTCGTGCGAAGGCCCTGATTGGCGCCGTTGGAACCGGGAACCCGGCTTGACGTCCCGTCGCCGCCGGTACAGTATCCCCCGATGGCAGCCGAGGTCGACTCGCTCCTCGTCGCGATCCCGACCTACAACGAGCGGGACAATATCGAAGGGCTGCTCACATCGCTATTCGAACTGTATCCGTCGGCGCACGTCGTGGTGATCGACGACGCCTCCCCCGACCGGACCGGCGAGCTGGTGGCCGCTCGGGCCAAGGAGGACTCCCGGATCCACCTGATCGGGCGGGACCGGAAGAGCGGCATCGGGAGCGCCTACCGGGCGGCCTTCGCATGGGCGCTCGAACAGAGGTTCTCGCTCGTCGTTTCGATGGACGCGGACTGGTCTCACGACCCGCGGGACATCTTGCGTCTTCTGCAAGCGGTGGAGTCCGCCGACGTCGTCGTGGGATCCCGCTACATCTCCGGCGGCCGCACCGAGAATTGGCCCTGGTCTCGCCTTGTCCTGAGCCGCGGTGCCAACGCCCTCGCGCGCCTGCTGGTCGGTCGGCACCTCTCCGACTGGACCTCCGGCTTCAAGTGTTATCGAACCAGTATGCTGAAGGTGCTTCCCTTCGGTTCAGGTGGTATCGACTCCGAAGGCTATGCCTTCCAGGTCGACATCCTCTATCACTGCCACCAGGCCGGTTTTCGAATCAGTGAGGTTCCCATCGTGTTTTCCGATCGGCGCCAGGGCCGGACTAAGATGTCGCGCGTCGAGGTATACCGCGGCGTCCTCACGCTTCTCCGGATCGCATCTGGTCGGCTGGTGGGGCGGGCCGCCCGGTCAACCCGATGACGATCTGACCTTGAGGTCGCTACCCGAGTCGACAGGCTGGGGTTTCCTCAGCCGAAATTCGATTCTACGTGGGCGTGCGGACGAAGAGCGACACTCCGATCCCGCCGAAGACGATAGTGGCCGCCCACGCCGCGACGATCGGCGGCAGGAGGTCGACGCGGCCGAGTGACAGGGCTCCGGAGTTGACGACCCAGTACGCAATCGAGATCACGACGGCGATCGTTCCGCCGATGAGCCGGCCGCCGCGCGGCCATCGCGTGGCACACGACACGGCCAGCAGGGCCAGCACCAGGCTCATCAGCGGGAACGAGAGCTTGGAGTGAAGATAGAGCACCTGGGAGCCCACGGCCTGGCCACGCTCGCGCAGGTGACGCACGTAGGTGCGGAGCTCCATGAACGTCATCGCCGAGGGCGCCGGCATCGTGCCCAGCGCCTCGAGAGAGTCGGCAAGAAGGACCGGCCTCCCGCTCTGGCGCTCGGTTCGCGCCGTGTCGTCGGGGCCGAACTCTCGCAGTACGCTCGGCTCGAATTCCAGCCCGCCGGGAGCCCAGACCGCCTGGGCCGCGTCGACCCGCTTGACCAGCCGAAAGTTCGCGTCGATCTGGACGAGCGTGACGCCGCTCACTTGACGCCGAGCGCGGTCGAGCCGGTCGACCCGAACGAACTCGGAGTCGGACCGGCGGTACCAGTGCAATCGTGGCCGGCTACCGGAGGCCGAGGTCTTGCGGATCTCCACGCGGTCGACCTCGTCGCCCCTGGCATTCAGCACCGGTGCCGCCGTCTCCTGGAAGACGAACGCCACGACGCTGACCCCCGCCGCCAGGAACAGAACGGGCACGCTGACCCGGTGGACGCTCATGCCGGCTGCCTTCAACGCCGTCAGCTCGTGGTGACGGCCGAGCTCCATGAAAAGAAAGATGGTCGCCACGAGCACGACGATGGGCAATACCTGGTGCAGCGCCGCTGGAAGGCGATACGCGAAGTGCTTGAGGACGGCGTGCAGCGGGGGCTGGTAGCGACTCAAGGTCTCGACGAGATCGACCACGACGAAGATCGCGGTGGCCACGGCCAGTCCATAAGCGAAGTAGACGACAAACTGCCGGGCGAGATAGCGGTCGACGAGGGAGCTCAAATGGCGACGGCGCCGAGTCTCGCGCCAGCGCGCGCCGACCGGTGAGCGGCGACGCGGCGATCGCCGGGCCGGCAGGAGCTCGAGGGGTCGGGCTCCGCCCCGCCGCCACGCGCGCCGCGCCGGCGCGACCGTGAAGTACAGGAGGACGGTGCCGAGCAGCCCGAACAGGATGATCGGCACCCAGCGGTCGCCACCCCACGGACTCAGCACCGACACGCGGCTCAGGCCCTCCTGGGCAACGTGGTGGAGCAGGTAGACGATGATACCGCCCACGGCCGCCACGGCTCGCCCGCCCCGATGAAGCCGGATGCCGAGGGGAAACGCGACCATCGCGAAGACGATGGGGGCCAGAGGAAGCGCCAGTCGCCTGTGGAACTCGACGACGAACATCTCGGCCTTCTCGGCGCGTCGCGAGAAATCCAGCGCGCGCGTGTTCAAGACCAGATCCCAGGTGGCCAGCTTCTTCTGAGGTCCGGCGTCCTTCTCGACCTCTGCGATCTGTGCGCCCATGTCGAGGGGCGTCTCGTAGACGTTGAACTTCGTCACGCGATACCAGTCGGGCGACCCCGGTCGCGACTCGTGGACGGCCCCGTCGGTCAGTCTCAGTATCGTCCGACGCTGCGTAACGTCGTCGATCAGGCGCCCGCGCGGCGCCGTGATGATTCCGAAGGTGTCGGGATCGCCCTCGTCGTCGATGAGCAACCCGCGGAGCTCGGACGTCGCGAGATCGATCTGATCGGCATAGACGACGAGCTTACCGACCTGGGTGAAGGTGCGCTCGTGGATCAGCGGAACGGCGGCGTGTTGCCGCAGCTCGCGGAGGCATTGGAAGAAGGCCGCGGATCCCCACGGATTGATCACAAGCGTCAGCGTCGCGATCATCAACGCCACGACCAGCGCCGCGACCAGGAAGGGGCGGAACAGCCGCAGCGGGCTGACACCCGAAGCGCCGAAGGCGATCACCTCGAGATCGGATGCCAGGCGGCCCGACGCCATCACGACCGCCAGGAGGAGGCCCATCGGAAGCGTGTGACTCAGGAACGACAACAGCACCAGGCCCCACAGCCGGAACACGAGGTGGAGCGGCGCGCCGTTCACGGCCATGTTGCTGAAGTCCTGTATCCGGTCCATCACGTGCAGGAAGGTGAACACGCCGACGGCGAGGACGAAGATGGGAAGCATCTCCCGATAGACGTAGCGATCGAGAACCTTGAACACCATTTTCACTAGACACTACCGGATGTTCGGACCTTGCGACAAGTCCTCCCGGTCATCGGTGAGCCACCAGCCGACCAGCCAGGCGCCCAACAGCCCGCCCTGCGGATGCGTCCATAAATAGTGATCGAACTGGCTGACCGTCACCAGGCTCATCAGACTGCCGGCGACCAAACCGTCCCAGAGCTGACCCGACCGAGCGCGCCAACGGCGATAACCGACCGCCACCAGAACCGCCGCCATCGCGAACACCACTGCCAGCCCGACTAGACCTAGTTCGGCCGCGATCAGGAGCGGGACGTTGTGGACCGCGTCGTACGTCGTCTGGTCCGACGTCGCTGCCCGAGTCGCTACGCTGAAGTTTCCGGCGCCTACTCCGGCAAGTGGGTGGTCGGCGATGAGTTTCATGGCCACGTTCATCAGGACGAGGCGGATGTCCGACCCCAGCAGAGCATCCATAAACCGTTTCGCGAGATAGCGATGAAATGCGTAGGCGAAGACCGCGATCATGACCACCGCGGTGACGGCGAACTTGCGTCCCAGCCCTGCGATCGGGCGGGCGAGCACACCGGCACGGCTCAGCCACATCGCGGCCACGATCATGCCCACGACGGCGGCCAGCAGCCCGGAGCGGGAGAATGTGAGGAGCAGGGAGGCGAACAGCGCGACCCAGGTGACGGCCACCAGCCACCGGCTGACGTGGCGCTGGCCGGCTACCAGCCCCAAGCACAGGGTCAGTCCGATGGCCAAGTGGCCGGCCAGCACGTTGGGGTGAGGACTTAGCCCGTATGCACGAAGGAACAACGAGGCGCCTGCCTGGACTTTTTTCAGCGGATCGTCAGGTGGGATGCGCAGCTCGCCGAGCACGGTCAGGCCGACATGATTCTGGATGATCACCTGGGCGAAGCCAACCGTAGCGTGGACCAGAAGCCCCAGCACGAAGGCGGCCGCCATTTGGTGAGGTGGCACTCGAGCCCCCGCCACCACGACTGCGAACGCGGCCCAGATCATTAGATGCGCCCCTTGGATCATAGCCAGTCCAGGGTGCAGGGCCCAGAACGACGATGCACCCGCCAGACCCGCCAGGGCCAGGGCGGACGCCGCGAAGGTGCCCAAAGGGCCACGCAGTAGCCTGACGAGGATCGGCGGGCCAGCGAGAATAAACGACAACGAGGCGATCACCGCTAGCACCTCGGCCGCGCGGATCGCCTGTCCGAGATGGTGGTGGGGCGTCCCGGCGGCATCGAAACCCGGCAGCACGAGCCCCCAGGCCCGACGCCACGCGAGAAGGAAGAGCGCGGTGAGGACTGCTGCACGGCTCAACGCGAGCGCGTCCGCGCGTACACGGCCACTACGCCGCGCAACGGCCTTCGTCACGGCGAGGCGGTGAACAGCCTAATCGTCGTCGACGGGGGTCTCCGCGACGGCGTGCTTGAAACCCGCCTCGCGCACAACGCGTGAGATCACGGCCGCCGCGTGACCGATCTCCTCCGCGGTGTGCGCCGCCGAGCAGCTCGCCCGGAGCAAGCACGCATCGGACGGACAGGCTGGCGGCAGCATGATGTTCACGTAGATGCCCGCATCGAGGAGGCGTTGCCACAGCGTGATCGTCGCCAGCTCGTCGCCGACCGGAATCGGCACGATCGGCGACTCGATCGGCCCGATGGTGCAGCCGCCAGCCATGAGCTCGGCGCGGAAACGTCTCGTATTCGCCCAGAGCCGCTCGCGCAGGGACGCGTCGCGCGTGATCACTCGGAGCGCCGCGCGAACACCTTCGATCGTCGCCGCCGAGCCCGACGCGGTAAAAACATAACTCCGCGCGAGGAAGCGCAGGCTCTCGAGCTCCGGCCGATCGGCAACGCAGAAGCCGCCGACACCGCCGAGCGCCTTTGAGAACGTCCCGACGAGGAAGTCCACGTCGGCGAGAACGCCCTCCGACTCCGCCCGGCCCAGGCCGCGCGCACCGTAGGCGCCGAACGAGTGCGCCTCGTCCACCAACAGATAGGCGCTGTGCTCCCGGCAGACCGCGACGATTTCCACGAGGGGGGCGACGTCGCCCTTGACGGAATATACATCCTCGATGACGACCAGGCGGTCTCGCCTCCCGCTGGGCAGCCGCGCCAGCTTGCGCGCGAGATCCTCTGGCGAGTTGTGGCGGAAGACGATCGTCGTCGCGCCCGAGAGCCGTGCCCCGTCATAGATGCTCGCGTGGCTATCGGCATCCACGAGGACGACGTCCCCCGCTCGGCAGAGCCCGCCGACGACGGAGAGGTTCGCCTGGTAACCGGTCGTGAAGATGATCGCGTGGCGCTTGCCGAAGTGGGCAGCGAGGTCGCTCTCCAGCGCTGTATGGATCGCGAGCGTGCCGTTGGCGGCGCGCGACCCCGTGGTGCCGATGCCGTAGCGATCCACGGCATCCCGCGCCGCTGCGAGGACCTCGGGATGGAACGTCAGGCCGAGGTAGTTGTTCGACCCGAGCATCAGGATCCGGCGTCCGCGGATCACGACTTCAGACGCGCTCAGGACCTCGTCAATGGTGACGTCGCCCGGGCAGGCGGCCTCGGGCCCAAATTCCGCTCGTCGCGCCATGAGGACGCGCAGCTTTTCGAGCAGGTCTCCCGCCGACCGGCCGCGCTGGATCACGAGACTTCCTGTCGGCTCCGCGCGCGCGTGTGTGAGTAGACCAGCGTGCCGGCCGTGTACCGTTCGCGTAGCTCCACCCGGCGTAGCTTGCCGCTGGTGGTTCGGCCAACCGTCCCTCTGGGCACGAGCACGATCTCGTGTACGGCGAGCCCGGTCGCCTGGAGCAGCCGGCGCCGCACCTCGGCCTGGAGCAGGTCAGCGGGCATGTGTCCCTGGGTCTCGACCACCACGACGGCACGGTCTGGATGTCCTGGCTCGGTGGCCGCGAACGCGGCGACGCAGCCTGCACGCACACCGGGCACCCGATTCACAACCTGCTCGAGGTCCTGCGGGAAGTAGTTGCGGCCAGCGACGATGATCGTCTCCTTCCGGCGGCCGCAGATGTAAAGCTCGCCTCCGGCGAGATACCCGAGGTCGCCCGTAGAGCACCAGCCGTCGCGGATGACCTCGGCGGTTGCCCCGGGCGCGCTCAGGTAGCCCCGCATCACCGAGGGCCCCGACACGAGGATCTCGCCGACGACGCGCTCGCCGACCGGGTGGCCACGGTCGTCGACCACACGGAGCCCGTGCTCGGGGAATGCGCGGCCGCAGCCGACCAGACGCAAGGCGCCCGGAGCGTCGGATGAGCAAGGCACGGCGCGTCGACGCGCGGCGAGCTCCGATGCGCGGACGGTGTCGACGCGCAGGCCGCGACCGGGCGGCGCAAGGGTGGCGGCGAGCGTGTGCTCAGCCAAACCGTACGCGGGAACGAAGCTCGTGGCTCGGAATCCGACGGGCGCGAACTTCGCGGCGAAGGCCTCGAGCGTCGCGGCCTGGATCGGCTCGGCGCCGCAGCCGGCCACGCGCCAGGACGAGAGGTCGAGACCATCGAGCTCGGCGTCCTTCACCCGACGCACGCACATCTCGTAGGCGAAGTTCGGGGCGAAGCTGATCGTGCCGCGATGACGGGTGATCGTACGGAGCCACGCCACGGGTCGCTTCGCGAATGCCCACGGCGACAGAAGGACGGTGATGTTGCCGTGATACAGAGCGCACAGCGCCAGGCCGATGAGGCCCATATCGTGGAACAGAGGCAGCCAGCTCACGGCGACGCCCGCGGGGCTCAACCCCAAGCCTGCGGGGCCACCGATTGCGCGTATGTTCGCGGCCAGGTTGGCGTGAGTGAGCACAACGCCTTTTGGCTCCGACGTCGAACCCGAGGTGAACTGGAAAAGCGCCGGAGCATCGGCGTCAGCAGGCTCTGCCGCCGAGAGCGCCGGCCCCGTGAGCTCGCTCCACGCGGAGACAAATCGGATGGTCGGCGCGGATACCTGCAAGGCGCCGAGCAACGGGCGGAGTCTCGGGGTCGTGACGACCGCGCGCACGCGCGCAGCGCGGAGGAGCGGCGCGATCATGTCGAGATATGCGCCGAGCTTCCCGACGTGGACCGGGTCTGCGAGCGGTGTCGGCACGAGGCCGGCCACCGACGCGCCCAGGAAGGCCGTGAGAAAGCCGGCGGCTTCTGGGATGACGAGCGCGACGCAGTCACCCGGCTCGAGGCCGAGGGCGCGAAGCGCGCCGCCCAGGGCGAGCGCCGAGTCCCGCAGCGCGGCAAAGCGCACGTGGCTTTCCCCTCCATTCGCGTCCACGAAGACGCAGGCGCCGGGCCCGGCCGCGGCATCGTCGAGTGCGTGCGCAACCGTCCGAATCATCGTGAGCCGACCTTGATCAGTGCGTCCAGGTGCTCGCGTACCTCAGCGACCGTGCGGATCGTCTCGATGTCGTTCAGCGGAATCGAAACGTCGAAGCGATCCTCGAGCTCGGCGATGAGCTCGTACCGCAGCAGAGAATCGAAGCCCAGGTCGAGCTCGAGATCGCTCCCGGCGGTGGGCTCGACTGGCCGGCGGCTGACGCGCTTCACGATCGCGATGATCTCCGCTTCGAGCGAAGGGCCGCGAGTGGTCATCGGCCCTCGAGGATACTCGATCGGTGCGGCGTCAGAACTTTGGATCTTGGGACAGGGGATTGCGGTCTCGGGACGGGGTCGAGGCAGTGGCCCGGCGGAGCAGCGCCGCAAAGTAGGAACCAGCGCGGTCTCGTGACCGAATTCTGCATAGACTCGCTATGACGCTACTGGATTTCCGAAATCGTGGCAAGCGCAACCGTGAATGGGAGTGCGCCGTCTCGACCCCAATTCGCTTCTTGAACGTCCCTCGGCAGCGTGGTACAAAAATCGCGCCTTCGGGACCGACGCGCGCGGTGGCGGGTGGAGGGGCCGGTAACTTGTGCCTTGCATGCGGGCGCGTGGAGACTCACGGGTCTCCTCGCGGTGCCCGCCGCTTACAGCGTTACCTGGAGGCGCTGATGGCATCGCGGCCGCGCCGACTTTGATGCGCATCGCCATGCTTGGAACGCGCGGCGTGCCGGCCAGTTATAGCGGGTTCGAGACGTGCGTGGAGGAGCTGGGCTCGCGGCTGGTCGCACGCGGACATGACGTCGCGGTGTATTGCCGCGTTCCCCATATCACCCACGCAGGAGCCGAGTATCGTGGAATGCGTCTAGTAAAGCTCCCGACCATTCGGAGCAAGCATCTCGATACCATCACGCACAGCCTGCTTTCGGCGATCCACGCGCTATCGCAGGGCTACCATGTCAGCCTCTTCTTCAACGTCGGCACCAGTGCCGTGACCTGGATCCCGCGCCTGGCCGGCCAGCGTGTGGTCCTCAACGTCGACGGGCTCGACTGGAAGCGAAAGAAGTGGGGACGTTTCGCGCGATGGTACATTCGCGCCTCTGAGCGCTGGGCGACTCGCTTCCCGCACCGGGTTGTCACCGACTCTCGGCGGGTCCAGGAGTATTACCTCGCTCGGTATGGCGCGCCCTCGAGCTACATCGCGTATGGGGCCGAGCCTATGACCGCAGCGCCTGGGCCGCATCTGGCTCGGTACGGGCTCACACCCGGACGGTACGTCCTATTCGTAGGTCGGCTAGTGCCGGAGAATTGCGCCCATCATCTCGTCGAGGCCTTTCGCGGGCTGGGCACGGACTTCCGGTGCGTGATCGTCGGTGACGCGCCCTACTCCGCCGCCTACATCAATCAGCTATTCGGCGAGGGGTACCGTGAGCTGGCCGGCAACACTTACTGTTTCGTGGAAACCTCCGAGGTCGGCGGCACCCATCCGGCCCTCCTGGAGGCGATGGCGTTCGGTCGGTGCGTCGTGGTGAACGACACCCGAGAGAACCTCGAGACCGTCGGCGACGCCGGGTTCAGCTACGAGGGCTCCACAGGCGCCCCCAGCCTTCGGGCGGTTCTGGAGCGCTTACTCAAGGATCCAGCGATCGTGCAAGAGTCCGGCGGACGGGCGCGGGAACGCGTCCGTGCGCAGTACTCCTGGGAGTCGGTGACCGATGCCTATGAGCGGCTCTTTCATGGGCTGCTGAGCGAGGCCCGGTAGTGCTCGGCAAGCGCCGCGCGATGTGGTCCCTGCGCCTGCTCATCGCCGACGGCAGCGTGCTTTTCGGCGCCTTCGTCGGCGCGTACGCGCTTCGGGTTCTCCTGAACGATCCGCTCGCGCGAGACGCCGGACCGCTCTCGTACTACCTCTGGCCGCTCGGACTGATCGTGCCGGTATGGATCGTCCTGCTGGCAGGCCTCGGCGGCTATGGCCTTGGCTGGACCACGCGCTCGCGCGCGTGGCTAGTGGCCAGGGTCAGCGGCATCGGGCTCCCGCTCGTCACGGCGGCGCTGTTCTTCGCCCAGGAGAGTGACGTCAACCGCAGCCTTCTTCTCCTGTTTACCAGCGTCAGCGCCGTCGGCCTCGGGGTCGAGCGCACGCTGGTGCTGGCCTGGCTTCGCCGGCGCCGCGGAGAACGCTGGTCGCACGTCGCCCTCGTGGTGGGCACCGACGAGCGCGCGGAGCGACTGATCGCGTCCTTGCGGCGCTATCCGGAGGCGGGCTGGCTGGTGCGCGGGTGCCTCAGCGTGGATCCGGCCGACGCGGTCCGGAGCGTGGGCGGCGTTCCAGTGATCGGGACCCCCCAGGACCTTCCCGACCTGCTGCAGGAGGACGTGGTCGTGGACGAGGTCTTCTTTGCGGTCCCAGCCGATCGCCTCGACCGGCTCACTGACGCCCTGGAGGCCTGCGAGAACCTCGGCGTGGACGCGCGCGTGCTCGTCGATCTGTATCGGCCCGCCCACGCGCACTCGTACGTCGAGGAGCTGTTCACCCTTCCTTTCTATGGTGTCTCCCCGACGCTCACGCGCCAGGGCGCACTGGCCGCCAAGCGCGCGATCGACGTCGTCGGTGCGCTGCTCCTTCTGGTGCTGACCCTTCCGCTCCTGGTCGTCGTCTCGTTGCTCATCCGGATCTCCTCGCGAGGGCCGGTCATCTTCCGCCAGGTGCGAAGCGGCTTTCACGGCCGGGCCTTCCAAATGTACAAACTCCGCACGATGGTTGCCGACGCCGAGCTGCGGCGGAGCGAGGTGCTGCATCTCAACGAGCTGGACGGTCCGGTCTTCAAGGTCGCCGATGATCCGCGTCGGACACGGCTCGGCCGGTTTATCCGGCGCTACAGCGCGGACGAGCTGCCGCAGCTGATCAACGTCATCAAGGGCGAGATGAGCCTCGTCGGCCCGCGGCCGCTACCCCTGTACGAGGCGAGCCGGATCAAGGGCGTCCAGCGCCGGCGCCTCGCCATGCGGCCCGGCCTGAGCGGGCTATGGCAGACGCGTGGCCGGAGCAACGTGGACTTTGACGAGTGGATGCGGATGGATCTCGAGTACGTCGACCAATGGTCGCTCGCCCTCGACTTGCGGATTCTCCTGGTGACAATCCCCGTTGTCCTGCGCGGGACGGGCGCCCACTGAGGGCGGGACCCACGCCCTCACCTGCGATCCCCTGACCCGGGGGGACAGTGCGGCGGTGGCGGCGGTAGCGGCGGTGAGGCCAGTGGCGGCGGTAGCGGCGGTGACGGCGGTAGCGGCGGTAGCGGCGGTGAGGCCAGTGGCGGCGGCTGGGGCGCCGCGCCTCGACCACTCGGCACCAGCAGCGTGGTGAATGCGGATGCCGTCCCTCCGGGCAGCAGGGGCACGTTCTGTTGTGAAGGCTGCGGAATGATCAACAGAGGCAGTGTCGGCGTTGGCACGACGAAGGGCAGGGTGGTGGCGGTGAACGTCGCCACAGTTGAATTCATCACGGCTTGCTTAGCCTCGCCTTCGGCGCCACTCACCATGGGCAAGCCGCTCGGCCTGAAGCCGCTGCCGGCACTGGCCCGCATCGCCGCGCTCATGACGCCTGAGTTCACGACCCCGCCCGTCACGCTCGCGAAGTTGTTGGCGCCGACGGGAATGATCTGGGTACCGACGCTCAGAACGATCTGACCAGAGAAGACGTAGTGGTTGACGGTGGCCCCACCCTGAGCGTTGCTGGCGCTGGCGGAGGCGCGAATGACCTCGACGACGAACACGGTGCCGCGCACGGCGGCGACAGCGTTTGTCGTCTTGACCTCGATCTGCTCGCCCGGTCGCATTTTGTCCTTGGCGACCGCAACGGCGATCTTGCCGGAATCGAGTTCGATCGTGGATCGGCCAGGCACCTCGGTGATCGTAAGGGCCGAGCGCTCGCGGACGCTGACGACGGCTTTACCGCCTAGAAGGAGTCGGGCGAGCGAGCGGTCACCGGTGACGACGCGATCATTGACGAATACGTCGTCCTTGAACTTCAGCGGGACAGGCTGTGCCGTCGTAGCGCGGGCGGCGGTGACATTCCCTTCCAGGGTGGTAACAACACCGGCCTTCGCGGCCTGAGCGGCCGCGGAACTGGACCACAGCGTGGCGAGCACCGATAGCGCAACGAGAACTCGACGGACACCTGCCATGACCACATCCTCTCTCGCCATAGAATCGCTAGGGCGGGCTACGTTTGGCCTCTGACTATCGCGTCACGGGAACAATCTTGTCAAGCGTCGATCAAATGAGGATTTCCGGAACAATTCTGGAGTGAACGACTGGTCCATCCAGCAGACGATGCACGACAAGAAGTCGAAGATCCGACGCACTTCTGCTCGATAAAGATCACGCAGGACATGCGCGAGGAGCGCTCACCAATCCGCCGGGCACGGTCCGGCGCGTGACAACGCCACCGACTGAAGAGGACACGGATCCGTCGCTACCGGCGCGCTGGCGCCGCCTCG
>WNFO01007629.1_pt1 | contig 14744 bp, 12 predicted proteins | sample 5400251 | NCBI WGS metagenome assembly WNFO01 (sample SAMN13153354, study PRJNA577476) | soil metagenome | isolation source: 100 cm saprolite under Madrone tree | place: USA:California | collected 2016-06-14 | reverse complement strand
GCCACGAGTAAGGTAGGTGCTAAACGCAATCTGGTCTTTAGAAGTCGGCGTGAAGTCGAACCGGGCATTATACTGATTAGGTCGATTGCTATTGGGCGCAGCGATTAGCACCTTCTGAATATCCGGGATGCCATCCAAAGGTCCTCCTTCCAGGTCAGGCCCGCCACCCGCATTGAATGGGAAAGGCAAATATTGTCGTAAGCCCCCAGCCAGCGAGCCCACGTCAAGACCGCCCGCAACAACTTGACACTTACCGGCAGTCAAAGAGTCTAAGTCGGCGCAGGAAGGAGTCAAAACAGCCGCAATGCGAGGCACGACGCCTGCAGAGCCGAGCACTCTTGCACTTACACCACCGGGACGCAAACTAATGACGCTTGATCGAAACTGTGACGTTTCCACATAAGTCACAGATGTGTTGGCTGTGTTCTCGCGCAGGCCTTCATATGACAAGAAGAAGAAGGCTTTATTCTTGCCGGAGAACGTGGAGGGTCCGCCTTCGCCGAAACGTGGCAGATAGAGAGGCCCGCCCAAGCTGCCGCCAAATTGCCGGAAGAAACGCTCGACTCTTTCAAGCCTACCTCGGCCAAAATCATTTCTGTACTTGTTAAAAGCGTTAAGTTTGGGGCTATTGTATTTGAGGAAGGCGCTGCCGTGAAAATCGTTGGTCCCGTTTTGTGAGACTACCTTGATTTGAGCGCCCGAGTTTCGGCCGTCTTCGGCGGAGTAGGTGGATGAGGATATCTGGAGTTCCTTAACCGACTCTTGATTCGGCGTCACAACTGCGGCGCCGCCATGCGTCAGGCTGTTGACGCCCACGCCGTCAATTTGCAAATTATTGGCTGAGATGCGCTGGCCATTTGCAGTAATCTGTACCTGGTTTTCAACTTGGAAGATTGAGTTAGCCGAGCCACCCGGTCCCGGAGAGTTTGGCAACCCGGCTGCGCTGCCATTTCCGTTGCGCGACGCATCGCCAAAAATTCCCGGCGTCAAGCGGGCTAGCTCATAAGGATCTCGTCCGACTTGTGGCAACCGTCGAACCTCTTGCGTGGTTATCGATTTGTCAACGTTGGCGTTTTCCGATTCAAGCGTCGCGGTCGTCTCTGCAGTCACAGTTATAGTTGCGGAGACCTCACCGGCCTCGAGCGCGATGTCAATGCCCTGGACAGTCTCGGCGTTTACCTCGACGTCTTCCAACACGGTTTTCTTGTAACCGACCTTTTCCGCTGTGATGGTGTACTTGCCCGGGGCTAGTCCTGATAAGCGATAAAACCCCTCACCACTCGCAGTTCCTTCTTGGGTTTTACCAGTTTCCTTGCTGGTTAAAGTTACCTTCGCTTCAGGAACCAAGCCTCCAGAAGTATCTTTTATGGTGCCCTGAATACCGGCCTTGAATTGAGCCTGGGCTGTGGCCATTGCAGACAAAAGAATAAGCCCGCACATCGAAATGCGGACCAAACTGGACGTGGTGCGATTCATTTGCAAGGCCCTCCTGCGGCCATTTGAGTGAACAGTTATCGGATTAAGGCCCGAAATCGTAACGTAAATGACGACATACAGTTGAAACATTCCTTCCCAGGAAAGTTCGCCTCTGACTTTCAGGGAGCGAACTCAATGTGCGCTTGCGTGCGTATCGGGAGGGGAAACCGATTGTATATGTGCCGACGCGGATAATGTAGTATTTTTAATAGCACTAAGAAACCAAGAGTTCAATATATATTTCCCCGGAAGTCTCTGTTAAGCTGCGCGGCGCACTTTTAATTCTCCAGCTTCCGCGACAGTTCTGGCGTTCCGAGTGGCCAGCCCAGACTGCGACGATTCCTGCGCCATCATGGTGTGCCGCTCGGTGAAGATCAAACAATCTTAATGAAGCGTACAGTTGAAACAGTTCTAAGGAACGAAGGGAAGGGGATTCAATGCAAAATCGGATGTTGATGCTTGGCGTGGTTCTTTTGGCGTTGCTGGCCGGCGGCTGCGTGTCCGGCACGCAACAATCAAACACTGGCGCGACCAGGAAAAAGAAGGGGCCAAACGATCCGGTTGTCATCGGCTTCTCAATGGATACCGTAAAAGAAGAGCGTTGGCAGCGCGATAAAGATCTGGTCGAGAAGCGGGCGAAAGAACTCGGCATGCAAGTTTCCGTACAGGTCGCGAACGGCGACGATAATTTGCAGGTGAAACAGGCAGAAAACCTGTTGACCCAGGGAGTCGACGTCTTGATTGTGGCGCCGCATAACGGTGAGATTGCGGCCTCGATTGTTGAGGCGGCCCACCGCCAGGGAGTTCCGGTAATTAGTTACGATCGTCTGATAAAGAATAGCGACGTCGATCTGTACGTTTCTCATCAAATAGTAAAAATTGGCGAGATGCAGGCGCAGTATTTGCTGGATCATGTGAATAAGAAGCCCGCGAATTTTGTAATCGTCGGCGGCTCACCAACTGACAATAACGCTCTGCTGCTACATCAGGGTCAGATGAATGTACTGAAGCCCGCGGTAGATCGCGGCGACGTCAAGATCGTCACCGACCAGTATGCGAAGGAGTGGCAGGCAAGCGCGGCACTCAACATCGTGGAGAATGCTTTGACGCAGGCTAACAATCAGGTTGATGCGGTCGTCGCTTCTAATGATGGCACAGCGCGAGGCGCGGTCCAGGCGCTCGAAGGACAAAACCTGGCAGGCAAAGTTCTAGTTTCGGGTCAGGATGCTGACCTCGCTTCATTGTCGTTGATTGTGCTGGGTAAGCAGACGATGACAGTCTATAAGCCGATTCAGCCGCTTGCTTACGCAGCCGTTGATGCGGCAATCAAACTTGCGCGTGGCGAGAAAGTAGCTGCCACGGACGCGATCGACAATGGGGCGAAGAAAGTCCCAGCCGTGTTGTTGGCACCTATCGCCGTCGACAAAAATAATATCGTCAGTACTGTGGTTAAAGATGGATATCAAACGTTGGAAAAAATCTGCGCCAATGTTCCGCCGGAGAAATGCCCGAAGCAATGAAGTACAGAAGGCAGAAGGCAGTAAGCAGAAACAATAAACTAAGAACAAAGTACAAAGCACGAAGAACGTCGACGACATTGACCAGCGAACGCCCACAACCCTTTTTAGAAATGAGCAATATCACGAAGACGTTCCCCGGGGTTCGTGCGCTGGACGGCGTCACCTTTGACCTGCATAAGGGCGAAATACACGCGCTCGTCGGTGAAAACGGCGCCGGCAAGTCAACGCTCATGAAAATTCTGGGTGGGGTTTATGCGCATCCGCAATATGGCGGAGAGATCTTAATCGAAGGAGCGAAGCAGGAATTTGCCGGTGTGCGCGAAGCCGAAAAAGCAGGCATCGCAGTGATTTTTCAAGAGTTGTCCCTGGTAAAAGAAATGAGCGTCGGGGAAAACATTTTCCTCGGCCGCGAGCCCCGAAAATTTGGCGTCATTCGTTGGGAAGAGCTCTATCGACGTGCGCGCGCGTTGCTGGATGATCTGCATTTACCACTCGATCCCCACACGACTATTCGCAGTCTTGGCATTGGTCAGCAGCAATTGGTGGAAATTGCAAAAGCGCTTTCACACGATGCCAGAATTCTGATTCTTGACGAACCCACCGCAGCCTTGACAGACAGCGAGGTCGAGACGCTGTTTGGCATCCTGAACAAACTGCGGGCGCGCGGCGTCGGCATGATTTATATCTCGCATAAACTGAATGAAGTTTTTCGCATCAGCGATCGAATTACAGTTTTGCGCGACGGACGGACTGTGGGCACAAACTTGGTTGCCGATCTGACCGAGGGCCAGGTAATTGCCCGAATGGTAGGCCGCGAAGTGGGCGATATTTTTCCCACAGTCGATCATGCGCACGGTGATGTTGTATTTGAAGCACGAAACATTTCTGTCGCAGATCCTGCCGTAGCCGGGAAGAAGCTGGTTGATAACGTCAACTTTTCAGTAAGAGCCGGCGAGGTTCTGGGCATTGCTGGTCTCATGGGCGCCGGACGCAGCGATCTACTGATGGCAATTTTTGGCGCCCACGCCGGCCGCATGTCCGGGCAGATCAGAGTCGATGGCAAACCTGTTCGTATTACCAGCCCCGCGGACGCTATCAAGCATGGCCTGGGTTTTGTAACGGAGGATCGGAAGCGATTCGGGCTTGTGCTCGATCAGACGATACTCAATAACATGACGCTCGCTGGATTGAGACGGATCTCCGGACGCTTCTTTACCAGCATAAACGCAGAGTCGGAAGCAGGAGACCGCGCAATGAAGGACCTGCGCGTAAAAGCAAATTCTGTGTTTACGATTGCAGGCACACTGTCCGGTGGAAACCAACAGAAAGTTGTCCTGGCAAAATGGTTGCTGACTAATCCGCGAGTGTTGTTTCTTGACGAACCTACTCGCGGCATCGATGTCGGTGCGAAACAGGAGATCTACGCGCAAATTAATAAGCTCGCCAGGACCGGACTCGCCATTGTGCTGGTTTCGTCGGAACTGCCGGAAGTGCTGGGTCTTGCTGATCGTGTACTTGTCTTACACGAGGGCCACATGACTGGCGAGTTTACTCGGGCCGTTGCCACTCCCGAGAAAGTGATGGCGTGTGCGACCGGACAAGTGCAGCGCGCTGCTTAGTGCTATGACTACCGTTTAGACAGCGCGCCCTCAAACAGCGATCGGTTATCTTATGAACAGCTCGGCAAACGAACCTGTTATTGAGCGCCCGCCGGCGACTTCGGATTTAGCGCCCTTGCCGGACACTGACGCTATTACGTCGGTCACGACAATCGGGAAATTCAAGATCCCGACTGATGTCCTGCGTGCTTACACGATGGTGTTTGCATTGATAGCGATCTGGATCTACTTCCACTTTTCAACTAACCATATTTTCCTCGAGCCGCGAAACTTCTCCAACCTAATGCGCCAAACCGCAGTGACGGGCGTACTTGCAGTGGGAATGTTGATGGTCATTATCACTGGGCAGATCGACCTTTCCGTTGGTTCCGTTGTTGGTCTCGCGGGCGGTATCGCGGCGATAGCTCAAGGGTGGCTCGGCTGGGGGCTGGTCCCCTCGCTCGCGGCAGGCATTGGTGTAGGATTTGCCATCGGCGCCATACAGGGTGGTTTGACCGCCGATTGCAGGCATTCAAATCGATTGGACAAGACTATGTAGGGCCGGTTGTTGGTTGGGTAATTGCAGCGGTTGCGGTCGCGGCGATCGTTTGGATGACAATAGCTCGCAACCGCGCACGGCGTCGCTACCGTTTGGGCGTTCCCAGCTTGTGGGTGACAGTGGCGCGTGCGCTTGTGCCCTCGTTAATTGTCGTCGGTTTTATTTACATGATGAACTCTTATGAGCTTGCACCCGGATCGAAAGCGGGAGTACCCAATCCAGTAATCATCTTCCTGGCTATCGCCTTAGCAGGAGCATTCCTGACTCAGAACACAACCTTCGGTCGTTATCTTTATGCCATCGGCGGTAACCCTGACGCGGCGCGCCTTTCTGGTATAAACATAAGGAAGCATGTCCTGGCTGTGTTTTGCATTATGGGTGCGCTCGCCGGCGTCGCTTCAATAATTTACACCGCGCGCGTTGGCAGCGCCTCGCCGGATGCGGGGCAGTTACTCGAGCTGGATGCCATCGCAGCCTGCGTTATAGGCGGCACAAGCCTCATGGGCGGGCGAGGAACTGTATTTGGCGCGATTCTCGGTGCACTGATCATGGCCAGTCTTGACAATGGAATGTCTTTGAAAAACGTAGAACCCTATATGCAAAACATCATCAAAGGCGCGATTTTGGTCGCAGCCGTTGGTCTCGATATGGCGGGGCGCAAACGCAGCTGACCTACGCAACTCCCTTTTGGGATCCAATTAGAAAACACGATGCTTCGGCCGCTTCTTATTTCCACAATATCGATCCTGGGCTGCACAGCTTTGTTCGGGCAGACAACCAACAAGTTTGCCGCCGGAGGCCCCGGCCTGGATGCGCACTGGCCGAGCGCAGCGAAAAATGGTTTTGGAACGTCAAACACGCTGTCTTCGAAAGTTTGGTTCACGCTCAACCATGGAGTCATGACTGAGGTCTATTACCCGCGGCTGGATGTGCCTAATGTTCAGACGCTGCAACTCATCGTTGTTGGCGGCAAAGTGGAAACAGAGAGCGACGATACGATTCATCGATTGGAAGTGCTCGATCCAGATTCTCTGACGTTCCGGCAAATCAACACTGCTAAAAGTGACTATTACACCATCACGAAGACTTACGTCACCGATCCCCAGCGCAATACAATCTTGATAGATATCGAATATGCGAGCCGAACGGCGAATAACGTATATGTCTATTATGATCCATCACTGAACAACAGCGGCATGCACGACTCCGCCTGGACTCAGGGTGATGCACTCCTGGCTATGGACGGTGATAAGGCGTCGGCCCTGGTTTCTAGTTCGGGGTTTGCCTATGCGGACGAATGGATCAGAGACCGACTGAAAGCTCCCGATCGGCAGGCAGGCCCGGAGATGTCTAACGGTTATCTTGGCACTAGTGACGGCCTCACTGAGTTGAAGAAGAACTGGAATCGCTCGGGCTTTACATCCTATCGGCGGACGAACAACGGAAATGTAGTTCAAGTCGCAGCGTTAAGAGGGTTCCAGGGCTCGCACGGAAACCCTGTCACTCACTGCACGCTTGCGCTGTCTTTTGGTAAAACGCCGGCAGAAGCTTTGCGAAACGCGCGCGCTTCGTTGGCGAAAGGGTTTAAACGCACGCGCGCTGAGTACGAACGGGGATGGCATGATTATGTGAACATGCTGCCGCGGGTTGAACAGCAGTATCAGCAGCAGTTCGACATGGCGGCGCTGACTTTGAGGGCACTCGAAGACAAGACATACCGCGGAGCATTGATTGCCTCGCCATCAATTCCCTGGGGCGGTGGGCCAAACGCCAACGAGCCAACCATCAGTGGTTATCACGCCGTTTGGGCGCGGGATTTATACCAAGCGGCGACAGCGTTTCTTGCGATGGGCGACCGCGCCGCCGCCAATCGCGCGCTGGATTATCTTTTCAACGTTCAGCAAAAACCGGATGGCAGTTTTCCGCAAAACTCGTGGGTCGATGGCCGCCCGATCGGTAGCAGCTTACAGATGGATCAGGTTGCTTTGCCGCTGGTGCTTGCTTATCAGTTGCAACGTACCGGTAGAATAACCTGGCGGAAACATATCAAGCCCGCCGCCGATTTCATTCTCCGCAAAGGTCCATCTACGCAACAGGAGCGTTGGGAGGAAAAGTCAGGTTACTCGCCTTCCACCATCGCTGCGGAGATCGCCGGATTGGTGTGTGCAGCGCGGATCGCCTCTCTCAATCATGATGAAAGTTCAGCCAGGTTATATCTGGAAAAAGCGGACGAGTGGGCGCGTTCGGTGGAACATTGGACCGCGACATCCACCGGCCCTCATACGAAAGGAACCTACTTTCTGCGCATCACCGAAAACAACGATCCAAACGATGGAGCCCGTATCGAAATAAACAGTGGTGGCGGTACTTATGACGAACGCGAGATCGTCGATGCTGGGTTCCTGGAGTTAGTAAGACTCGGAATCCGACCCGCGCGAGATCCTCTGGTTGTCAGGTCGCTCGGGATTGTGGATCGCTTGATCAAAGTGGAAACTCCAGTGGGCGCCGGCTGGTATCGCTACAATCACGATTCGTACGGAGAACGAGTTGATGGGGCGAACTATGACGGGCGCACTGGCGTGGGCCGCCTTTGGACTCTGCTAACCGGCGAGCGTGGTGAATACGATGTCGCGCTCGGGGAGTTGCCGGCGGCGCGAAAGAGATTAGACGCGATGATAGGTTTTGCTAACGATGGAGGAATGATACCGGAACAGGTTTGGGATCGAAGCGACAGTCCGGGCGGCGAATTTCGTTTTGGGAAAGGTACCGGCTCCGCCACTCCACTGGCTTGGTCTATGGCTCAATTCATCCGTCTCGCCATCAACATTAAACAAGGACATAATGTTGAGACTCCAGATATAACGTTGGCCCGATATTCGAAAGGCTCAGCAAACAATTGACGGTTCATTCAAAAACCAAGTCTGGTACCGGTAAACAAGAGTTTGTTTTTGCAGCAGATCTCGGTGGCACTCATCTGCGTGTAGCTACCGTAGATCGCAACGGCACAATCTACTGCCGGCAAATGCAGTCAACGCCACAAGCAGAGAAGCCAAACGAAATCGTGCACGCGTTGATTGATGCCGTTCGTAAATGTGAACGTGAGAGTGCCGCGCTGGGTGGCGCAATCTCCGCTGTTTCGATAGCTGTACCGGGTACCGTTAACGTTGCTGAAGGTGTTGTCGTCAAGGCTCCCAATGTGCCATCTCTGGATGGGTTTCGTTTGGGCGCCGCGCTGGAAAGCGAACTTGAGTGGCCAGTCATTTTGGAGAATGACGCGAACGCGGCGGCTGTCGGTGAGATGTGGAAAGGTGCGGGCCAGGGATACTGTACGCTTATTTGCGTGACGCTCGGCACTGGCGTAGGTGGCGGAATTATTCTGGATGGAAAACTGTGGCGCGGCGCCGATGGATCAGCCGCGGAGATTGGCCATATTGGCGTTGATCCGTTCGGCGGTATCCCTTGCACGTGCGGCAGTCGTGGTTGCCTGGAGGTCTATGCGTCAGCCACGGCTATTGTGCGCATGACACGCGAGGCCAGGCCGCGCTATCCAAATTCAGTGCTGCATAACACTGAGAATCTAACTTCGGAAAAAATTTATCAGGCCGGCAAGGAAGGCGATGAACTTGCGATTGAAGTGTTCCGTCGAATGGGAGTTTATTTGGGAATCGGTCTCGCCAGTCTGATTAATGTTCTTGATCCGGAAATCGTCATTATTGGTGGCGGTCTATCAAAAGGCTGGGAACTTTTTGAGAAGCACATGCACCAGCAGATTCTTGAGCGAGCATTTCCGATACCGGCGCGGTGCGTCAAAATTGTGCGCGCTCAATGTGGGGATGATGCCGGTCTGCTTGGCGCGGCGCGCCTGGCACTCGTGGATTGAGATCAATGAACCGAGTACTCGCGATAGTTTGTTGCTTGCTTGGGACTGTCGCGGGAACCACCGCTCAGGAAATCACGCGACTGGAAAAGATTGGTCCGGTCGTGAATTTCACAAAATCAGAGAAGTCGATCGTCTTTAACTGCCAGGACAATTCCCAGGTTCAAGTAACACTACTAGCCTCCGATCTGGTGCGTGTTCGCGCGTCTTTCGCTAAACCAGTTCCCGCTAAGGACCATTCATGGGCGATAGCAAAAACAGAATGGACGACACCCCGCTGGAGTGTGTCCGAGAATGCAGAATCCGTTCTGATCACGACCGACGAACTCGAAGTGGTTGTTCATCGCTCGCCGCTGCTGATCGAATTTCGCGACGCGAAAACGCATACCATTATTAATGCCGACGAGCAGCCGATGGCCTATGACCCCAAAGGTTTATTGAAAGACCTGATGTTTGATCCGCAGGCGGGGCCTTTCGTTGCGGCTGCAAAGAAGCTCGGTTTCGACGAACACTTTTACGGGCTCGGAGAAAAAGCAGCTCGCCTCGACAAGCGTCGCAGTTCGTTTGTTAACTGGAATTCCGACACATACGGCTACACCGAAGGCAGAGATCCAATCTATCAAACCATCCCGTTTTACACTGGCCTGCGAAACGGCAACGCGTACGGCATTTTTTTCGACAACAGCTATCGCAGCTATTTTGATTTCGGTAAATCGTCGCAGCAGCGCATGTGGTTTGGCGCCGAAGGCGGCGAGATGAACTACTACTTCTTCTACGGACCCTTGCTTAAGAAAGTCCTTAGCCGGTATGCCGACCTGACGGGTCACATGCCGCTGCCGCCGCTCTGGGCGCTCGGTAACCAACAAAGTCGCTGGAGTTATTATCCCGACACGATGGTCGAAGAAGTTGTAAGTGAGTATCGCAAACGTGACCTGCCGCTCGATGTGCTTCATCTCGACATCGATTACATGCAGAGCTATCGCGTCTTTACCTGGGACCGCGATCGCTTTCCGAATCCGAAAGGGCTGGCCGAAAAACTGGCGGGGCAAGGAGTTAAGTTAATTACCATCGTCGATCCGGGAGTCAAGTATCAGCCAGTGGCGAAGAGTGCCGGGCTCGTTACCTCGATCACCCCGGAGCTCGAGCCACAGCAACAGCGCTATTACGTCTTCGACGCAGGTTTGGAAAAGAACTATTTTCAACAGCGTCAGAATGGCGACTTGTTCATTCCTAAAGTGTGGCCCGGCGAAAGCGTCTTTGTTGACTTCACACTGCCCGCTGCGCGTGAGTGGTGGGGTAGTTTGCATCGCGCTTATACCGACAATGGCGTGGCGGGAATATGGAACGACATGAACGAGCCTTCCGACTTCGTCGATCAGACGGGCAAGAACCAGATTGACGTCGTCAGCTACGATGAAGGCGAGAAATCAACGCACGCGAAGAATCGCAATGTGTTTGCGCTGTTAATGGCCCGCGCAACCTACGAAGGCCTCGAACGACTACGACCTCAGCAGCGTCCGTATGTGATTACGCGCGCCGGCTACGCCGGCATCCAAAGGTATTCGACTATGTGGACCGGCGACACCAACAGCACCTGGGACGCGCTGGCGATGAACATTCCCATGTTCACCACACTGGGTCTATCGGGCGAGCCTTTTGTTGGCAGCGATGTCGGCGGCTTCATTGGTCGTGGCAACGGCGAACTGCTGACACGCGCTTATCAGGTAAGTTTTCTGGTGCCGTTTTGCCGCAACCATAAGGTAATCGACGGCTATGATCAGGAGCCGTGGCGTTTCGGCAAATATTACGAAGACATCATCCGCAAGTACTTAAAATTGCGTTACCAGTTGCTGCCCTTTCTTTACACCACACTGGAAGAGGCGCATCAAACCGGCGTGCCCCTGTTCCGCCCGCTCGTTTTGAATTATCAGGATGATGCAAACACTTACAATCTAGATGACGAATTCATGATTGGCAACGATCTATTGGTCGCGCCAGTAGTCAAACCCGATGTCACGCGCCGTTTGGTTTATCTGCCGCAGGGCACTTGGTACGACTACTGGACTAACAAAAAGTATGAAGGCGGCACCATGATCTCCGCCGACGCGCCACTCGAAACGGCGCCAATGTTTGTCCGCGCGGGTGCCATCATTCCCACCGCGCCGGAGATGAATTACATAGGCGAGAAGCCCTGGGATCCAATTACATTCAACATTTATCCTGACGACAAGGGTTCGGCATCAACGACCCTTTACGAAGATGATGGCGTTAGTAATGCGTACCGGCAGGGAGCCTTTCGCCGCACAATTGTAAATGCACGACGAGTTGGCGCTGGCTACGTTGTTACTAAAAGTGCGGCGCAGGGAATTTATCAACCCGGAGGTCGTAGGCTAAGTTTCATCGTCAAGAGTGCAAACGGCGCACCGAGGGCCGCGACAGTTACTGACGATGGCAGCTCGCAGACAATTCGGATCAATTGAAGACTTTTTCTAGTTTTCAAACAGAGGAATAGTTTTGCATGACCTGGATCAAAACAGTTTCGCCAGAGGCTGACGACAAGGTGCGACGTGCGATTGAAGCGCAGCATGAATTGTACCCGGCAGAATATGCGGTACCCATGCACCCGACTGCCGACCGACAGACTTCCGAGATTGTCGCTTCACACAGTCTGATACCTGATGCTCTTCATCACGCGTTCTCCACTTTCGGCGCATTGATGTCGCCGGATTTGCCACTCACCAGGCGGCAACATGAAATGATCACAACTGCAGTCTCGGTCACCAACCGTTGTCATTATTGAATCGAATCCCACGCAGAGTTTCTGCGTCGAGTCACTCTGGATGAAGCGTTGGTTAAGGCATTACAGGAGGACTACAAGACTGCTGCCATCTCTGAGCAGGATAGAGCGATGCTGGATTACGTCACCCAATTGACGCACGATGCGACTGGCATCGGCCGCCAGCATCACGAGCGTCTAAGAGCCGTAGGCTTCGATGATCGAGGCATTCTTCAGATCACACTTATTGCATCCTGGTTTAATTACATAAACCGCGTGGCCGATGCTTTGGGTGTCGGCAGAGATTAACGCGCGAGGGGAATTTTGCCATTTACCAAATTTGTTACGAGTTGCAGCCGCCAGCGAATCTTCCTGTTACTCTTTACTAAAAGCAAGTTCGTCCATAGTCTTGTCAAAGGTTTGTCGCACGCTCCTGCATCACTCAGAGGGACCGAAGCGCTGTCGCGAGTCAACGCTCTGGTTCCGAAATTTCGTTGAAGCTTTGAATGTTCTGATATCGCTCAGCGAAATGTTGAAGGTGATTGCCAGGTCTCACGCACAGAAGAGTCTGCATGCCGGCACCGCTTGCTGCGGCGAGTTCGCCTACTACATCTGAGATGAAAAGGACTTCATTTGCCGGCAGGTGCAGCGCCACTGCAATTCGGCGATAGCTTTCAACATCTGTCTTCGAACCTACCGTAGTGTCGAAGTAATTGCTGATGAACCTGGTGAGATCGCCTGCTTCGGTGTGCGCAAAGAGAAGCTTCTGAGCCAGCGAACTCCCGGATGAGAAGATGCTGATTTTCAAACCCGCGCGGCGCCAACGCTCGAGAGCCGGCGCAACATCCACGAAGATCTGTGACTTCAAAGTCCCGTCAACGTAACCCTGTTTCCAGATCTTGCCCTGCAAAGATTTCAAGCCCGTAGATTTGCGATCGCGCTCAATCAGCCAATTAACGTACGCGACGATAGAATCGATCTCATCATCGCGCGGTCCTTCGACCAACTCTGGTGGTTGCAGGTTCTGCTTCATATCGTCGGCATGCTCGTCGCGCAGTCTTGCGAGATCGGCAACTACCTCCTCTGAACCAAAATGTTCTGCCAGAAATCTCCTTACCTGTGAACGCGCATAAGCAAACAAGACCTCGTGAACAAACGCAATGGGCGTGGTCGTGCCTTCGATATCGAGCAGGATGGCGCGAATATCCGCGGTTAACAGCCTTGAAGTCATGACCTCATTTTTTAGTGATGCGCACGAAATTACACGTTGGTAAGAGAATGGAGCGGAAGATGAGAAAGACCGAAGCAGACCGGAAGAAAATTCTCATCAACGCCACTGCCGGTGTAGTGCGGCGTCCATCCAGCCATGTCCTGGAACAAACGGATGGCTCGAATCCGGCGGTCGGCGCAAAGATTGAACCAGTGCCAGGTGCCGCGCGGAACGCGAATCAGATCTCCCCCGTCAACCTCTATGCTGATTACCGGACCCGCGCTGGGGCGAATGTGGAACAGTCCGTGGCCCGAGATTATGAATCGCACCTCGTCTTCGTCATGCCAGTGTTCACGATTAAACTTCGCCAGCATTTCATTCAGCCCGGGCGTGTCGGGACTAACATCAATCACGTCGGCTGTGACGTAGCCGCCGCGGGCTTTCAACTTGTCGATCTCCCCGGAATACGCCTTGAGGACTTGTTCCGTAGACGCATCCACGGCGACTGAATGAGCTGGTGTCCATAGTTCGTAGTCTATGCCACACCCATTCAGATACGCGGCGATTGCTTCTTGGTCCGTTATCGTCTTGTCTTCATCGAGGATCGTCACCAAAGCCATCGTCAACCCTCCTCCACCTATTCAATGTTTTTGATTAAAAGTGTACGGCCCAGCACTTCAAGCAGGAACTCAAGAATTTCGACATGCCGTTTTGCCTGCGGCAGATCATTCCCCCAGGAATAGAGACCATGACGCCGCAGCAGGAAACCGTGCGCATCCTTGTGCTTGCTGAGAGTATCGCTGATGCTGTCAGCAAGCGCCAACATGTCCTGGGAGTTCTCGATAACCGGCAACCACTCGCGATGTTCGTGCGTGTTGACACCCTGGAGTCCTTTTAGCATCTCGTAGCCTTCGATGACCAGACCACGGTCTGCGGCGTAGAGATCTGAGACTATGGTGTTCCATATTGAATGAGTGTGAATAACTGCGCCTGCGCCGCGTTCTTTTACTATCCGCAGGTGCAGAGGACTTTCATCTGACGGTTTGGCGCCTGCTGGTTTGGCGTCGCGGTCACTGATCACCCGAGCGTCCTCGTCAATCATTAGAATCTGTTCGGCGCGCAGCTCACCCTTATCGACCCCGCTTGGGCTCATGGCGAGGCGTAGCGGTACACGATCCACGACGGCACTCAGGTTGCCGCTCGTACCAACTAACCAGCCGCGAAGGTAAAAACCTCTGGCGATTGAGGCAAGGCTTGAAGCTATTTCCGAGAAACTGGCAGACCTGTTAGACGCATTAGACATTGAAAAGAAAGATGCTACTAAACGTGCATCCCGCGCACGTGGTTAACCTGAGGCGCAATGAAGTTGTGTAATACGTCGTGTCAGCCTTAATACTACGGCCAAAGTCCTGAAGGTCGGTAGGCAAAAACGCGTAGCGCATCCTAACTCCCTCCTAAATTGCTCGCCAGAGCCTTGAGACCTACTGGCCGAACTAGCACGCGCCTTTGAATCGCCCAAGTGGGAAGAACGGTTCGCTGCGCTAAAGGAATTCGGCAGGAATGCAACAGCTCAGATTGATTCTCAAGCGCTGTCACTAATCATCAGAGCTACCAAAGATCCAAAGATGTCAATTCGCCGTTTAGCGGTGGTCTTTCTTGGGTTGATAAAAATTCCTGAAGTCTTAGCGCCACTTTGTGACGCTCTGAAAGACGAAGCAGTTGGGGTGC
>WNFO01004824.1_pt1 | contig 14744 bp, 17 predicted proteins | sample 5400251 | NCBI WGS metagenome assembly WNFO01 (sample SAMN13153354, study PRJNA577476) | soil metagenome | isolation source: 100 cm saprolite under Madrone tree | place: USA:California | collected 2016-06-14 | reverse complement strand
GCCAGTAGATGGCGTGGGGCTTGAGGATGTCCTTGCCGATCAGGTGCTCGACGTGCGGCCAGTAGCGCTTGAACGTGTCGCCGCCCGGCTGACCGAGCGCCGACACATAGTTGATCAACGCATCGAACCACACGTAGGTGACGTACTTGTCGTCGAACGGCAGCGGGATGCCCCACTCGAGCCGCGTCCGAGGCCGGCTGATCGAGAGGTCCTGCAACGGATCCCGCAGGAATCCCAGGATCTCGTTGCGATAGCGCTCGGGCCGGATCAGATCGGGGCGCGCGTTGATGTAGTCGATCAGCCAGCGCTGGTACTTCGACATCTTGAAGAAGTAGTTCTCCTCCTCGATCCAGGTCAGCGGCGTCTGGTGATCGGGGCACTTGCCCTCGACGATCTCCTTCTCGGTGTAGAACCGCTCGCAGCCGAAGCAGTAGTGGCCGCCGTACTTGCCGAGGTAGATCTCGCCAGCGTCCCACAGCGCCTGGAGGATCCCCTGCACGACCGTCTTGTGCCGCTCCTCGGTGGTGCGGATGAAGTCGTCGTTGCTGATCCCCAGCCGCTGCCACGTCTCGCGGAACTTCGCGGAGATGCCGTCGGTGTAGGCCCGGGGCTTCACGCCCGCCTTGGCCGCGGCCTGGGCGATCTTGTCGCCGTGCTCGTCGGTCCCGGTCAGGAAGCGCACGTCGTCGCCGGCCAGCCGGTGATAGCGGGCCATCGCGTCGGCGACGATCGTCGTGTACGCGTGCCCCAGGTGGGGCGTCGCGTTCACGTAGTAGATCGGGGTGGTGAGATAGAAGACGCGGTCGGACGGGCTCACTTCTCGAGCTGGGCCTTGATGTGCGATCGCCCCTCCCACGTCACCTGGTCGATCGGCACCTCGGCTTCGGTGCCGTCGGGGAAGCCGACGATGACGCTCTGTTTCAGGACCCGCAGCGAGCGGATCTTGCCGCTCATGCAGCCGCCGCCACCGCAGCTCGCCTGACAGGGCGTGTTGACGCGGGGCAGCCGTGCCCGTAGCTCCTCGTAGAGCGAGAACTCGTAGAGCAGGCAGCACTTGAGCCGGCCGCAATTCCCGAGCAGCCTGTTATCGGTGAGCGGCATGTCCTGGGTCTTCGCCATCTTGACGGAGATCGGCTCGAACTTGCGGAGGTAGGACGAGCAGCAGAGCTGCCGGCCGCACGGTCCGATCCCGTCCATGATCTTGGTGACGTCGCGAGCCCCGATCTGACGCATCTCGACGCGAGCGCGGAACTCGCGGGCGAGGTCGCGCACGAGATCGCGGAAGTCCACACGCTCCTCGGCGTTGAAGTAGACGGTGGTGCGCCGGGCCCCCGGCGTGAACTCGACGTCCACCACCTTGATGGCGAGCCGGTGGTCGCGGGCCTTGCGCTCGCAGGTGACGATGGCGCGCTTCTCGCGCTCCCGGCGCTCGCGCCACTCGTGGGCTTCCGCCTCGGTCACCAGACGCAGCACGCGCGGAAACGGCCGGTCGCGCTTGAAGTCCGGCAACAGCCGCCGGGGCCGACGCACCTCGCCCACCGTCTGGCCACCCTCCATGCTCACGATCACGAGGTCGCCCACGTGCAGCTCGAGGTCCTCGGCGACCCGGTAGTCCTCGGCCTTGGCCACCTCGCGCAGACGGACGCCGACGAGATACTCGACGGCCGCGGCCTCGGGATCGCTCATTGTCCTCTCCTCAGTTCATGCGCAGCGCCAGCCGGCTCAGCAGTACCTCGAGCGTGAGCCGCGGCGTGACGTTCACGGCCAGGGCTTCGCGCGCCTCGCGGCACATCGCGAGGCCCGTCCACAGATCATCCCACGACCAGGCCTCCGCTTCGCGTGTGCTGGAATCGGCGTCACCCGTGAGATGGGCGGCCCCGCACTTGGCCAGCACCAGATCGCGGCAGAGCCACCAGTACGCGTCCACCACCCGCTCGGCGCGCTCGCGGTCGCGATCGAACGACCCGGCCCGGCGAAACAGGGCTTCGACGCCCTTGGCCCGCACATCGGCCAGGATGTCGAGCGCCTCGTCACGCTCGGCGGTGGCGCGCTCGTCGCGGCGGGGTGCGAACCGCACGATCTGGCAGCGCGAGAGCACCGTGGCCGGCACCGCGCGCGGGCGCTCGAGCACCAGGACCAGCACCGTGCGCGCCGGCGGCTCCTCCAGTGTCTTGAGGAACGCCTGAGGCGCCTCACCCGTCATGCGGTCGGCATCGTCCAGGATGAACACCTTGTGCTGGGCCAGCGCCGGACGGAGCGACGCCTGGCGCTCGAGCTCGCGGATGGCGCCGATCCGGATGGCCTTCGGGCCCTTGGGATTGCTCTCGGGCGGCGTGGGAACGATCAGGTGGATATCGGGATGAGGCCCGGAGCGGGCCAGCCCGCACAGCGTCTGGGCGAAGGCGAGCGCCGTCGTCGTCCGGCCGCTGCCGGCGGGGCCGATGAAGGCGTAGGCGTGAGCCACGCGATCCGCGGCCAGCGCGCGGCGCAACAGCTCGACGGCGCGCGGCTGGCCTTCGATGGCCTCAAGCGCCACGCAGGAACTCCTCGACGACGGTGGCCACGTCGGCGGCGACGGCCTCGATCGGGCGCCCCGCGCGGATCAGGCGCACGCGCTTGGGCTCGGCGCGCAGGATCTCCAGATAGCCGCGTCGCACGCGACGGTGGAACGCGAGCGTCTCGCGCTCGAAGCGGTCGAGGCGCCGCCGATCGATGCGCCGCAAGCCGGCCGCGGGCGGCAGATCGAAGAGCAACGTCAGATCGGGAAGCACGCCCCCGGTCGCCCGCAGATTCAGCTCGCGAACCAGGTCGTGATCCACGCCGCGGCCGTAGCCCTGATAGGCGAGCGTGGCGTCGGCGTACCGGTCGCAGAGGACGACGCGGCCTCGCTGGAGCCATGGCCGGATCTTCTCGTTGACGTGCTGCTGGCGGGCCGCCATGAAGAGGAAGACTTCCGCGAGCGGCGTGGGGTGGGCGCGCGGCAGCTCGAACAGCTGCCGGACGGCCTGGCCGAGCTCGGTGCCGTCCGGCTCGGCCGTCTGCTCGACACGATAGCCCTGAGCGACCAACGCGACGAGGGCTGTGGTAGAGTCGCGGACAGTCTGCCGATGCAATGCACCCGGACACCCTGACGACCGTCGTCGCGACTCTGAGGAGATCACCATGAAACGTCGAATCGCCATCGCCGCCGTCCTCGTCGTCCTCGTGGCCGCCGGCGCCGTCTTCGCCGAGGTGTGTCTGTCGCCGTACGTCAAGCGCCTCGCCGGCCCCGAGAAGTTCCTCTACGTCTCCGCCGTCGACGCGGACGGGCGGGACAACGATTTCCTGGCGGTGGTCGACGTCAGCCTGGCCTCACCGACGTATGGGCGCGTGGTGAACACGCTGAGCCTCGGCTCGGCCGGCAACGAGCCACACCACATGGGCTGGAGCGACGACCGGACGAAGATCTGGGTGGGAACCCTCCTCTCCAAGAAGCTGTTCATCGTCGACGTCGCCGCCGATCCGAGCCGGCCGACGATCGTCAAAACCATCGAGGACATCTCGGCGGTTACCGGCCTGCACGGGCCGCACACCTACTACGCGCTCCCCGGACGGATGCTCCTGACCTTCCTGTCGTCGGCCGACGGCAATCCACCGGGCGGCATGGCCGAGTTCACCAACGACGGCGAGCTCGTCCGGGTGATCAAGAACCCCGCGGACTCTCCCTACGCCTACGACGTCGCCGTGAAGCCGGACGTGAACCGGATGATCACGTCGAGCTTCACGCCGCTGCGGAACTACCGGAAACCGCTCTCCCAGTGGGACATGAAGGACGGCGGCAACACGCTGCTCGTCTGGGACTTCAAGGAGCGCAAGGTGATCCAGACCCTCACGACCGATCCGGTGCCGCTCGAGGTCCGCTGGAGCGTCAGGCCCGGAAAGGCCCACGGCTGGACGAACTCGGCGCTCGGCGACTCGATCTGGTTCTTCGCCCAGGGCAAGGACGGGAAGTTCGCCACGAAGAAGGTCGCCGATCTGGGCAAGGGCTGCCTGCCCGCGGATCTCCGCCAGTCGCCCGACGACCGCTATCTCTACGTCTCCTGCTTCATGAAGAGCGAGATCCAGGCGTGGGACGTGTCGACACCTGACCGCCCACGCCTCCACGACACGGTGGTGGCCGGCGTGTCGCCGAACATGATGCACGTCACCGGCGACGGCAAGCGCATGTACGTCACCAACTCGCTGCTGTCGACCATGGACTACTCGGAGAAGTTCTGGGTCCGTCTCGTGCACGTCGGCCCCGACGGCCGGCTCAAGGTCGATCCGTTCTTCGACGTGGACTTCACCAAATTTCCGAGCGGCGCCGCGCGCGCTCACGACATGCTGCTGAACTGAGATGGGCCGTCGCCAGCTCGGGGCCCTGGCCGCGGCGCTGCTCGTCGGCGCGGCTCCCGCCGCCTGGGGGCACCCGCCGTCGCCGGCCGCGTCGCCGGGCGGGCGACTGACGACCGCGCCGAGTCTGGCGGTGATCCGGCCCGCTCCCGACTTTTCGCTGCCCGACGTCGCGGGCGCCGACGTCAAGCTGTCGGAGCTGCGTGGCAGCATCGTGCTGCTCTCCTTCATCTATACGTCGTGCACCGCAGCATGCCCGCTCCTCACCCAGCGCATGGCCGTGCTCCAGGGCCGGCTCACCGAAGCCAGGCTCTTGCCCGGAGAGGTGACGCTGCTCTCCGTCACCGTCGATCCCGAGCGTGACTCGGCCGCCGTGCTCGCCCGCTACGCTCAGGCCTTCACGGCCAGTCCCCGCGGCTGGCGCTTCCTGCGTTCCGAGCCCGATCGCCTGGGCCCGGTGCTGACACGCTACGACGAGTGGACGAAACGGTTGCCCAACGGCGACATCGACCACCCGGCGCGGCTCTACCTGATCGACCGCGCCGGCCGGATCCGCGAGATCTACAGCCTTGGCCTGTTCGACGAGCGCCAGGCGTTCCTGGACATCCAGGCGCTGCTGCGCGAGCCGCGGTGAGCCGAGACTGACGGGAGCGTTCGTGCTCGATCTCTCGGTGGTCATCCCCGTGTACAACGAGGAAGAGAACCTCGCACCGCTGTGGGCCGAGCTCCGCCCGGTACTGGAAGGCCTGGGCCTCGACTTCGAGGTCGTCTTCGTCGACGACGGCAGCCAGGACAGGAGCGCCGAGATCGTCCGCCGGCTCCGTGAAGGTGATGCCCGCGTGCGGCTCGTCAGCCTCAAGGCCAACGCGGGCGAGACTGCGGCCACCGACGCGGGCTTCAAGGCCGCGCGCGGGCGGATGGTCGTGACGATGGACGCCGACCTGCAGAACGACCCCGCGGACATCCCGCGCCTGCTCGCCCGGCTCGATCAGTGGGACGCAGTCTGCGGATGGCGGGCGAACCGAGCGGCCGGTGATTCGCTCGTCCGCCGTCTCTCCTCGCGCCTGGGCAACGGCGTTCGGAACTGGGTGAGCGACGAGACCATCGAGGACAGCGGCTGTACCTTTCGCGCCTTCCGTCGTGAGTGCGTGCGTGGGCTGACGCTCTACCGTGGCTTCCACCGGTTCATCCCGACCCTGCTGCGGTTGCGCGGCTACCGGGTCGTGGAGCTGCCGGTGGGCCACCGGCCCCGGCGCTTCGGGCGGTCCAAGTACGGCGTCATGAACCGCGCCTTCGTGACGATCGTCGACGTCCTGGTCGTCCGCTGGATGAAGTCACGCCGGCTTGGCTACGAGGTGACCGAGGATCTCGGGGGCGAGCCGCGGAGCGAGTAAGGCGCGGGCTCAGAGGCCGTGGATCGGGAAGATCAGGCGCTGGATCGCGTCCACCTGGCGATCGACGTACTCCTGCACGCGAGCGCGCCGGTCGTCGTCGAGACGCGCGGGCGGATCCCAGAGTGACGCCATGCGGAGATGGAGCCGCCGGGCGTAGTCGACGAAGTCCGCCGGCAGATCGGCGTTGACCTCGACGCCGTTCATCACCGCCCACGCCGCCGTCCACGCCCGCGCCACGTTGCCGATGTCGTAGCCCCCGCCACCGAGGGCGACGACGCGAGGTGCAAACTCCGTGATGCGAGCCACGGCCCGAGCGAAACCCTGGACGTCGAGCGCCAGATGCGTGAGCGGATCGGTCCGATGTGAATCGATGCCGAGCTGCATGACGATCACGTCCGGCTTGAAGGCCGTCAGCAGTCGGGGCACGACCGCCTCGAACGCCGGCAGATAGATGCTCGAATCGGTGAGCACGTCGAGCGGCAGGTTCACCGAGAACCCACGGCCCGCGCCTTCCCCCATCTCCTCCACGAAGCCCGTGCCGGGGAACAACCGGTCACCACGCTCGTGGGTCGAGATCGTGAGCACGTTGCGATCGGCGTAAAACGCATGCTGCACGCCGTCGCCGTGATGGGCGTCGATGTCGACGTAGGCCACGCGCAGCCCCCGCGCACGCAGGTGGAGGATCGCCAGCACGGCGTCGTTGACGTAGCAGAAGCCCGAGGCGCGGTCGGGCATCGCGTGGTGCAGGCCGCCGGCAAAGTGGAACGCGCGCGTGACCTCGCCGCCGGCGACCAGTCGCGCGGCCAGCAGTGAGCCGCCAGCGGCCAGCCGCGCGGCGTCCCACAGCCCGGGGAAGATCGGGTTGTCGCCGGGGCCGAGGCCGTAGCGACAGACCACCGCCGCCGACGCCGTGCCGGTGTTGGCCGCCTTGAGCACGTTCAGGTACTCCTCGGTGTGGAACGTGAGGAGCGCGGCCTCCTCGGCCGGTTCTGGCGATCTCACGGCGCTCCCGGCGAGCGCCGTCAGTCCGTAGGCCTCCATGAGGCGCCACGTCAGACCGAGGCGCTCCATGCGCAGCGGGTGCTCCGGGCCGTAATCGAACCGCGCCCACTGATCGGAGTGGATGAGCGCCGTCTTCACTGTAACGGGGTCCGCGTGGCCGGCTTGGGCCGTGGGTGGCCTGTTCGAGGAGCGCGTGGCTCCGTTGTTTTCCCCGATTGATCCACTCTCCCCGATTGATCCATTCGAACGTCGACCGGCACCGGGCGCCGCGAGGCCGGCTTCGGCCGTGGCTGGCCAGTTCCCGGTGCTGGTGGCTGCGTGCGCTTCCAGTGTCCCGACTTCCCGCCCGATTTCTCGAGCAGGGCGACGCGCTCGATCGTCACGCCCTTCTCGACGGCCTTCACCATGTCGTAGACCGCGAGCGCAGCGATGCTCGCTGCCATCAACGCCTCCATCTCGACGCCGGTCTTGTCCACGGTCCGTACGCGCGTTTCGATCGTGAGCACACCGCGGTCATCATCGCTGAACGTCACATCGATGCCGGTGAGACGAAGCGGGTGACAGAGCGGGATCAGCTCGTGAGTTCGCTTGGCGGCCAGGATACCGGCGGTGCGAGCGACGCCTAGCACGTCGCCCTTGGGCGCGTTCCCGGCGCGAACGATCTGGAGGGTCTTGGGCGACATGCGCAGGATCGCGGAGGCGACCGCTTCCCGGGCTGTCTCGGGTTTGGCGGAGACGTCCACCATGCGGGCGTCGCCGCGGGGCGAGAGGTGACTGAGACCGCGGCGCCCCGCTGTTCCGGCGCGCCGCGGCATCGTGACCGACCTAGAGTGTCCGGTCCGGCGTCAGGCCGTGACGCGCGCGTGCCGGAGGATACTCTCCATGCGGTCTTTGGCCATGAGCTTGAGCTTCTTGAGCTCGGTGATCCGCCACTGTTGTTCCGCCGAGAGCGGGGAGACCCCCTTGAGTGTCTCGAGCTCGCGATCGTAGCACTGATGCTCGTCGCGAAGGCGGCGAAACTCCTCGTTCTCGGCGATCAATCGGTCAATGAGGCTCTCCTGGGTCATGCATGGCCTCCGTGCGGTGGGCGGGACCGGTGTAAAACAAGCAAAGCCAGCGTCCCGGTGGGCGCTGGCTTCGTGATGGCCTTGATCAATAACGCTACCCCCGTCCGATGCTCCTGGTTGCGGGTGACTGTTTATAGCCTCCGACCCGCGTGGGTGTCAAGAAAGCCTCACGAGGTAGCGGTGCGGATCAAATGGACCGCGCTCGCCTTGAAGATGGCGGTCACGGCGCGGCCCTCGGCGAGTCCCAGCTCCTCGACGGAGCGGCGGGTCAGCGCGGCGACCAGCGGAAACCCGACGTCGACGACCACACGCACCTGGGGCGCCGAGGGCGTGATCCGCGAGACGGTGCCGGCCAGGTGATTGCGCGCGCTCGACAGCACCGGGCTCTCCGGCGCCTGGGTCAGCGTGACGTCCTCGGGCCTGATGCAGATTCGCACGCGCTCGCCGGGATGGGCCGGCGCCGCCACCTCCAGCTTGCGCCCGGCCACGTCGACCAGGGTGACGCCGTCCTGGACGGAGATCACCTCGCCCGACACGATCGTCTCCACCCCGACGAACCGCGCCACGTCTTCGGCCGCCGGCGACTGGAAGACAGTCGCGGTGTCTCCCACCTGACGGAGCCGGCCAGCGAGCAATACCGCCACCCGGTCGGCGAGGGTCATCGCCTCCGCCCGGTCGTGGGTCACCAGCACGGTGGCCACACGATCGGCCGCGAGGATCCCGGCCAGCTGCGGGATCAGCGCCGACCGCGTCGGCTCGTCGAGGGCGGCGAACGGCTCGTCGAGCAGCAGCAGCTCCGGCTCCAGCACGAGCGCGCGCGCCAGCGCGACGCGCTGGGCTTCGCCGCCCGACAGCCTGCGGGCCTGCCGGCCAGCGAGGTGCGCGATCCCGAACCGCTCGAGCCACCGCGTCACGCGGGTCCGGCGCGCGTCGGCGGGGACACCACGGAAGCGCAGCCCCAATCCAACGTTGGCGGTCACGGTCGTGTCGGCGAGGAGCGCCTGCTGGAACACCGTCGCCATCGTCCGGCGCTCCGCCAGCGCCGCCGCCGCGGACACGATATGGCCGTGAACCCTCACCTCGCCTCGATCCGGCGACTCCAGGAGCCCGATGACCCGCAGCAGCGTGGACTTGCCACTGCCGTTGGGCCCGATCACCGCGAGCACCTGTCCCGCCTCGATCGCGAGCTCGGGCACGTCGAGGACGAAGCTCGGCGTGCGTTCGAGTCGGATGCCAGTGAGCGCGACGATCGGCACACTCGCGCGGCGTGTCACGCGGGCAGGACCTGGATCGATCCTCGATGGATGGAGAGTTGCCAGTGCCGGTCGCGGTCGATCTCGAGGATCTCGTACACGAGACGCGGGACCTCGACCTCGAGGTCATACTCCCCCTGCGCCGGCTCCCCCGGCTCGTCGAGTCGGATCATGAGCGCCACGGTGGTGCCGAAGTCGGCCTCGGCCACGACGCGGCCAGACATCAAGTTCATGTGATGCCCCGGGTCCGGGGCGCCTCGGTCCTTCCGGATCAGCCGGACGTACTCGGGACGGATGAAGAAGGCAATCGGAGCCTCAGACGACGGCAGGTACGCCTGGGTCGGCGAGTTCACCGCTTCCATCGTGAGACCACGCCATCGGAGCTGGATGCGGTCGGGCGACGCCTTGATCACCGTGCCGTGCAGGATGTTGCGGATGCCCATGATTCGCGCCACCGCTTCCGACGCGGGCTGCCACAGGAGCTCCGAGCGTGGCGCCGACTGGATGACGCGTCCGGCCTCGTAGACGACGATACGATCACCCAGGCGATAGGCCTCGGCGAAATCGTGGGTGACCAGTACCGCGGGCACGCCACATTGCAGCAGCGTCGAGCGCAGCTCGTCGCGGAGCGTGGCGCGCGTCGGCAGGTCGAGCGCGGAGAGCGGCTCGTCGAGCAGGAGCAGGGCGGGATCGATGGCGAGCGCCCGCCCCAGCGCCACGCGCTGGCGCTGGCCGCCGGAGAGCTCACGCGGGTACCGGCCTTCGAGCCCGCGGAGGCCGAGGCGCGCGATGGTCGCGCCGGTTCGCGCGTGTCGTTCGGCCCGCGACCGGTTTCGGAGGCCGAAGCCCACGTTGTCGGCGACGGTGAGATGAGGGAACAGGGCGTACCCCTGGAAGACGTAGCCGATCCGTCGTGACTGCGAGGAAAGGTCGACTCCGGCCCGCGCGTCGAAGAACACGCGATCGTCCACGACGATGCGGCCGTCGTCGGGGCGCAAGAGCCCGGCCAGACACTGGAGCGTGAGCGTCTTGCCGGCGCCCGACGGGGCGAAGAGCGCGACGACGTTTTCGCGGGCCTCCCACCGCGCGTCGAGCGTAAACCCCGGCAACCGCTTGACGATGCTCACGTCGAGGCGCGCCATCTCAGGCGGCGCGGGCACCGAGCCGGCCGGCCACGACCAGCACGATGCACGAGAGCGCGGTGAGCAGGCCAACCAGGAGGAGCGCGTCGCCCGTCTCCCCCGTCTGCACCGCGCTGTAGATGGCGAGCGGCACCGTCGTCGTCTTCCCCGGAATGTTGCCGGCCAGCATCAGGGTCGCCCCGAATTCGCCGAGGGCCCGCGCGAAGGCGAGCACAAGCCCGGCCAGGATGCCGTTGCGCGCGAGCGGCAGCGTCACTTCGAGCGCCGTCCGCCACTCGGGTCGGCCGAGTGTGTAGGCCGCGCGCTCGAGATCACGATCCACCGACTCGATGGCGGCGCGCGCCGTGCGTACGAGCAGCGGCAACGCCATGACCGTCGCCGCGATCACGGCCGCGTACCACGTGAAGGCGACCGTCCATCCCGTTGCCGCGTAGAGCGGCGATCCCAGCCAGCCCCGACGCCCGAGCAGCACGATCAGGTAGTAGCCGGTCACCGTCGGCGGCAGGACGAGCGGGAGCGTCACGAGCAGATCCACCAGCGTCTGACCGCGGAACCGCCGGCGGGCGAGTACGTATGCGAGGGGAATGCCGAAGACCGCGTTCAGGAGCGTCGCCAGGCAGGCCACGCGCAGCGACAGGGCCAGCGCGCTCGTGGCCTCCGGCGTCACGGCGTGTTCAGTCCTTGGCGACCATCACATCCGACGCCTTGATGACGGCGTAAGCGGTGTCGCCCCTGGTGAGCTTGAGGTCGTCGACCGCCTCGTTCGTGATAGACGCCGTGATGGCGGTGCCGCCGCCGACGTCGATCCGCACGTGGGCCGTCGTCGCACCGCGCGTCACCTCGACCACGCGGCCCTTGATCAGGTTGCGGGCGCTGAGCTTCATCGTCTTTCCTCCAGAGCATCGACGGATTATACCCTCGCGCTTACGGCGCCCGGCGCTGCTGGACGGCCGTGAGTCCCCAGTTCACGAGGAAGATCAGCAGAAGCAGGAGCACGGCCAGCGCGATGGCCGCGTCGAAGTTGCCCTTGCTCGTCTCGAGCACCATGGCCGTGGTCAGCGTCCGCGTCTGGCCCTTGATGTTGCCGCCGACCATCAGCGAGGCGCCGATCTCGGAAATGACGGCGCCGAAGCCGGCCATGACGGCGGCCAGCATCGGCAGGCGTGCCTCCCGTAGCACGACCCCCACCATCTGGGCGCGCGAGGCGCCGAGCGCGATGAGCTGGAGACGAAACGCCTCGGGGACGTTCTGGACGGCGGCCAGGGTGATGCCGGTCACGATCGGCGAGGCGATCACCGCTTGCGCGACGACCATCGCGCCCGGCGTGTAGAGGATCTCCAGCACGCCGAGCGGGCCGCTCCGCCAGAGCAGAATCGTGACGAAGAGGCCGACGACGACCGGCGGCAGGCCCATGCCGGCGTTCACCGCGCTGATGAGCAGCCGGCGGCCCGGGAAACGCCCGAGGGCGAGCGCGACGCCGGCGGGGACGCCGATCAGCAACGCCACCAGCGTCGCCGTGCTCGACACCAGCAGCGACAACCACAGCACGCCGCGGATCTCGGCGTCGCCCGAGACGAGCAACCCGAAGGCCTGACGGAATCCGTCGACGAGGAGATCCATTCAGCAGCGCGTCGTGAGCGCGTCCTTCAGCTCATCGAGCCGACTGGCCGCGATGACCAGGAGCAGCGCGATGCGGACGATCACTTCTTGTCTCCGACCTCGGCTTCTTTCATCCCGGCCACGGGAACGAACAACGGCTGGCCGAATTTCTCGAGGCCGAAGGTCTTGATCACGCGCTGGGTATCCGGCGCGACCATGAAGTCGGCGAACGCCTTGCCGCCGGCCGTGTTTACCCGGGGGCCGTTGGCTGGATTCACTTCGAGGACCGAGTAGACGTTGAGGAGCGGGCGATCGCCCTCGACCAGGATGGGCAGCCGCACGCGCTTTTGAAAGGCGAGAAAGGTGGCGCGATCCGTGATGGTGTAGGCGTTTCGGTCGTCGGCAATGCCGAGCGTCGCGCCCATGCCCTGGCCCGACTCGATGTACCACTCGCCCTTCGGCTCGATGCCGGCGAGCTTCCACAACGATTTCTCCAACACGTGGGTGCCCGAGTTGTCACCGCGAGACACGAAGCGCGAACCAGTCGTGCCAATCGCCTTCATCGCGTCGGCGGCCTTCGTCCCCTTGATCTTCGCGGGATCGCCGGCGGGCCCGATGATGACGAAGTCGTTGTACATGACGAGCCGGCGATCGTGCAGCTTGCCCTCGTCGACGTACTTCTTCTCCAGGCTCGGCGCATGGCAGAGCGCCACGTCGGCCTCTCCGCGCCCGGCGAGGGCCAGCGACTGGCCCGTGCCCACCGCGATCGTCTTGACCGAGTAGCCCGTCTGCTTCTCGAACAGCGGGACGAGGACGTCGAGCAGCCCGGAGTCCTGCGTGCTGGTCGTGGTGGCCAGGATCACCGGCGAGCGCTGAGCTTCGGCCGACCACGGCACGAGCGCACCTGCGATGAGCAAGATGATGAGGAGCATCACGCGTCGTTTCATGGTCTCGTGTCCTCTCAGCGCGCCGATCATCAGCGGAACGACCGATCGAACGCGCGCTTCACGGCACCGTTGAGCCCGTTCCTGAACTTCCAGTAGCGGTCGAGGAAGCGTCGGCCGGCCCGAGTCAGACGCATCCCGCTCTGGGGCCCGCCTCCGGGCACGCGCTCCACGAATTTGAATCCCGCCGCCGCTTCCAGCTCCTGCAGGTAGCCCCACGCGTTGCGGTAGGACATCTCGAACTCTTTGGCGGCCTTCTGAAGCGAGCCTCGTTGACCGATCAACTCGAGGAGTCGAGCCCGCCCGTCGCCGAACTTGAGCTCGTCCCCGAATGTCACCCAGACCTTCACCTTCGGTTTCATGACAGAACGAGGTATATATGCGCTCGCGAGCATATTCAAGCTCCCGCCCACCACGCCGCCGATGCCAACGTTCTACGCTATGATCCAGGCCGTGAGACCAACCAACCGAGCCAGGCCGGTCACCATGAGCGTCGTCGCGCGAGAAACACTTCCGGACACCACCGCCAAGACGAAGGTCTGGCTCGAGCGGGACGGCCAATTCGTCCTCGGCGACGGCGGCCTGCTGTTGCTGCTCGGTATCCTCGAGCACGGCTCGCTGCTCGGCGCCGCGCGCCAGATCCGCTGGTCTTATCGTCACGCCTGGGGATATCTGCGCCGAGCGGAAGCGGCCCTCGGCACACGACTGACCGAAGCGCGCCCGGGCAAAGGCGCGTCGCGCGGCACGACGCTGACCGAGGCGGGACGGTTGGTCATCGAACGGCTCGCCGAGATTCGAAATCGGATCGACGACGCGATCGGGCCATCCGGTCCGACGCCCACGGAGGTCGCGTCGCGCGGGCGATGCACCGCGCGCACGCCGCAGCCCCGCCCGTCGCGCTATCGCGACGGCGACTGGCGTCGCGGCCGCTGAGCGCGGCGCGTCCGTCAGTCGCGGCGCCGCTCCAGCGACGGCAAGCACACACGGATCGGGCGCCCTCCGCGCACGATCGTCACCACGTCGACGTCGACGCCGTACGCGTCCCGCAGCGTCGCGGCGGTGATCACGTCGGATGGCGGCCCGAGATGGGCCAGCCGGCCGTCGTGCAGGAGCGCCACGAGGTCGGCGCAGAGGAAGGCCTGATCGGGGTCGTGCGTCGAGAGCACCACGGCGATGCCTCGCTGCGCGAGGGACTGCACGTGGGCCAGCACGCGGACCTGATTGCCGAAGTCGAGACTCGCCGTCGGCTCGTCCAGGACCAGGATCGACGGCTCCTGGGCGAGCGCCCGTGCCACGAGCGCGAGCTGTCGCTCGCCGCCGCTCATCTCCGGATACGAACGATCGGCGAGATGCGCGATGCCGAGCGCCTCCAGCGCCGCCTCCGCGTGCCGATGATCGCGCGCGGTCGGCGAGGCGAACACGCCGACGTGAGCGGTTCGGCCCATGAGCACGACGTCGCGCGCAGAGAACGGGAACGTGCCCGCTTGTGCCTGCGGCACGTAACCGAAGACCTGGGCGAGCCGCCGTCGCGGCCATCCGCCGATCGAGGCGCCGTCCACGAGGACGGCGCCGCCGTGCGGCTCGATCAACCGCAGCAGCGTCCGGAAGAGCGTGGTCTTGCCGCTCCCGTTGGGCCCGAGCAGACACAGCACCTGGCCCGCCGCGAGCGAGAAGCTGACGTCGCGGCCGACGACCCGCCCCGGGTAGCCGAAGGCCAACCGCTCGACCTTCAGTCGCTCGACGCTCATGACCATCCCCGCCGAGAGCCGGCCAGCACCCAGATGAAGAACGGCGCGCCGATGAAGGCGGTGAGCACGCCGAGCGGAATCTCGATGCGCGCGACGGTGCGGGCCAGCGTATCGACGGCCAGCAGATACCCGGCGCCCAACAGGATCGACGCCGGCAGCAGCCGGCGAAAATCGGGGCCGACGAGGAAGCGGGCGAGATGCGGCACGAGGAGCCCGATCCACCC
>WNFO01011701.1_pt1 | contig 14746 bp, 11 predicted proteins | sample 5400251 | NCBI WGS metagenome assembly WNFO01 (sample SAMN13153354, study PRJNA577476) | soil metagenome | isolation source: 100 cm saprolite under Madrone tree | place: USA:California | collected 2016-06-14 | reverse complement strand
CGCACACGAAGCAGAACGTTTCATATACTCGTTGGCGAATTGCGTCTATCCCACGCGTGCTGGATGTCCAACAAATACAACCTGCTTGCAGCCTCGCGTGAAACGTCACTGACCACACCGGTCGCACAACTGCTTCTGCAGTTTGGGACTGCAATCCCCAATGATTTGCAATTTTCACTGCATTGCACGCAGGACTACTAATGAAGGAAACGCACTCAGAGGTTGTCCTAACAACGAGAAGTGTCCGGTATTTGAAACCGCCAGGTTTAGCATTTCACGCTTCGGCCATTCAGCGCATCATCGCGGCCGGTACACTTGCTCTTTGTCTCTCCGTTGCGGCGCCGTTCGAAAACTCTGAAGCGCAAGTTCCTGGGAACACACAAGCAATCGCTGGAAACCTGAAGCAGCTGAGCCTTGAGCAGCTTGGCGATCTACGGGTGACCACAACGTCAAAAGAACCAGAAGAAGTTTGGCGAACGGCAGCGGCCATCTATGTCCTCACACAGGAAGATATCAGGCGATCTGGAGCAACCAGCGTCCCGGAAGTCCTTCGGCTGGTGCCGGGAGTTGAGGTGGCGCGAATCGATTCCAGCAGCTGGGCTGTCGGAATACGTGGATTCGGTAGTGGCTTTTCAAAATCCGTACTCGTTCTGATCGATGGCAGAAACGTCTATACGCCCCTTTTCGCCGGCGTCAATTGGAAACTTCAGAATGTGATGCTTGAAGACGTAGATCGCATCGAGGTCATTCGCGGCCCCGGCGGCACAATCTGGGGAACGAACGCTGTAAATGGCGTAATCAACATCATCACCAAGAACTCGAAAGACAGTCATGGAACACTTGCTTCCGTTGGTGGCGGAAACATTGACCAGGGTACCGGCGAATTCCGCTACGGAGGAGGCGTCGGCAGGCACCTCGACTACCGTGTGTACGGAATGGCATTTGGACGTGGCCCCGAGTTCCATATTGACGGCGACCGATTTGATGATTGGCAGCTTGGCCAGGGCGGCTTCCGCCTGGATTGGGACGGTCAAGGTAAGGACAGGTTTACCCTGCAGGGCGACCTATATAAGGGTGCGGTTGGGCAAAGGCAGCGCATTGCTTTCTACTCGCCGCCTTCCTCGATCAATGTCGACCAGGCTCAGGACGTGTCGGGCGGAAACATCCTCGGAAGATGGCGGCACGAACTCGGTAACGAATCCGACTTCCAACTCCAAGCATACTATGATCGAACGTATCGCCTGGGCTCGCAAGTCGGAGAAACTCGCAATACCTTTGACATAGATTTCATCCACCATTTCAACGTCCTGCCTCGCCAGAACATTATCTGGGGCTTGGGCGCCCGGTGGAGCCCGAGCGATGTGGTGCAGACGGTCGCCACGCTCGATTTCCTTCCACATCACCAGTCGGACGACAGTTACAGCGTCTTTGCCCAGGATCAAGTCGAAATTGTGCGCAATAAGCTCTCCGCGACGATCGGGTCGAAATTCGAGCACAACATCTATACCGGTTGGGAGATCCAACCCAGCGCTCGCTTACTGTGGACGCCAAGCGCCCATCAGTCAGTTTGGGCGGCAGTTACTCGCGCCGTGCGAAGTCCCTCGCGTCTTGATGAAGACCTCCAGCTGACGGGCTTGGTGGCGGCAGCTCCGCAACCCATCTTTATACGTCTTGCGGGCAACCCAGAGTTCGTTTCGGAAACGCTGCTCGGATACGAACTCGGCTACCGTAAGCTTGTGACATCACGGTTCTATGTGGATCTCTCGGTCTTCCACAACAGTTACAACAGTCTAACAAGTTTTGGCGCATTGACGTTCTCGGTCGAGACGTCGCCTCCGCCCCCTCGTGTGATTGCCACGGTTCCATGGGCCAACGGCATCAAGGGCAACACGGACGGCGTCGAAATCGCACCGGACTGGAAGGTAAACTCGTCGTTGGAATTTAAGCTGTCGTATTCCTATCTGAATATGGACCTGAAGAACAGACCCGGTACTGCGGATCCCGACACGATCCGAACGGATGAGGGTTCTAGTCCCCGCCACGAAGTAACTGTGCAATCTCGAATTAATCTACCGAAGGGGTTTGAGTTTGACCCCACCTATCGCTACGTGGGTGCATTGCCCGGCCAGCTTGTAAAAAGCTATTCCACCATGGATGCACGACTTGGCTGGCGTTTCGCCGAACGTTTCGAATTGTCGTTTGTCGGGCAGACTCTGTTTCAGCCATCTCATTTCGAATTCGGCGGTGATCCAGGGGGACTCCTTGGAGTGAAGAGAAGTGCCTACGCCAAGATCGTGTGGACCAGCAACAAGGAAAGCCATTGAAGAACGGGATTCTCGCGGTGCGGAGCCATCGATGTATACTGAACGGCCGCAACTTTTGGCAGCGCCCAGCAATCTAACTCCGGCGAATATCAGCTTAAAGCTGTTTATCTTTACAACTTCAGCAGATTTGCAGCTCCCGCAATTTTTCCAGGATAATGTCGTCTGAATCAAACCGATACTCATCATCGCTCCGGCGGAGCAACCCTCGCAAGAAACTCGACCGTTGGCCGCACTGCTGCGCGGCACATGATCAAAATGACGAACGTGGCCGCGGCAGTCCGCGCGGAACTCTCGAAACAACCCAAGACATCGGCCCTCAAAAGGCAAAGCCAGGACGACAGCATCACAATCGAAATCGAAGTGAAAGACCAACCCAGCTTTACTAGCGGAAGCGTCACCATCGTGGCCGCATGGGGCGCCATCACCCAATCCACGATGCTCACGGTTTCGAACGTCACATTGGTTTCGATTACGATTTCGCCCGCGAACCCACGGGTTGAGGCCCATACATCGCTGAAATTCACGGCCACAGGTGTCTACAGCGACGGTAGCACGGCCGCTTTAGCGAACGTTTCGTGGAGATCCACGAAACCTCAATTCGCCAATATGCGCAGCAGCGGAATCTTGCACGCAAAGCGGGCCGGCACACTGACCGTTTCGGCAGTCGCATCCGGCGTCACTGGTACCACCACCGTCGTCGTGGGGACAGGTACTCTTCTATCTGTCGCGATTACACCCGCGGACTCTTCTGTCACGGTCGGCGCAACCCAGCAATTCACTGCCACCGGCACCCTCAGTGACGGCACGACTCAGGACGTCACGATCAACGCGCACTGGAACTCCACGGTTCCGACCGTCGCCACCATCGCCAATGCTCCGGTCCGCGCAGGTCTCGCAACCACCTTCGCTTCCGGTACAACGACAATCGGTGTAAATCGCAGCGGAGTCACCGCTACTACGAATCTCTCGGCGAACTGAATCAATACCCAGTTCCCCAAGGGCTTCTGTGGCTTTCCTGTCCGGCAGGGCGCGCTGACTTCGCGCTCTGCAACGACTCGATCATGTTTCACCTCCCCCGCGATTCCCGAGCGCATGGGGAACCAAACACACGTCCTCTGGTTCTATGCCGAGGCTTGTGTACGACGATTGCGGCCATGCGATAGTTTCTGCGCCATGATCATGATAAGTTTCCGATCGCCCTCCGCTGACTTGCCCAGGCACTTCCTCAGTTTGTACAGGTACATCGCGTGTTTGCCGGAACTTCCCCAAGTGGTGTCATCCGAGCTCTTCAGCTTCAGAAGATTTGGGATCTTGGGCGGTTCTTCGCCTTCATAGAAAAGCTGATAGAGCGGCACCTCGAGCGCCCGCGCCATTTTCTCGAGGGTCTCGATCGCAGGGACCGTGTGACCGTTTTCGACTCGTGAAATGTAGCATCGTAACAGCCCGGTTCGCTTCTCGATATCTCCCTGCGAAAGGCCCTTCACTTCCCGTAACATCCGCAAACGATCTCCGATAATCATTTTTCACCTCTTTTCATTGGTATGATTGCGAAATCCCAACAACACGCGAACAAAATATATGTGCGGGGCACCATTCTCCAAAAGTCATCTACTTCCCTGCGAATCAGCGGCAAGTTGTATTTTGGGAAGCGCCAACATGGCATGGTCCCGACCGAGATCGCAGAGATGCAAACCAAACAAGGCAAAAATATTCGACCAGCGGTGTGGTAGGTGGCATCGAGCGCGTACATCTTAAACAGACTCGGCCTGTAGGAATCGGTCTCGACGTTGTTCAGCAAGCCGCGGGATGAAAAAATACTAATTTTGATTGTCTGCGGTAAGCCGTTGGCTAAGTGTTTCCACCTCCCTCAGGGTCAAGCTGAGACGCTCGCGTAGTTGTCTCAATTCGATGCCTGCCAGCTCTCTCACTTACGTATATTACCGTACATGGTGATACCTGTAACGTTAACAGTTAGCGCGGAAATGCTCACACCTTAGCATGTTGGTTCCCTGCTCATCTGTTCATTTTGGGGCGATCTCGAATTCCGGAAACTGGCCTTGTCCGCAAACAAGATCAACTGAAACTTTTCTCCCGCAGCGTCGTTAGGATGTGCCAAAGAGCGGGGATGCCTGCCTTTATGGTGCAACGGTTTCTGATACGCCCGTCTGCAGTAATCGAGCGAATGGGGCGGCGGGAACGGGACGGCTAAACAGGTAGCCTTGTCCTTCCGCGCAGTGCCACGACTGAAGAAGCGCGAGCTGTTCCTGCGTTTCGATGCCCTCGGCAATCACACGCTTTTTGAGGTTCTTGCCCATATCGATTATGGCCCTGACGATAGCTGAGTCATTCGGATCGTCAGAGATCTGGCGGACAAAGGACTGGTCAATTTTTAAGACGTCAATGGGAAACTGCCGAAGATAGCTCAGGCTCGAATAGCCGGTTCCGAAGTCATCCACGGCAAGGTGCACTCCCATGCTTTTGAGTTCTTGAAGGACGGAGGCTGTCGATTTGGCATTCTGCATTAGGACGCCCTCGGTGAGCTCGAGGTCGAGATAGCGTGCCTCCAAGCCGGATTCTCTGAGGGTGGTGCCAACGTCTTCGAGGAACGTCTTGGCGCGGAATTCAGTGGCAGACACATTGACGGAAACTCGCTTGAACGGCAGGCCCGCGCATTGCCATTCGCGCGCCTGTTTACAGGCTTCGCGCAACACCCATCGGCCGATGGGAAGAATGAGGCCACAATCTTCGGCGATGGGCACGAACTGCGCCGGAGAGACAAGCCCTCGCTCCGGGTGCTGCCAACGTATCAATGCTTCGGCTCCGGTGATCTGACCGGTGAAGAGATTTATCTTCGGCTGATAATGCAATAAGAACTCGCCTCGCTCGACCGCGTGGCGCAAGCTGCCTTCGAGCGATTGCCGCTCCACGGCTTGCCGATTCATTTCCGGTTTGAAGAACTGGAAATTATTGCGCCCGCTTTCCTTGGCGTGATACATGGCCGTGTCCGCATTCTTGATTAGAGTTTCGGCATCCTCTCCGTCTCCAGGATAGATGCTGATACCAATGCTGCCAGCGATATCCAGATCGTGCCCCTCAATGGAGTGGGGCGCGTTGAGCGAAAGAAGTATCTTTCTTGCGCTGGTGGCCGCGTCTTCCGGATGGCTGATCTCCGAAAGCAGGATTACAAATTCATCTCCGCCCTGGCGGCTGACAGTGTCGGAGTTACGAACGCTGGCCAGAAATCGCTTTGCAATGGACTGAAGAAGTTGGTCGCCGACCGCGTGTCCCAGCGAATCGTTGATGTATTTGAAACGATCCAAATCCAGAAAGAGCACGGCAAGGGGTCTGTGCTGGCGGCGAGCCAGGGAAATCGATTGAGAGATCCGGTCGTGAAGCAGCATGCGATTGGGCAGATTCGTAAGAACATCGTGCTGCGCGGAGTGCGTCATTTGTTGCGACATGGCCCGCGCCGCGCTCACATCATGGAAGACAATCACCGCTCCAATCACGCGGCCTGCCCGATCGTGGATCGGCGCAGCGGAATCTTCAATGGCAGATTCAAATGCATCGCGTCGGATGAGGACACAATCGACAGCCAGACCGACCGTCCGATTTTGCGCCACGGCCATCTCCATTGGATCTTGAGCTGGCAGCCGCGTGGCTCCATCAATAATCTGGAAGACTTCGGCGAGCGGTTTGCCGATGGCTTCTTCGCGGGGCCAACCGGTCATGGACTCCGCAACGAGATTGAGATAGGTGATGTTGCCGGAAATGTCCGTACAGAGAACGGCGTCACCAATCGAGTTGAGGGTGACCAGGGCGCGTTCTTTTTCCACGTACAGCGCATCTTCGACGGCCTTGCGTTCAATCGCGTTGCGCAGTGCACGCGGCAGTGAATAACTATCGAGGTGACCCGGCGGGAGATAGTCCTGTGCGCCACGTCCTACAGCTTCTTTCGCGAGCGCCTCGTTCGCGTTGCCGCCGAGGATCAGAATCGGGATGTCGGGCGCGGCGGTGAACAGCTTGTCGAACGTCTCGAGGCCTTCACTATCGGGCAGGCACAACTCGAGCAAAACTGCGGCAATTCCTCTTTTACTCAGCCGCTCAAGACCGTCAGAAAGTAGTTGAACCCATTCCACGTCGAACGAACTGCCGCCCGCCGCCGTAAGCGCCGTGCGAATCTCACTGGCGGCAGCCGGATCGTTTTCTATCAGAAGTATTTTCAGGGGCAGGACCGGAGGAATCATGCTACGTCTCATCGCTGCACAACGGTTTCCAGTCTTAGGTTGAACCATTCTTGCAGCGCGGGGACCCCCCGAAAAGTCTTCGAATCAAGTTTCCCCAGAGCGGTCATCCAATAGACGGTCGCGCTATTGGTGATACTGTCGATACACATACGCTGGAATGTACCGCGGGCCGTGTCCGGCGAACCTTTCTTGAGCCATAGGGTACTTCCTGCCCCGGCTTCGCTTACCTCGATGAAGCCGGCTTTGCGTGCGGCAATTTGAAACGCTTGAAGTCTCACCATGGTTCCTTCTTTCTTTCGAGCCTTATTTGCGCTTTACCTACTGGACCGCTTTCGGAGGAGTTGCGAAGAATATAACTCGATCGAAACTCCCGAACTTCCGCTCGGAATGTCTTTCCACTCACCATGTGTCACGCGGCCGTCGAAGACTCTTTCGGTTCTTAATGTTTGGATGATTCGCTTGAGCATTCGGAGGAGTGCATGAACAGGTCGCCCTCTACGTACAGGATTGCTGCTCACAAAGTAGACTCCTTCTGACGGTATGTTTAAGGATTTCGCGAGGCGACCATTTGTCAGCGGAGAGTTCGCACAACAAAACCCCAATGGAACCTTCGATCTGTAGCGTTGCGTATAGCGACGGTCAGATATGCTCGTTCTAAACCCAAGGGCTTTCGATGACATTAGGTAGCTTTAGCAAAATCCCCGGGGTGGCAGTTCCTTCCCACCGCAACCGCCCCCAGGGGATAGTTTGAGTCAACTCACGCCGACATTATATGAGATAGATTATGTTCCGCTGTCTATTATTGAACAGATGGTACTAGTAGAGTACTATGATTATATTAAAGAATACGCTCTGCTTCTATAATGCTTCCTATCCGAAGCAGCGGGACGTCGAGGGATCACTGTTGGCATTCCGCTCCTACGATACAATGAATCATATGCCTTAAAGGTATCTACAATCTTTCTTTCCTTCAGAATTCCTTTGGGTTGTGACCGAGCCGAGCGAACAATCGAAAAACGCGCAAAGAATGGTGTAGCTGATCGCGCCCATTCTGGAACCGTTGCCCTGATAGAAATAGATCCTCGCATCTGACTTAACTACAATATAAGCAACGCCCCAGTATATTTATCAGAAACAGTACGTCAGGCTCTCCAACTACCTACTGAACGCGCGTTCCTGCTTTCAGAGATAGTTGTCGATTTCCACGCTGAACGCTACGCACCAGGTCTGCACGGGGACGGGTCCAGGGACCGAACGGTCCAGGAAGTAGCACCGATGAAGAAACTCTCACTTGTTAGAAGCCTTCTGTTGTTTTCGATGCTTACCAGTGGTGTGGGTTTGCTGCTGTTTTGCGCCGGCGGACTTGCTCAGTTCGAATGCGAATTCCGCGTTGCGGTTCGGCGATTCTGAGGCGGGCAACGGAGTCGTCGAAGCGATGCGCGTGCGCCCAGGCATCCGCACCGCGATCCTGTACCAATTGGATAACAAAATTCTTGCCTGGTATGTCCGACGAGATCTTACAGGCGAGTATGTGCCACCCAAGGAACCTCCAGACGGTGTCGTATGGGCGACCGATTCACTGTCATTCGCGGAAACCGTGTTTTTGGAAGGGACGCCGGTCGGCACCATTTACATCCAGGACGACCTCAGCGACGTGCACGACCGAATAGTTCAATTCGCCTGGACCTCGAGTTTCATGGCTCTGGCGTGCCTGTTTTTTGTCTACGTTCTCTCCCTGCGTCTGCGTCAAACCATCGCTCGGCCGGTTTACGACCTGGCGGAGATCGCGCGCCAGGTTGCGTCTGGAAACAAATACTCTCTTCGTGCGCCAGAGGGCCGTGGCGGAGAACTGGGTCAGCTGAGCGCCGACTTCAACTACATGTTGGGAGAGATCGAGCGGAGAGATGCCGAGCTAATGGTCGCGAGCGAGACCCTGGAGCAACGGGTCGCGGATCGTACCAAGGAACTGGAATCGGAGATCGGAGTCCGTCAAGAAGCCGAGTTGCGTTTGTTAGAGGCCAAGGAAGTAGCGGAGGCTGCAAATCAGGCAAAGAGCGAGTTCCTTGCAAACATGAGCCATGAGATTCGGACGCCTCTCAATGGGGTCATGGGTATGACGGATCTCGTACTCGAAAGCCAGCTTACGGACGAGCAGCGCGACTATCTGGACACGGTCAAGATGTCGGCCGACTCGTTGCTTACTGTGATCAATGACATTCTTGATTTTTCCAAAATCGAGGCTGGGAAAATCGATTTGGAGATCGTCGATTTCAACCTGCGTGACTGTCTGGAGGCCACCTTACGAACCGTTGCGCTGCGAGCGGACGAAAAAGGCTTAGAACTCTTATGTGAAGTAGCTCCGGATGTACCGGAAATCGTGAAGGGCGACTCGACTCGTTTGCGACAAATTATCGTCAACCTTGTGGGCAATGCCATCAAGTTCACAAGCGAAGGCGAAGTAGCGTTGCGAGTGCAAAGCCAAGGCCAGCACTGCCGGGATCTCGTCTTGCGCTTCACGGTATCGGACACGGGAATCGGGATTCCGGAAGAAAAGCAGCATGCAATTTTTGAGCCCTTTACGCAGGCCGACGCATCGACGACGCGGAGATATGGCGGAACGGGTCTCGGTCTGACGATTTCAATGCGGTTAGTGGGAACGATGAATGGGAAGATCTGGGTGGAAAGCCAAGTCGGTCGTGGCACCCAGTTTCACTTTACCGCGAGACTGGGAGTTGCTGACGCGAAAACTATCGAGGTCGGAAATATTGCGCCACCGGAAATGCTGCGCAGCGTGAAGGTTTTGGTGGTAGACGACAACCGCACAAATCGCCGGATTCTGGAAGGGATGCTGCGCCGCTGGGATATGAAGCCTACGGCAGTGGAAAGCGGCGAAGAAGCGTTGTCGCAACTCGGCTTGGCTCGCGCGGCGGGTGAGCCGTATGCTTTGGTCCTGACCGACATGCACATGCCCAATATGGACGGGTTTACCTTGGTGGAGCGAATCCGGCAACGCCCGGACCTATCCACGGCTACGATCATGATGCTCACATCGGCTGGCCATCGAGGAGACGCCCTACGGTGCAAGGATCTCGGGGTTTCTGCGTATTTGTTGAAACCCATCCGGCAATCGGAATTGCGTGAGGCCATTGCCCGAGTGCTGGGGGCCCGCGAGCAAAAAGGCGCAATTCCACTCATCACCAGGTACTCCTTGCATGATGCCCGAGACCCCGCAACTTCCTTGCGCGTTTTGCTCGCGGAAGACAACCCGGTGAACCAACTGCTTGCGACGCGTTTGCTCGAAAAGAGAGGTCACCGTGTCACCGTAGCAGCAAACGGGCGCGATGCACTCGCGGCACTCGACATAGAGAGCTACGACCTGGTTTTCATGGATGTCCAGATGCCCGAGATGGACGGCCTGGAGGCCACCGTTGCGATTCGCGAGAAGGAAAAGACCGGAGGAAACCACCTGCCGGTCATCGCGCTGACTGCGCATGCAATGAAAGGCGATCAGGAGCGGTGCCTAGCGGCGGGCATGGACGGATATCTTTCCAAGCCGATCCGTCCTCAGGAACTCGACGAGTTTCTTGAGAAGTATGTAGCGCGAAGAGTGGAACTAGCGGTGGCGTCTGAAATCCCGGGAAGAAAGTAAAAGAGTATTTCTTCGGCGAGAAAGTGTTATGCAAGTGCGTCATCAACCTTCTTCGGAAGCCGCAGTGAATCTCGATGAGCTGCTCGCGCGCCTGGATAACGACCGTGAGTTGCTGCGAGATCTGGTTGTCATTTTCAAGGACGACTTTCCGCGGCAAATGTCTCTACTCCACCGAGCTATCGCGGAGTCCGATCTGAAAACCACGGAAAGAGCAAGCCACACATTGAAAGGGATGTTCCTGAGCCTGTCAGCAGCGCGGGCTGCCGCAGCTGCGACTCGACTGGAACAATTCGCACGCGCTCAGGACACAAGGGCACTCGCGATCGCGCTAAAGCTTGTCGAAAACGAAGGGGCACTTGTGCTACCGGAATTGGAAGCTCACTTGGCGAAGATCGAATGATGAGAATTCTTATCGCAGACGATGACGCTCTCTCTCGTACCCTGCTGGAGCGCACGCTGCAGCGTGCGGGGTATGAGGTGACGGCCGTTGACAATGGGCGGTCAGCTGCGGAACATCTCTGCTCCCAGGATGGGCCGCGACTTGCCCTGCTGGACTGGGTGATGCCAGAGCTCGATGGGCCGGCTGTTTGCCGTCAAGTGCGCCAAAAACGCGAGCAACCTTATGTCCACATGGTGCTGCTGACTTCCAAGGAATCAAAACAGGACGTTGTCGAGGGACTGGAGTCGGGAGCGGACGACTACCTGGTGAAGCCGTTCGATGTTGAGGAGTTGAAGGCGCGGCTTCGAACCGGACTGCGCATCCTGCAATTGGAAGACAGACTCGTCGAAGCGCGCGAGGATATGCGGTTCAAGGCCACGCACGATCCGTTGACAGGTCTTTTCAATCGGGGCGTCATCGTGGATTTGTTGGCGCGGGAGGTTGCCCGCTCGCATCGCGAGGGTAGTTGCAGCGTGGTGCTGCTGGGAGACGTAGATCATTTCAAAGCAATAAACGACACCCGCGGACATGTTGTGGGTGACGCGGTACTCAGGGAGATTGCCAATCGAATCCTGGGGTCGGTACGTTCCTACGATTATGTGGGGCGGTATGGTGGGGAAGAATTTCTCGTGGTGTTAAACAACTGCGATGCGTCTTTGTCGCTGTCGCGAGCCGAGCAGATTCGTCGAGCGATTGCGGGCGCTCCCGTGCAAACGCCGTGGGACCCAATCCCGGTTACCATGAGTTTAGGAGTGCTCGCGACCAAGGATTGCGGTCTTCGGTCGGCCGAAGAAATTATTCACGAAGTCGACGCGGCACTTTATAAGGCAAAAGCCGCCGGCCGCAATTGTGTCAGGTTCGCGAACCCCGCCACCGATCCGTGTAATCAGACACCAGCCTCCTCGTGACGCTTCCGCGGGACGCGGAGCAGAGCTGCGGGCATGGCTCCAGCACCCGATTTGAAGCATGAGCACACTCAAAAGGAAGTGATCGGCCGATCCCAATTCATATAAATGGTAACGTTGGCCGCTCCATACATCCTGTTTACTGCTTGGTAGCTTGTCGTAGAACGGTAAACGGAAACCCGTACAGGTCTGGGATACTTCCGAATGGGCCTCACGCGATGCACTTTCGTTTACTGGGGCTGGGCGGATTCTCTTCTCGATCCACAAGAGTCGACGCTCTTAACCTCTCCTTTTCCGTCGAGAGAATCATCGAGGAGGCGCCATGTCCGCTCCACAGGGCCATCATCAAACTATCCTTGTTGCCGATGACAACGAAGCGAACCGCGACCTGCTCTCGGCTCTATTGAGCGCAGAGGGTTACCAGGTCGTTTGTGCGGCAGACGGCCAGCAAGCGCTAACGCAGATGGATAGCGGCTCCATTGATCTCGCGCTGCTCGATGTGGTGATGCCCCGTCCAACGGGATTTGAAGTTTGTCAGGCGATGAAGTCCGAAGCTCAAACCCGCCTGATCCCCGTCGTATTGCTCACCAGTTTGAACGGCGACGCCGACCGCATCCACGGGATCATGTGCGGCGCCGACGACTTCCTCAACAAGCCAGTGAATAAACACGAGCTGCTGGCCCGCGTGCATTCCCTGCTGCGCTTAAAGCAGTTCACCGATGAGCTGGACAACGCCGAGAGTGTACTCTTCAGCCTCGCGCTGAGTATCGAGGCAAAGGATCCCTATACCGAAGGGCACTGCGACCGCCTTTCGAAGTATTCGGTTGCACTGGGGGAAAAGCTGGGTTTATCCGAGGAACTGCGCGTCGGTCTGCGTCGAGGCGGTCTCGTGCACGATATCGGTAAGCTGGCCGTGCCGGAGCACATCCTTCTAAAACCAGGACCGCTGACTACAGAAGAGCGAAAAATCATGGAACAGCACACCATCGTAGGCGAGCGAATTTGCGCCCCGCTCCGATCCTTCCGCCACGTGCTACCGATCATTCGTCACCACCATGAAAAGCAGGACGGCTCCGGTTACCCGGACGGGCTCACGGGCGAACACATTCCACTCACTGCGCGCATTCTCCAAGTCACGGACATTTTTGACGCGCTAACTACGGACCGGCCCTACCGCAAGGCTCTTCCTCCGGTAAAAGCCTTTGCCATTATGCGGGAAGAAGTAAAGCGCGGCTGGTGGGATGGTTCCTTGGTCGATCAACTTGAACTGCTCGTGGCCGAATCAGTGCCTCAGCTGGCGGATCTAGGAGTCGAGAATGAGCGCTAGATCCTTTCAGAATCGGCCAGGCAAAGAGTTCGATTTTCACACTATACCGATCGTCGATTCGCCGGACCATGATCGCAAAGACTATCACCCTTCTGCTTTGGTTCACGGTGACAGGTCAAATGGACTCAGGTATGTTGGAGAAGGTGTTGATTTTTCGGTCGTCGGGCAGAACCTTCTGGGGCCCTCTCACGAGGAATTTGGTGGGGATCCCGGCCCGCTTGTGGGACTCAAGCGAAGCATCTACGGAAAGATCACCTGGAGAAGGTAGCTGGTACCGACATCCATGACCCGCTCCCGGAATTCCGCATCGCACCAATGCGCTCCACACAACCGTGTTTCGAAGCGTGACCTGCGCGTGTGGCAGTGCCCCACCGCGGTTATCTTGGTGTTGGCTCTTCTGCACACTGCCGTGCTGCAAGCCCAACAACCGAAAGTGTCCGAGTATCGCGTGAAGGCCGTCTATCTTTATAACTTTGGTCGATTTGTCCAATGGCCCCCCAATGCCACGGCAGCGAAGGGCGATTCGTTTTCAATCTGCGTACTTGGCCAGGATCCCTTTGGCCCAAGCCTGGATTCGACGCTGGCCGGTGAAACGCTGGACGGTAAGCCCTTGGCGGCGAAACGGATTTCAACAACCCGAGACGCTGGGGAATGCCGCATCCTGTTCATCAGTTCGACAGAAGAAAATCATTTGAAAGAGATACTCGTGGCACTGGACGAATCGAGCATTTTAACTGTCAGCGACATGCCCGCTTTTTCCCGCCGAGGCGGCATGATCCAGTTCGTCCTGGAAGGCGACAAAGTCCGCTTCGAGATCAACTTGACAAAGGCTGAAACCGCCAAGCTGACCTTGAGTTCCGAACTGCTTAAAGTAGCTACTACCGTAAGAAGGAACGCTCGACAGGGGGGATTGTAGAGATGCTCGAGCCTCGAAACCATACGATCTCCAGGAGACTCACCTGGATGAACATGCTGGTGAGCGGCACAGCTCTCCTGCTTGCATGTACTGTATTCATAGTATATGACATAGTTACATTCAGAGCGAGCATGTTCCAGAATCTTTCCACGCAGGCGCAAATCATCGGCTCGAATACCGCGTCCGCCCTGCTGTTCAATGATCAGCGGTCCGCGGAAACCACTCTCGCGGCGCTGCGGGCTTCCCCTGAAATCCTGTCTGCCTGCATTTACACTCCGGATGGCCGGCCTTTCGCAACGTATTCCCGCGATCAAGCGGCCCAGATCAACGCACTTCCTGCCATTCCTCCGGGACAAACAGAAATCCGTTGGCTCAGGAACAAGGAGATCGTGCTGGTCCGCTCGATCTTGTTTCAGGGAAAGCCGACCGCGGTTGTCTACATCCGATCTGGTGTGGAGGAGTTGCGTCGACGTCAGGCGCGGTACGCCGGGATCGCTGCGATTGTTCTGTTGGCATCCATGCTGGCAGCCTTGCTGGTTTCGTCCATCTTCCAGAAAGCCGTCGCTGAACCCATCGTGCGGTTGGCGCAGCTTGCGAAGATTGTTTCTCGCGACAGGAACTATTCACTCCGTGCGGCTCCAGCTCGCGGCGGAAGCGGCGAATTGTCCATCTTGATTGACGCCTTTAACGAGATGTTGGCGCAGACTCAGCAAAGCGAAGGGGCGTTGCGTCAGGCTCGCGACCAGCTCGAGCAACGCGTCAAGGAGCGCACCGCAGAACTGGAAAGCGCCAAGAAGGAGGTGGAAGAGTTTTCTCATTCGGTCGTCCGAGCAAAGGAGGAAGTTGAACGTGCAAGCAAATTCAAAGACCAATTCCTCTCCACGATGAGCCACGAGTTACGCACTCCGCTCAACGCAGTCCTGGGCTTTTCCGACTTGC
>WNFO01002962.1_pt1 | contig 14747 bp, 8 predicted proteins | sample 5400251 | NCBI WGS metagenome assembly WNFO01 (sample SAMN13153354, study PRJNA577476) | soil metagenome | isolation source: 100 cm saprolite under Madrone tree | place: USA:California | collected 2016-06-14 | reverse complement strand
TCGTTGTCGAAGATATCGGCTGTGCCGAAGACACCGGTTGTGACGTTGGTCGTGAAATACAAGACGGTTTTCATGTTCAAGCCGTTTGCCGGCCCGCCGAACGCCACCTGCGGCAAAATCCGTATTTGGTCTCCGCCTGTCGTGTTTGCCGAAATTGGAATCGTGGTGAACTGATCACCGTTCAGCCGCACTGCAGTGGCTACAACTGCACCACCGGGAGAACTGCAGGAAGTATCGGAACAGGAATCGATCGAGAGTTCCGCCCGCATCTGGCCGATGCTCGCAACACCAGGAAATAATTCGGTCAGAAATCGCGCAATGTGCCCCTTCGGCGGCAACTGAACCACGGTGCCGGCCAGCCTGGTTCCCGCATTCGGATCCCACAGCGTAACGAAAACACCAAGAGGCGCCGTGTTAGGATTCGCGAACGCGAGACCGGTGTTGAGGCCCGTGTCTGTTTCTACCGAGAGATCGCCTGCATCAATCGCGTCGGACGGTTGTACTCCGATTTCCGAAAGAAGCGTGGTGCCGGAACGCGACTGCAGAATGAGCGTTGTCAATGCGTCGGAAGGTGAATACGAGATCTCCATCCACCCGGTGGTTAGAGGGCCATTCATGGTGAGCTGGATCTGGCGCGCCTGCCCCGGCTGCAGGGAAATATCCACCGAGGATTGCGGGCCCTGCCCGTCGAAAAGCGCACTCAACGCCGTTCCCGCGTCGGCATAGAGAGTCAGATGTCCGGTTGTCGCAGCGGAGTTGTTGTTGACGACTTGAAGAAGAGCGGTGTAATTCGCTCCGGCGGCGTCACCACCGACGGCAATTTGAGGAAAGCGAACGGCGACGGGTAACGATGTCCCTTGACCAAAAGCGAAGTCGGCGAGAAGCAGGAACAGCAGACCGATTCGTTTCATAGAGAGAGTCAGCTTACGGCATAACCTGCGTGAGGGATTGTTAAATCAGGTAAAACCGGGACTAATTCGGAGAATAGCCGCGAATTACGCAGATTACGCGAATGGGCGCATCAAAGAATCTTTAATGCGCCCATTCGCGTAATCTGCGTAATTCGCGGCTATTCCCCCGGCCTTTGCGCAATCCGGATCAAAAAAGTGTATATTGCCGGCGAGGAGGGAGCATGAGATTCGGGGTTCTCGGTTCGTTGGCCATCAGTGTGGCTGTGTTTCTGACGATCATGCCCGTCTCGGCTCATCACCCGATCGCCGCGAAGTTCGACCCCGCGAAGGCGGTGACGCTCAGGGGATCTGTCACTGAAGTCGATTGGGCGAATCCTCACGTTCACGTCTTCATGAACGTCCGGGACTCGAGTGGCGTAATGAACTGGGCAGTGGAATTGGAAAGTCCGATTGATCTTCAAAGAAGCAATTGGAACCGCGACACGTTGAAGCCTGGCGACACCATCACCGTGCAGGGAATTTCGGCCCGGGACGGAAGCAGGCAGGCGTGGGGCAACTCGGTGGTTCTTGACGCTACCGGCAAACGCATATTCGTGTTAGCCGGCACACAGCCTCCGCGTGACAGTCAGCCCCGTCCGACTCCACGGTGGCCCGATGGGCAACCGAGACTGGGTCCCGCGCCCGGCGAAAGAGGATACTGGGGCCACCCGAGCTCGACAGCGCTGGTGCAGGCCGGGGCCAATGTTGCGATGGACGGCGATGGCCTCTTGCGAAACATCGCGGACATCGACAAGGTAGCTCCCTTGCAGCCGTGGGCCAGAAGACTTTACGAATTCCGGCAGCGCAATTTCCTGAAAGACGATCCTCTGTTTCGTTTCTGCATGCCGCCGGGCGGACCGCGTCAGTTCCAGCTTCCCTACGGAATTCAGTTCGTGGAGGACCGCGAAAATCAGCGAATCTTCGTCCTCATCGGCAGCGGCAATCATAATTGGCGTTTGATCTATACCGACGGCCGCGCGCGAAAGGAAGATGACAAGGACTTTCCTATCTATTACGGCCGCCCGCTGGCCCGATGGGAAGGAGATACACTGCTTGTCGACACGAGAGACTTCAATGAGAGGTTTTGGTTCACCAACGGGGGCCTCCCGCACACCGATCAACTGCACCTGACCGAGCGTATCTCGAGGCCCGACTTCAACACTCTCAAGTACGAAGTAACGATTGACGATCCCGCTACCTACACTAAACCCTGGTTCAGCAGTTGGAATCTGCAATGGGTTGCAGGAGAAGAGCTTCCGCCGTATTATTGCCAGGACAACAGACCGTGAACGCGGGCTGAAGCCCGCGACTACATTAGCCCGCGTTCACCCAAGGCATTTTGCGAACCGCGTGGGGGGACCGGCCGGTTGTGAAGAGGCCGGAGGCGTACCGAAATGATCCGGACGGTGGGCCCGACGCTAATAAATGGAGGAACAATGCGACGCGTCACTGGTTGTTTGATTCTCTTATCTTGTTTGATTGTCTCAGCAGCGCCGCTGATGGCGCACCATGCTTTTGCGACCGAGTTTGACGCAAAGAAGCAGGTAACCATGAAGGGCACTGTTACAAAGATCGATTGGACGAATCCCCACGTGTGGTTCTACCTGAATGTCAAAACTGAAAGCGGCGCCATCGAAAATTGGGGTTTCGAAATGGGTGGCCCGAACGCCCTCCGGAATCAGGGATGGACGAGGGACACGATGAAGATTGGAGACGAAGTGATCGTCGACGGCAGCCTGGCCAAGAACGGCAGCAAGAATGTCAACGCCAAGAGCTTGACGATGGCCAGCACAGGCAAGAAGCTGGGTGCAGCGTCCAGCCAGGGTAATATCGTCGACTGATAAGGAGGAGGCTTCACGTGCGATACCGCTTCGTCGCTGCCCTGGTGATGCTTTCACTGGCACTACCGTTCTCTGCTCAGAATCGCCGGCCACCGGCACCGCCGTCAAAGCCGACGCCGCGCTGGCCCGATGGGCGGGTGAGACTCGGCATGCCTGCGGGGGAGAAGGGCATCTGGGTACCGAATGGCCGGCCGATACTGGCCGAACCCGAAACGGATCCCGAGATCAAAGACGGCCAGGGCCGGGGAGCGTTCTCCGGACCGCCGTTCCCTGGAAAGCCCAGGGAAAGTGAAGTCCCCTTCCAGCCGTGGGCACGGGCCCTGTACCAGTACCGCGAAGCGAACTTATTTGAACCCCACACACGCTGCAAACCATCGGGCGGGCCGCGGGAGTTCATCACTCCGGGTGGCACCGAGTTCCTCGATTTACCCGACCTTCAAACCGTTTATATCTTCGACGTCGCCGGCCCGCAAACCTTTCGAGTCATTTATCTGGATGGGCGGCCTCATCCCAAGGACCTGATTCCCAGTTACTACGGGCACTCGATTGGTCACTGGGAAGGAGACACGCTCGTTGTGGACACGATCGGCTTCAACGAAAAATTCTGGATGGAAAGGCAAGGAGCGCCGCACACGAGCCAGCTTCACCTGATCGAGCGTTTCACGCGCACGGACTTCAACAACATGAAGATCGAACTGACGATCGATGATCCCGGTGCGTACACCCGCCCCTGGACAACCGGTTTTTTCATTCGATGGAGTCCGGGCACCGAATCGGTGGAATACATCTGCCAGGACGGCAATAAAGCCGCGACCATGATGATCGGAAACTTGAACGAGGCAGATCGTAGCAGTCGAATTGTTCCCTGAGTTAATGACTGCGATCAGAAGGTTACTTTCAACCCCAACTGTACCTCACGGGGTCCGCCGGTCCCGTTGATCGGGTTACTGGAATTCGGTGCCGAAGTAGCCAGGCCGAACGTCGCCGGGTTAGTGATGCTGGCAGTCCCCCCGGAATATGTCCGGTTGTTGAGGAAGTTGAAAAACTCGGCCCGAAACTGTAAAGCCACGCGCTCGCTGAATGTCCATTTTTTGCTGGCCGAAAAATCCCACTCACCGAATGCCGCGCCAAAAAGTGCATTACGCCCCATGGTGCCGAAGGTCCCTTGAGCCGGCGGCAGAAGGACGGACTTGCCGTTGGGAGACACATAACATCCAAATCTCTGGAGGGAAGCCAACCCACTGGAGGAGCCCGGAATTTCCGCGTTCATCTGCGCGTTCACGACCTCCTGGTTAGCCGCATTTATGCAGCCTTGACCGGCGCCGTTGTCGCCGGTCAACGTGAGCGGTAAGCAGGCGGGGTTACCGGCAAACCTGCTGCCCGCAAACGCGTAACAAGGAGTCGGCGTCGTTTTTCCAAGATGAAAATTGCGCGGATTTCCGACCAGGGACCATTGCTCGCTGGCGCCGCCCAGGAGGCCTCTCCCGCCGCCGATTCCGGCGAAGTCGTCAGTTGCATCAACGGGGTTAACGGGAGGCCCGCTTTGTAGATTGACGCTGCTATTGATCTCCCATCCCTGCAACAACTGCGCCCGCGACTTTCTGCCCGGAATCGCATAAGTCGCCGTAATGCCGAGGTGGTGCGCGGGTGTGAACGGCCCATAATATCCGGCTACATTTCGACCGTCCTGCACGAAGGGGTTATTGCCCCCTTTTGTAGTGGCAAGGTCCTTCGCGAACGAATAGTTGGTCCTCATCGTCAGACCGTGGAAACCCCGCTGAGTCAAGCTCACTTGCAGGGCGTTGTAGTTGGAGAACCCGGCGGGTTCATATTCAAAGACACCGGAGAACCATGGAAACTTGGCGTAATACGGCTCCCGAAACTGATAACTTCCCGTCGCAATGCCGGGGGTGGAACCCGGTAGAGCTCTGCTGGCCCCAGGCGTCGGCTCGTTGATGTTGACCATGGTTGCTATGTTGTACGCATGAGTGCCCACGTAATTCACGGTTAGCGAAGTGGAATTCGTAAAAGCGTGCTGAATACCCACTGTCCATGTGTACATGAGGGACCGGGGCGAATTCACGGACTTCGCGTGAAGATTGCATGGTGAGGGCGTGCTACCATCTGCCACCTGCATCAAGCCGTTGCCGCACGCCAACGCACTGGTCCCAACGTTGAAGACAGGGACTACAGTGGCAGGTGCGCCAGAGCAGTCAGGCGAGGTGTTGCAAACCCAGTTCAGTCCGCTGGATTGGAACAGTAACCTGGCCCGACCTGACGGCGCCGGGCGCCGTGGAAGGGGCAAATGGTATAGTGCCGTTCGGGTTATAGAGCGTAAATCCGGTGGGAATATTGTTGAGGCCTGCGCCGAAACCCTGCGCGATCAAGTCATCAACTTGCGGGGTATCGTAACTGACGCCCATGCCTGCCCGGAAGACCGTCGTTCCTTTGCCCGTGATATCCCATGCGAATCCCGCGCGCGGCGCAAAATCGTGGTGGTCGGGTTTATAAAGGGGCTTGCCGTTTTGCTGCACCATGCCCGTGGGCAAAGCCGGATCAAAGTTGGCGGCATTGTTATTGTCTACCAGAATCGCAGGCTCCAATTCGTAACGCAGTCCCAGGTTCACGGTCAGTTTCCGGGTCAGCCTGAAATCGTCTGAAAAATAGCCAGCGTATCGGTTGAAGCCAACACTGTTGGACTGGGGGTTCACCAGAATTGACCCGCTCAAAAGTTTTCCAGCAAGGAAATCCTGCAGAGCCGTGGAGCCCCCGTTGGCCGCAAACGCCAGGCCCCCGTTGAAATTGAGCGTGCCGTCAAAATTTCCTGGAGCGCCGAGCCCGTTATAGGCGCTGTGATGGAACTCGACGCCGAACTTGAATTGGTGATTACCGCGGATGTAGGAAGCGTTGTCATATAACGTCTCGGTGTGTTGATTCACCAACTGGTCGGCGATAGATGTGCCGGAGCCCAAACCGGCAAAGCTCTGCGCGCCCCCACCAATGTTTACAACTGGGAATCCGCACATCGGAGACGGAGGATTCGCTCCGGAAACGAAACCAAGCTGGGCATAATTCGGCTGGCCTACCTGGCGAGTGCATTCCGCGTTGTAATCCGTCAAGCCATACCGGTTCCAGCCAAACCGGACTTCGTTCACCCATGAGGAACTCGGAGTATTGATCCAAACCCCTCGGCTCATTTGCGTGCGGCTGTGATTCCCGTTTATCCACCACGGCGCCGCGCCGGTTGTGGGAGTATCGGTGTTAGCGTTGCCAAAGAAATATTCGCCGTTGATTGAGTTGCGGTCGTTGAGGTGATAATCGATTTTTCCGATAACATTGTTCGAACTGCCGATGTTATCCAATGCCACGGGAATGTTCTCCGTAACACTCGAGCTATTCGGGAACACGCCCTTCGCCGGATTGCAGGAAGCCACTCCGGCGACCACCGTACAGCCTGCCAGGTTCAGACTCAATTGACTCGGCGTCACGCCATGCGCAATTAAGCCTTCAATCGCAAGCGGCAGGCTGTCCGCAGGAGTTTGCGCATTCCTGGAAGTCGTCGGGGTATTTATTAAGCTGGCAGCTCCAACCTTGTAGCGCATTCCTTCAAAATTGCCGAAGTAGAACAATTTATCTTTTTTGATAGGTCCACTCAGGGACGCACCGTACTGCCAGAAATTATCGTTGGCTTTCGGTAACGCCGGGGTTATCCCGTTCTGGTACGGGTTATAGGCTTCCAAGGCGTTATTACGGCCGAATCCATATACGCTGCCATGGATGACGTTCGTGCCCGACTTCAACCCCACATTGACCACGGCGCCCTGAAACCACCCAAATTCCGCAGGAGGATTGGCCATCACATTGACTTCCTGAATCGCGTCAGCGGGCAGGAGCGTCAGTTCGTCGGTGCTGGTACCCGCACCTATCAGGGGTCCAGAGTTGACGAATATGTTGAGGTTCTCCACGCCGTCCAGCATCCAATAATTGCCCTGGCCACCGGCGCCGTTGGCGGAGTAGTTCGGTGAATTCCCGCCCGGGCGCCCAATTATTCCGGGCTGGAAGTCCAGCACTTTTGTGTACAGGCGGCCGTTAATCGGCAACTCGTTGAGCGTCACGGTTTCCACTGTGTTGGATATCACCTCGTTGCTGGTGTCCACGAGCGGGACAGCTTCAGTGACCGTCACCGTCTCAGCTTGCCCGCCAGGTTGTAATTGAACGTCTACACGGACACCTTGACCAACTCCCACAACGATTTTCGTGCGTTCCACTGTCTGGAATCCCGCGGCTTCCGCACGTACGGTGTACTCACCAGGCGTCAGACTTGGAGCCGTGTACTGCCCGGCACTATCTGCGACCAACGGCCGCGACACTCCTCGTTCCACATCGATGATAGTTACCTTCGCCCCTACAATCACCGCGCCGGTCGGGTCGGTAATACCCCCGGCAATGCTTCCCGAATTGAGTTGTGAAAAAGCAGGCAGACAACGCAATAGCACTCCCACAACCGCAACTAGTATCTGAAAGGTTTTCCTTGCACCGGTACACTTCCACCCTCGACGGATTGATCTCGATGAACTCATATAATCTCCTGAGGATCGCTGCGGCTGTTCTGACGGACTACAGCCCACCTACACTTGCCTTTGCGGTACTTACTTCCCCGTAAGACGCTATGTCAAAGAAAGAATTAATAGAACCAATATCAAGGAAGAGTTAATAACACTTCGAAACTCTCACTCGCGGACAATTGGCGCGGTATCGATGCAGAAGCTTATGCTACCTCGCCTGTAGCGGCGGTCTATGACCGCCGGTATTTCGTCGATTCCTGGAAAATCGGCGCTCATAGAAGGCGTGAATGAATTGCGCTCGTTGCGGTTTTAGTTAGCCGCGGAGCGGCGTAAGAATGTAGCCCCGGGCGCAAGCCCGGGGTAAACAGTAACCCTGGATCCCAGCCCCAGAGGGGCGAAAGATTCGAATGGATTCGAGGAATCTCTCGCCCCTACGGGGCTGGGACTTCGACACTATTCCATCCACGGGCTTGCGCCCGTGGCTACATTCTTACGCCGCTCCGCGGCTGGAACGCGCAAATTGTGACGCTACTGTCTGCCGCCACGCCCTTCACCACGGCCGGCATTCGGCGCATTCCTCATTGCGCTATCCCAGTGTTCAACGATTTTGTTGTTCTCAATGCGAAAACCATCAAAGCTGGTGTAGTGATACATCTTTGATGGATTGGCGGGATCCGGCACATCGTGTCCCCAGACCAGCAACACGATGTCCCCCTGAGAAAGCTGAATTTCCGGCAGGGTCGTTAGCGTAGCGGGTATCGGATTCACGGCGCCCCGCTGTCCAAAAAGCTGCTTCAGTGTCGCCGTGCCGTTTCCGAAATTCGGGTTGTGCTGAATCAAATTTGGATCGGCGTACTTATCGATCAATTCCACGTGACGAGCCTGCAGTACTTCGCGCCACCAGTCCAGGACCAGTTGCAGATTCTTCTTCTCCTGAGCGGTCATGCTGGCTTTCGCCGGAAGCGGTGTTTTTGTTTGACCGGGCAGCATCGCGCTGCAGACGGCAACCAGTGCTGCCGCCGCTATATATTTTCCAATTGAAAATCTCATTCAAGTCTCTCCTATCAGAACACTGCATTTTGTCGAAAATCGTACCAGAGGTATCATGGCGGGCATGTCAAAAATAGGGTGGGGAAAGATTGTTCTTTGTCTCGGGATATTAATAATGTCGAGCCTGGCGGCAATTGGCCAGCTCACGACCGGCACCATTGCCGGAACTGTCACAGATCAAAGCGGCGCCGCAGTACCGGGCGCAACAGTAACGCTGAAAAACACGGATACAGGAATCTTGCGCACCGTGCAAACGCGGGAGAATGGGAAATACGAGGCATTGAGCCTTCCGGCCGGCAGCTACGAGGTCAGCGCCAGCTTGTCGGGGTTCCGGACAGCAGTGCACACCGGGATCGGCATGGCGGTTGGGCAGAATGCCGTGGTCGATTTTGCACTTCAGGTTGGTGAGGTCAGCCAGACGGTCACAGTCACGGGTGAGACCGCTCAGATCGAAACCACAACCGCAACCGTTTCAAACCTTGTTGATGAAAAGAAAGTCACGGATCTTCCCCTCAACGGACGCGATCTGACACAGCTTTCGTTTTTGCAGCCGGGCGTCACCAAAAGCCCTGCGGGAGCGGGAGCCTTTTCGGGTCTCGGAGACAAGCTCTCTGTTGCCGGTTCCCGTGGTAACCAGAACATCTATTTGCTCGACGGCGTCAGCAACTCGGATCTTTCGGGTAATGCGCAGTCCGCATCCGGGCAATTGGCCGGCGCAGAGACGATCAAGGAATTTCAGATCATCACGAACAACTACTCCGCCGAGTACCGCAGCCAGGCCGGTGCGATCGTCAGTGCTGTTACAAAGTCGGGGACGAACAACTTGCACGGTTCGCTATACGAGTTCCTTCGCAACGATAAGCTGGATGCCGCCAAGTGGGAAGAAAACAAAGGCGGCGGCAAATCCGCGTTTCGACGGAACCAGTTCGGCGGTTCCCTGGGCGGACCAATCATCAAGGATAAGACCTTCTTTTTTGGCAGCTACGAGGGATTACGCCAATCCCAGGGCGTAAACACTCAGGCCCGCGTCCCCGATGTAAACGCGCGGAACGGAATCCTTCCTGGGGTTGCTCCGATCACCGTAAGCCCGGCCGTTAAGCCGTACCTGGGGCTGTATCCGATGCCTGGCGAGGGAAACGTGATCGTTTCAGAGCCCGGCCGCAGACCGGACGGGACCGTTTTGTTAGCTGCAATTGCAAAGGTTCCGACGAACGATGACTTCGGATTAGGCCGCATCGATCACAACTTCTCTTCCGGGAAATTGGGAACGATCTCCGGTACGTACAACTATGACAGTGGCGAGAGCAGCTCCGAAACCCCTCCCGGTGTGCTGGGCGATTTGTTGGCCCAGGGCTTCAGCAGCCGAAAGCACGTCGTCTCTGTAAACCAGACCAGCATTTTTTCTCCGTCGGTTCTGAACGAGGTAAAAGTGGGCTACAGCTTTACCAATCCGGTGCAGGACATCCCGCTGGTCAGCAGGGATTTCGGCAATCTCGCGTTTCGTCCGGGACGGAATCTGCTGGGCGAAATCGTAGTCAGCCCGCTTACCACAATTGGTTATCGCGTGAACAAGTCGGACTATCAGCAGAAGCTTTGGAGCTTTAAGGATGGTCTCTCCGTTACACGCGGTGCGCATTCATTCCGGATGGGCGTGGACTTCGAGCATTATTGGTACCAGCAGGTGAGCTGCAGCCGCGGGTGCAACGGCAGCTACACCTTCAGTAACCTTGCGCAGTTCCTGCAAGCGCAGCCGCAGCAGCTCGACGTACAACTGCCCGGAGCGGAGAACCCCGACCGGCACATGCGGCAGATTATGTTCGGCTCGTATTTCCAGGACAACTGGAACGTCCGTCCATCCTTGACTCTCAATTTGGGAATTCGCCACGAGTTCGTGACGGTTCCGACGGAGGAAAAAGGGCTGATCGCGGCGATGAAGACCCCATTCGATGCCGGCATGTATCTGTCAAAGGAAGCGCAGAAGCTCTATCCCACTTTTCCGACCCTGGGCACCGTGGATCGGTTCTACACGAATGCGACGCTCAAGAGCTTCAGTCCGCGCTTCGGGTTCGCTTTCGCGCCAGGAGATAAAAAATTCTCTGTGCGAGGCGGCTTCGGCATTTTCTATGAGCATCCCATGCTCTATAACCTGAGGACGAATATTCAGGAGATGCCCCCGTTCGCCCAGATCGGCTCGATTCTTGCGGCCGATGCGGCCAGTGCTGGAATCCCGCTTACATTTCCCCGCGCCATCGACAATCCGGCAATCGCAAGTCTGCTCAGGGGCGGAAGCTTGACAGCCCGGGTGATCAATTACGAGCAACACCCGGCGTACATCTATCGCTGGAGCCTGACTCTCCAGCGTGAACTGGGGACGGGATGGGCCTTGATAGCGGGCTACACCGGTTCGCGCGCGCTCCATCTATGGCAGCAGGCCGAGCCGAATGTGAACCGCTGGGTCGGTTTTCCGAACAACGTCCCGAGCGATCAGAAGATGTTTCCGTTGCGCACCAGCCCGCAATTTGGCGGACGCATCAATACAGTCTTCTCGGAGATTCGCTATCAGTATCCTAACGCCAACAGTTATCACAACGACCTTGCGGTGGGACTGCAGAAGCGTCTGAGCCAGGGTTTCCTGATGCAGGCTTCCTACACTCTATCTAAAACTGTGGACGATGGCTCCGGCGTCACGAGCACGGGAGACAACTTCGTTCAGGGGCAGCGCGGCGAATACGCCTGGGACATGAAGCTGAAGCGCGGTCTCGCTTCCTTTGACGTTCGCCATTCGTTCACGACCAACTTCTCCTACAACATTCCTGCTTTCAGTACGCTGAACGGTTGGAAAGGCGTTGTGGCGAAGGGTTGGCAGTTGAACGGAATCCTCATGATGAGTTCCGGCTATCCGTTCTCAATTGAAGAATTCCGGACTGCTCAAGTGCTTGCGGTCGGAAACCGGGACAATCTTCGCCCCAGCCTGATTTCGGGCGGTAACAATAACCCGATCCGTAAAGGCAATCCGGACGCATATGTCGATGCGAGCCAGTTTGTGCTGGCGCCTGTCGGCATGTTCGGCAATCTGGGAAGAAACACCATCATCTCTCCCGGCCTTTTTCAGTTCGACGGCTCTTTGTTCAAGAATTTCACACTGGTGGAGAACCACAAGGTCCAATTCCGGGCGGAGTTTTTCAATCTGTTCAACCATCCGAACTTCGGCGCACCAGTCGGGAACGGCGGCCCCAACAATGCTCTGTTGGTGAATTCCGACGGATCGCCGAATGCGAACTTCGGGCAGATCTCATATACCCGTACTCCAGCGCGGCAGATTCAGCTTGCGCTGCGGTACACGTTCTAACGCCGGAACTCAGTCCCGGTTGAAGAGCGGTTCCGTCTACTGTAGCGGCGGTCTATGACCGCCGGTATTTCATTGATTCCAGGAAAGACCGGCGCTCATAGAGCGCCGCTACAGTAAGAGCTGCGCGCTCGATTCAGTCCACTAGAACACGAATCTGATGGCCAGTTCTCCCTGCTGCCGCGGCTGCGCGGCCTGGATTCGGCCGAATGCATCCGAGCGCACGTTCGTTTGATAGAAGGTGCTCGCACCTCCAAGATTGTCGCGCCCCAATACGTTGAAGACCTGCCCGATCAATTCGATCTTTCGGGCCTCGCCAAGAGCAAACGCCTTGCTGATCCGGAGATCGAGCCGGGAGAACAAACTGCTGTCGATCTGGCTTGCGGAGAACGGGGCCAGGCCGAGCGTTGCGCGATATGCGTTGACAGCGACCAGCATGGCGGCGGTGTTGCGATTGCCCATGTTCTTCGTCGTGCCCGGCACGTAATCGGTGATGGCGCCGTCGCTATTGAGGTCAACACCCGCCTTGGCGCTGAAGGGGTACGACGTCCGGAGATTCCAGATCGCGCCAACAACGATCTTAGCGGGCAATTGCCCGCCGCCGCTGAATACGAACTCATGCCGGCGATCGGCATTCGAAGGACCGACATCGCGGCCTGGATTGTAGTTGTCAGTGATCACGCCTCCGATGCCGACCCCTACCAGGTCGGGACTTCCAAAGGTGCTATCCTGCTTCGCCAGCGTGTAGGAGACCTGGTACTGGTAATTGTGTGAGAGGCGTTTCTCGAGACGGAACAGCAGTCCCTTGTAGTTGTACCGGCCGATGGGTTGGTATTGGATGATTTGCCCCCAGTCGGTCAGCGGGCGCGCCAACGTGTCCGGATTCCTGGTGTTGACCTGAACCTGGGTTGGATAGTCGGTGGCCTTCTGATAGACGCCATCCACATGGACCGCCATATCGGACATGAGTTGCTGCGAGAATCCCACGCTCGTGGTGCGCACGGGCGCATTCACGAGGTTGTCGGCGATGATATTGATATTCGGCGCCGCGGCCGACACAAAAGCCGCCGGATCGCGGCCCTGGTAGGGATCCGGGTAAGGCACGTTGCCCGTGAGGTTGATCGTCGCCTGCCTCAGGGCGCTCACCTCAGTACGCGGCACAATGTTCGTAACGTTCGTGTACACGAGACCGTACCCCATCCGAACCGTCGATTTTCCGTTGTTCGCGATGTTCCACGCCAGACCCAGGCGGGGCCCGAAGTTGTTCTTGTCGCCGCGTGACCTAAAATTCGCATACGGAAGCGGCCGGGGGTAGTCAGACTGCTTGACCCAATCGTCCCAAATGCCGGTTTGCAGGTCGTAGCGCAGGCCAAGGTTCAGCGTCAGGCCGCGGGCCGGCTTCCACTCGTCCATCACGTAAACGGCGTAGCTGTGATTCCGCATCTCCCGTCGGAGATTCGGAAACGATGCCTGGAATCGCGTGGCGCCTTTCAGATTCGCGAAGCTGAAGTTCGGATCGGAGGGATTGAAGTACTGATCCTGACTGAAGGTCCAGGTGCCGAAGATGTTTCCGGGGGCCCATTCGTGGGTCGGGAAGAATTGGATGCTGCCGCCAAATTTCCAGCTATGCTGCCCGGTGGTAATCGATAAGGCCTCCTGCGCTTCCGTAAACGTGGTCCGGGTGCCCGCGTTCGATACGCAAGGCGGTAAGCACTGGTACGTTCCCCACGTGAGGCTGGGAAACTGGTACACCGAGCCGCCGACGATCGTCCCGCCGCCCATGGAAGCCGGAATCGTCACCACCTGCTGATACTGCTTGGGCGCATAGGCCTTGTTCAGGAAGCCACGGTCCGACGCAGCCCCGCGCATGAAGTAGAACTCGTTCAGCACCCGGTTGGAGAGGGCCCATGTGTGACCGATGGCGTGCATGTCGCGCGGAATCAGGTCATCGTTGTTGCTGAAGGCCGCCATGCTGTTTGCGCCGCATCCGCTGCAATAGAACAGGGTGTGCTGATTGACGTAGCGGTAGAAGAGGTTTTGCTTGTCGCTGATCTGATAATCGGCGCGAATGAACCCGATATTGGTGTAGGACCCGCCCTCAAACGTGCCCTCGAGCGCCTTGTAAAGATCCGGCCTCCCGGTATTGACCGTAAAGAAGCTGTGCTCGCGGGTACGCTCGAAAGTGCCGAAGTAATGCAGCCGGTTCTTTAAGATCGGCCCGCCGAGCGCAGCGCCGAATTCGTGGCGTTTGTAATCCGGTTTCGTCGCGTGCTGCAGTTCCTGGAACTTGTCGAGCGTGTTCAGCGATTTGTTGCGGAAGAACTCGAAGAGCTCACCATGGAGATCGTTGGTTCCGCTCTTGGTGGCGATGGACACGACGCCGCCCGCGCGCTGCCCGAACTGCGCCGGGACCTGAGTTGTGTGTACCGCAAATTCCCGCTGATCGCTGTGGCGTTCGAGAGTCCGTCCACCAGGTAGCTCGTTGAGCTGGTCGAAATTCCCGCGCCGACATTGACGGCGCTTCGCTTGGCCCGCGTCGTATCGACCCCTGTCCCCGGCAGCAGCAGAGTGAGGGCGAGAGTGCCGCGATCCTGGAACGGCAGCGTTTCAATCTGCTGTTGGGTGACAACCGCTGCCACTTCGGTCTTCGTCGTCTCCACAACCGGCGACTCGCCAGTGATCGTGATGGATTCTTGAACGCCCTGAATGCCCAGAGTGAAGTCTTTGGTATATTCAAGGCCGATGGTGAGCGTGGTGTCCTTGACTTCCTGGGTCGCAAACCCGGGCAACTCGGCCTTGAGGTTGTAGCGTCCAGGTGGAATGCCGCCGAGACGGTACCGCCCGTTCTCTTCCGTCACGATCGTTCTGACAACGCCGCTTTCGGCATTCGTCACCGTAATGGTCACACCCGGCAGAATGCCGCCCTGCGCATCGGCGACGATACCGGTGACGACGGCATTTGAGACCTGCGCCGAGGCCGGCAGGACGGCCAGGC
>WNFO01002683.1_pt1 | contig 14753 bp, 12 predicted proteins | sample 5400251 | NCBI WGS metagenome assembly WNFO01 (sample SAMN13153354, study PRJNA577476) | soil metagenome | isolation source: 100 cm saprolite under Madrone tree | place: USA:California | collected 2016-06-14 | reverse complement strand
GCGTTGACCACCACGCAGGCGTTCCAGCCCGCCGCCCGCACTCTCTCCCGTACGGGACCCAGCGTCTCGTCGAGCCGGCACGTCGGCGAGTCGCTACGGGCAACGGCCCCGGCGCGTGGCCGCTGGACGTTGGTGCCTTCGGTGGGCAAACCCGCCGCCATCCAATCGAGCTTGCCGTCGACGTAGTCGGACACGTCGCTGAATCCCATTGCTTCGAGCCGCCCCGCGGCCCGTGGGGACAGGTCTCAAGCAGTGTCCCAGCAGTAGACGATCACCGGGCGAGAGACGTCCAGGACGCTGCGCGCCTCGGTTTCGAGTTGCCGCAACGGCAGGTTGATCGCCCCTGGCAGGTGGTCCTCGCGGTACTCGTTGGCGGGCAGCACCTCGACCAGCTGCACGCCCTGGTCGATTAGCCTGCGGACCTCCTCACGGCGTATCTCGCGTGGCATGCCCTCCCGGATACCCCAGGATGACAGCCGACGAAACTGCCTATGCCACGGCCAGCGAGAAGTGGGCGGCGTTGAGAGGCGCGACTTGGCCAGGCCCCCCTCAATCGGGCGCCGAACAGTGAAATTGCCGAAACCGAAGGCGACGTCGGCGTATTGCGTTATCCCATTTCTGCTACCGCCGCCGAAAAACCCTTGCCCCGCAAGGGCCCAGAGAGCTTCCCAACCTGGCCGTCGCCGGTTCGACTCCGGTCGCCCGCTCTCGTGAAAGCGCCGAGTTCTCGCGGCGTTGCGAGGCGCAGCGTCAGAAGGCGGATCGGAGAGCCAGCCTCGAGGCTGGTGATCTACTGCGCGAGGCGCGCGTAGCGCTCGGAAAACGCTAGGCTTCGCGAGCCCGACGTCCTCGAGAAACTGCTACCGAAATTGCTACCGCTCGGCCTTCGTTCCCTCGCGCACCCTGGTGAAACACCAGCGTGGACAGGAAGCCGGCGATGAAGGCTCTCATGTGGGGCACGAGCGCTCTCCCTTATCCTTCAGAGCACGTTCAAGGAGTAGGGCGAGCCAGCGCTCCGCAGATAATGGGCCCGGTCCGCGTAAGGCCAAGGCGATCAAACTCGCAATATATAGAAGATTGATCTCATAACCGGGCGGTCCGAAAATCGGGCCGGTCGCGGTCAGGCCGATCGTGTTGACGGAACTGAAGCCATAGCGCAGCTGAACCGTGAACATCGCTACGAGCATGGAGACGATGAGGGGCACACTCGCCAGCGTTACGAGCACCCCCGCGAATATGGCCAATCCCCCGAAGACTTCGAGCAGCGTGACTATCCATGCGGTCGCCGCCGGAAAGGGAGCGCCAATCTGCTGCAGCAATTTCCCGAACTGGTCAGGCCCTCTGCTCCATTTCGCCACACCATGCGCCATGAAACCGTATCCGACGACTAACCGAAGCGGGAGCAATGCCCACTGATGCGACGCCGCTCTGTTCCGTGCCTCATCCATCGTCACCTTCCTGAACGGAACCCGGGACTATACGATAAACCATTACGCGGCTGAGGCACATACGGGCCGCCTGCCGTCATGCGATCGATTGCCGGCCGTCGCCGCCTCTCGTAGCTTGCGCAGGGGGTGCATAGATTCACCGTGCGACGAAGTCGCGGATCGCGGCCGCGATCTCCCTGGCATGGGTCTCGAGCGCGAAGTAAGGACAGCAACTCGCGATTCACCTGCTCGGAGTGGGTCCAGATGAAGCCGTGCGGTCCGCCCTCGATCACGACGAGGCGACTTCCCTGTCAGTCGCTCGTGAAGCGGGACCCCGGTCGCGGCGAGGGGAAGGATCCGATCGGCGTCCCCCTGGGCGACGAGCGCGGGGACGTTCACGCGCTGGAGGTCGCGGCGGAAGTCCGTCGTCCACGCCGCGACGCAGTCGAGCGTGCCCTTGGGAGAGGCGCCCGCGGCGACGTTCCAGCCGAGCTGCACGACATGCTCGCTGACAGGCCCGGCCGCGAAGATGTCGGCGTTGTAGAAATCCGCGAGGAACCTAGCCAGGAACGCGGGACGGTCCGCGACGAGGCTCTCCTTGATCGCCTCGAACACGCCGGCGTCCACGCCGCGGGGGTCGTCGGGCGTCTTCAGCAGGAACGGCGGAACCGGTGCCAGGAAGACGGCGCTTCGCACCCGCTTCGCTCCGTAGGCGCCGAGATAGCGCGCGACCTCGCCGGTCCCCATCGAGAAGCCCACCAACGTGACGTCGTGCGCGTCGATGTGCGTGAGGAGCTTGTGCAGATCGGCGGCAAACGTGTCATAGTCGTATCCGACCGTCGGCTTACTGGACTGGCCGAACCCGCGGCGGTCGTACGTGACCGCCCGGTAGCCTGCGGCCAGCAGGGCGGGGACCTGCTTCTCCCAGGACGCACCGCTGAGCGGCCATCCGTGGATCAGGACGACTGGTCGGCCCGATCCGTGATCCTCGTAGTAGAGGTCGATGGAGCCCGAGTTCTCGCGGCCGACCGCGATGCTGCTCATCGCGCGCCTCCTTCCCGTCAGTGTGGGCGACTATCCCAGCCGAAGGGCGTGAAATTCGACCGCACAACTCCGTGCGGCGGTCGTGACGCGCTCGGGAGCGGGGGCGATCGCGGGGGCGTTTTACGCCACGGAAGCAGCCAGGAGGCGCTCGGTCAGAGCCCGATGGCGCGGCATACCGAAGCGTCCGTAGTGCTCCGCCGCCTCGCCGAGCAGCGCACGCACGGTCGCCCGGTCGCTCGCGCGAGCACGATCGAGGAGCATCATCGCGCGGAAGCGACGGATATCGACCTGCTCCAGCCATTGCGGAAACACTCCAGCCTGCTGCGATGCCACCTCGAAGTGATGCTCGGCCGCCGTCCATTCGCCGGCCGCGGCGGCGGCGATACCCGCGGCGGTCCGGACGAAGCGCGGGGCGGTCCAGGTCCAGACCGCGCCCGTGGTGAGGAGCTCGAGCACAAGGTGATGCAGCGCCGCCACCTTCTCCCGTTCACCGAGGACGGCGAGCCCCTCGATCACCAGGAGGAGCATGTTCCACGCGCCCCCGGTGTTCGGACGGCCGGCGGAGGGTAGGACGCCGTGCGCCTCATCCAGCAGCGCGAGGGCGCCGATCCGATCCCCGAGGTAGGCTCGCTGCCGGAACAGGGCGCCGACCATGGTACCCTGGCCGGCGCTCGGGAACGAGGCCCGGTAGGCCTCCTCGGCCTCCGCGGACGCGAGGTCCCACTCACCCCGGAGGAAGTGAACGAGGCTCAGCTGTGCGAGGGACATGCCCGCCATGCCCCCGGCTTGAACATTCGAGGGCCAGTGCATCTGGTCGATGGGCGGGACGGGTGATGTGGCAGGTTTGACCGCGTGGCCCAGGGATTCCTCCAGCCGTGCGAGGTCGAAGTCCTTCCCGAACTCGATCCAGGCGCGCATCTGGACGCAGGTCACGACCGCGTCCGGTTGCCCGATCTCGTCGGCGATCGGTTCGAGGCGTTCCGCGATCCGGGAGGCCTCCACGGGCCGCCCGAGGATGGAGAGCGCCTGCGCCATCCAGGTGAGGCGCCAGCCTTCGACCGACCGCGGGTAGGGCAGGGTGCTCGCGTCCTTGGCCGCGCGGCCGTCGGCGAGCGCGTCCTCGAGCCGGAAGAAGTAGAAGTGGAAGACGGCTCGGTCCGAGAGGACGCGCACCATCAGCGCAGGGTCGCCGAGCTCCTGCGCGAGAGCCACCGCCTCCGTGAACCCGTCCCGAGCGGCCTCGTACCTGCCCGCGGCCGCCGTGATCAACGCGACCTGGCAGAGAAGGCGGACGCGATAGGCGCTCCGGTCGCCTTCCAGCAGGGAGAGGCCGCGACTCGCGACCTTGATCACCTTCCGGTAGCGACGAGCCCACATGAGGCCGTCCGTCATGTCCGTGAAGCTCCGGCCGATGAGCTCGCGATCGCCGGTCTCGACGTAGATATCGATCGCTTCGCTGCCATGGACGACTGCCTCGTCGACCCGACCCAGGCCGTGGTCCGCGGTGGCCATGGCCGACAGGATCTCGGCGCGCACCATCGGGTGGTCTTCCTGGTACGCGAGCGCCGCCTCGAAGGCCCGATGGGCCTCCTCGAACGCCGACGCCTCGAGGGCCGCCTTCCCGGCGCGCATCAGGGCCCTCGCGAGCTCGTGCGGGTCGGCGAAGCCGCCCGCCTTCATTAGATGGTCGGCGATCTCGCCCGCGCGTTCGTGGGCGGCGCGGGGATGGAGCCGCTCGATCGCACGGGCGACGCTCGCGTGGAGCCGCTGCCGACGCGGTACCACGATCCCCTGGAGGAGCGTCTGACGCACGAGCTCGTGTGCGAAGGTGAAGGGCGTCTCGGGGCCTTCGGCGCTCGACACGATGAGACCCATCTGCTGCGCCTTCTCGATGACGTCGCACAGCTCGTCGACGTCGACCCGGTCGAAGAGCAACTGGACGAGCTGGAAGCTGAAGCTCCGGCCGATCACCGCGGCGGCGGCCAGGACGTGCCGCTCCCGCTCCTCCAGGCGGTCGAGTCGCCGGCCGATGACCAGGCGGACGTTCTCCGGGACGTCCGTCTCGTCGATGGTGATGTCCGAACGGAACTCCCCGGCCGCGTCGAAGACCCTCCCGTCCTCGATGAGGTGCTTGTACACTTCCTCGACGAAGAAAGGGTTCCCCTCCGTCTCATCGTAGAGGAGGTTCACCAGACGGTCCGACGGCGAGCGGGGGTCGAGCGTCTGCAGCATCTGGGCAACCTCGTCGCGGGAGAGGCCGCCGAGCTTCACCGGTCGCACGCCGATCCGGATGAGCTCTTCCAGCGTCCTGACGAGCGTCGGATTCTCATCGCCATACGCCGTCCGGAACGTTCCGATGATGACGACGGGAAGCTGGGCCACGCGACGCGCAAGGTGGACGAGGAGGGACAGGGTTGATTCGTCGGCCCAGTGGAGGTCGTCGACGACGTGGAGCTGGGGACGAACGCGGGCCGAGTGCGCGAGCGCTTCCGAGAAGCTCTGGAAGAGATGTCGACGTCGCTGCTGCGGAGGCAGCTCCCGCGCTTCCGGAAGGTCGGGGAAGACCCGCCGGAGACGGGGGGCGATCTGCGCGAGCTCGGCCGTATTGTCGCCGATGGATCTCCGGTAGTCGTCGAGGCTAGCCGCCTGTGCGAGGCCGCTCTCCACGATCTCCGCGAACGGCAGGTAGGGAAACGGCTCGTCGCGCTCGTAGCAGTGCCCGACCAGCACTCGGAACCCAGCGCGCGCGGCGTCGTCGGCCGTCTCCATCGCGAGACGCGTCTTGCCGACGCCCGGTCCGCCGCCGAGCATCACCAGCGACCCTTGTCCCTCGCGCGCACGGGCGATGGCGGCACGAATCGTGGCACGTTCGGGTTCGCGTCCGACGAACCGCGTGCGTTCGGCGAGGGAGAAGAGCGACACGCCGAGCACCGCCGGCCGGGCGTCCCGCGGACCCGTTCCGGCGTCTCGCAGCGGCATCGGCGCGCTGGCCGACTCGGGGTCCGTCGGGCCGAATTCCCATGCGATCGGGAGGTCGGGGTCATCGTCGTACGCGCAGAACGCGCCCGTCCGGATGCACCGCGAGAGCACGTCTCCGAGCGCAGCGTCGTTCTGCGCGATCCGGTCGATCACGGCACGGATCGTCTTCGTGACACTCTGCCGTGCCCGTTCGGAAGCGGAGGCGGCTCGCCGGTTCCGGCCGCCCAGGCCCACGGCGCGCGACAACTCGCTCGTGAGGATGGCGATGTCCCGCTCGGCGATCTCGGCACGCTCGACCTGCCCAAGCGCCTTGGCAGCGTCGAGCTCTTCGCGCAGCTCGCTGAGCCGGCGGCGGTACGTGGCCTTGGCCTGGTCGTCGAGCATCTCGCCCGCGTCATCCGACGTGGCGAGATGGATCCCTGCCGTTTCCGGCTCCGCGTCGGCCCGCGTGAATTCGTCGTCCTCGCGTTGGTGCGGGACGCCTCCGACGAGATCGAGTGCGTGGAACTCGGTCGCGGGATGACGGAGCAGATGGGCGAGGTACGCGAAGCCCTTCGTGTCCTTCAGTCGAAAGACGCGCTCCCCCAGGCCGACCGTCCAGTACTCGCCGTCCTTCCGGAGGATGCCCCGTGAAGGACGGCTCGGCACGGGGCTGCCCGAAGGTTGCGGCTCGGTGCGAGCGCTGGAAGTGTCCGGCGGCATAAGCACTCTTCATGCCTGCCCGACGACCTGCGTCGGCCGGTAGGCTGAGCGCTGCGTGTGTCGAGGAATCGGCACCGGTGTCGATCGGTCGGCATCAGAAAGCCCCCCCCGATCCCCCGCTTCGAGCGCGTCACGAGCGCCGCACGGACTTGTGCGGTCGAATTTCACGCCCTTCGGGTGAGACCGTCGCCGACACCGACGGAAGGGAGCCGCGGGAGTTGCCAGCGTCGCCTCCGCGGGGCGGGACAACCGCCGTCTGCTCGAGACGACGAGTACATCAAGGAAAAGGAGTCGAACAATGAACAAGGCATCGAGAAGGTTCGGTCTGCTGGAAGTCAGCGGCGTGCTGCTGCTCGGCATCGCTGGCACCGTCACTGCTCAGTATGGAGGGAGCGGAGGGCCGGTTGCATCGAGTAGCACGTCGCCGGCTCGGTCGAGCCCTTACACGGTGACCAAGCTCGTCGGCGACGTGGCCGGGGCCGCCGCACAGGTCGATCCGAACCTCGTGAACGCCTGGGGTCTGGTCGCCGGGCCGTCCACGCCGTGGTGGGTGAACAACAACCACACGAACACGTCGACGCTCTACGACGGAACCGGCGCCATCCTCCCACTCGTGGTCACGGTCCCGGGGGGACCCACCGGCATCGTCTTCAACGGCGGGAGCGGGTTCGTGGTCAGCGACGGCACCAACTCGGGGCCGGCGACGTTCATCTTCGCCACCGAGGGCGGCGTCATCAGCGGATGGAACCGGGCCGTTCCTCCGCCGGCCGCGACCCAGGCGCTCACCGGCGTCGACCGCTCCGGCGTGGGTGCCGTCTACAAGGGCCTCACGATCGCCTCGACGGCCGCCGGCGACGAGCTCTATGCCGCGGACTTCCACAACGCCCGCGTCGACGTGTTCGACAGCAGCTTCAACCTGGTGAGCACGCCAGGCGCCTTCGTCGACGACAAGATTCCGCGCCACTACGCGCCCTACGGCATCCAGAACATCAACGGCGCGATCTTCGTCACGTACGCGAAGCAAGACAAAGCCAAGATGAACGACGCCCCCGGGGCGGGGTTCGGCTTCGTCGATGCGTTCGACACGAGCGGGAACCTGCTCACGCGCGTCGCCAGCAGGGGCGTCCTGAACGCTCCGTGGGGATTGGCGCTCGCGCCGTCCGACTTCGGTGCCTTCAGTGGCGATCTGCTGGTGGGGAACTTCGGCAACGGCATGATCCACGCCTATCAGCAGCAGTCGAACGGCAGCTGGAAGCTTCACGGTGCGCTCAGGGTCTCGAAACGGAAGCAGCTCAGGATCGACGGGCTGTGGGGCCTGCAGTTCGGGAACGGCGGCCCAGCCGGACCCACGAACACGCTCTACTTCACGGCCGGTCCCAAGAAGGGGTCGCACGGCCTCTTCGGAAGCATCCAGTCCGCCGCGGCGGGAGCGACGACGACCACGACCACACCCGCCGGCGGCACGACGACGTCGACGACGATGACGTCCGGTACCCAGACACACACCGTCATGGTCGGCGAGGGCGGGTCGCTCGTGTTCACGCCTGCCGATCTCACCATCAACGTCGGTGACACCGTGCGCTGGGTGTGGATGAGCTCCGGTCACAGCGTCGTCAGCGGGACCGACGGGAACGCGGACAACCAGTTCTGCTCCCCGTCCAACACGGGGTGTGACAATCCCCCGCTCTCGAGCAACGGGTTCACTTTCGAGCACACGTTCACGCAGCCGGGTACGTTCCCGTACTACTGCTCGGTGCACTTCTCGCTCGGCATGACCGGCACCATCACGGTGCAGTAGCGCCGCGCCGACGGAGGAGATCGTCATGCTGCGCATCAATCTGAGAATCGTGTGCCTGCTGGTCGGCCTCTCCGCTGCGCTCTGTGCGAGGACGACCGCTGCGGCGAGTGCACCCGGAGACGAGCAGCCGATCATCGGCGAGCGGCTCTCGCTGAACGCCCGCCCCGCGGCGGCCATGGGACGCCTCTTCGCGCTCTCGAAAGACCCCACGATCACGCTCGGGGGCGGTAACGGGAGCGCAGACGATCCCACGCAGTTCGGCGGCAGCCTTCGCGTCCTCACGACCACGGGTGATCGCTTCGACAGTACGTACAACCTGCCGCCGGCTGGCTGGCAGACGATCGGTGCTCCAGGTCAGAACAAGGGCTACCAGTTCACGAGCAAGACGGGGCCGATCAACCGAGTCACGGTGGTGCCAGGCCGCAGGATACGGGTCGAGGGCGCGTTCACGGCAACGCTGTCGACGAATCCGGATCCTGTGGAGCTCGTGCTGCGCACGGGCGCCACGCACTACTGTCTCGCGTTCGGTGGCAAGGCGAAATTCCAAGCGAGTAAAAGATTCACCGCGACCACCTCGCCGGCACCCGCGTCGTGCCCTGCCCCGGTGGACTGGTCCAGCTACGGCTTCGATCTCACGCAAACGCGTTTCAACCCCGAGGAGGGACTGATCAACGCCGCCACCGTCTCCCAGCTGGATGTCCAATGGTTCTTCTCGACCGGCAGCGGCATGGCATTCGTGTCGGCAACACCGTCGGTCGTGGGCGGTGTCGTGTACGTCGGCGCGTGGAACGGCACGATGTATGCCCTCGACGCCTTCTCGGGTCAGCCGCTGTGGACGTTCAACATCAACGATCCGCATGCGGAGGATCGGGGTGGCTTTCCCGGAATCCAGTCCTCCGCGGCGGTCGTCGACGGCGTCGTCTACTTCGGGGCCGCCGACGCGAACGTGTACGCGCTCGACGCGCTCACGGGGGCGCTCAAGTGGAAACACTCCCTCGGAAACCCCGATCCGAGCGTCGAGGGCGCGCACGTGTGGTCCTCGCCCGCCGTCTTCAACGGCAAGGTCTACGTCGGGAAATCGTCGCATCGCGATGCCCCATGCGTCCGCGGGAACGTCATGGCGTTGGATGCTGAGACGGGCGCCGAGGTCTGGCGGTTCGACCCGCTCCCCGAGCGCATCTGTGGGACGGATACGCGGCACGCCTGCACGACGGACGCCGAATGCTCGGGCAGCAGCTGTGTCCCCTTCTTGGTGTGTCGATCTGGCTCCGGAGAGCAGACGCAGAGCCAGCTCTGCGCCTCGGACGCCGATTGCACGCCACCGGCGAGCTGTCAGCAGCCGTTGGGAAGCGGCCTGACGTCATCAGCAGCGATCGACGCCGGGAGAGGTGCGGTGTACGTCGACTTCGGCGACTGCATTGGCGCAGGCAACACCGGCTTCTCCAACTCGCTGGTTGCACTCGATGCAGAGACGGGCGCGCTGCGGTGGGATTTCTCGCCGATCCCGAACGGGAATCTCGGCGACCTCGACTTCATCTCGTCGCCCAACATATTCACTACAGCGATCGGCTCGACGCCGACGCCGGTGGTCGGGGTCGGGAGCAAGAACGGCGTCTACTACGCCGTCGAACAGGACACCGGTGCGCTCGTGTGGCAGCAAGTGGTGGTGGCGGGAGGCGAGGCCGGCGGATTCAGTCCGTCGACGGGCGTCGCGTTCGGGAAGATCTACGCCGCTACCTTCACCGGGCCACCGTACATCTTCGCCCTCGACGCCACGAACGGTGCCGTCGCGTGGCAGTGTCCGCCGACGGAGTGCGATGTTTTCAGCTTCGGACCCGCCGGGATCGCAGGCGGTGTGTACTTCGTGGGCGACAGCTCGCGTCAGCTGCGGGCGTTCGATGCCGGGACGGGTGCCCTGCTCCGGAAGCTCGACCTCGGAGGCCAAATCTCGTCGGGCCCGGCGGTCGTGAACGACATGGTGTTCGTCGGCGTTGGGACCGGATTCTTTTCTCCAGCGGGGGAGTCGCAGGGAGTGTACGGGCTCGGGCTCGACCGCCGGGCCGCGCGGGCGCGGCGTACCGGCACGCGTATGAGAGCCGGGACCGAAAGCGAACCCGTAATGGAGGGAGATCATCTATGAAACAGTCTGTACTGCAACCCGTGCTCGTCGCGACGTGCCTGGCTGCCATAGGCGCGCCGCGTCCGGCGCCAGGACGTCACACGAGCAGTGCACCGGGCCGGCCGGTGTAGTGCACTAGCGATCGCGGTTCGCCACACAACTACAACTGTCTCGAGGGGAGAAATATGACACACCGACCATCAGATGAGGCGAAGACCAAGCGCGCAGCAAGCATCATCGCTTGGGGTTCCATACTGGCGATCCTGGGTCTCGCGACCCTTCCCGCGCACGCCAGAACCGTGCCGGGGGACCAACCACCGCCGCCCTGCCACCCCAACCCGCGAGCAAAACAAGACATGAAGACGGTCGCCAACCGGGGTGACATCCAAAACCTGCCGGCCGCGCTCAAAGACCGCCTGGTTCAACTTGCCGGACGACCCCATAGCGTGTTGCCCCTGCAGGTATTCAACGAGGCCGATCCGCCGAGCCAGCTGTTCCAATACTATCTCCTGGATACGACCGGGTTCGAGCCGAACGTGTTCACGACGCTCATCCCGGGAGTCAACGATCAGGTAGAGTTGTCAGTAACCGGGGGAAATTGTGGACAGCCGACGATCGGCACGGTCCGTCTCGTCCTCGAGCCCAAGCCTGGCCTGCCCACCGATCCCAACGATCCGAACGCCTTCATCGATGTCTTCACCGACATCGATCCGCTGTTCGTCATCAACAACGAGAGCGGCTGGTACGAGGGGTGGATGATCCACGACCTGACCGTACCGAACATCGCCCCGCCGCGGTCGGAGGGCACGGGCGCGGCTTCGTTCGGCACGATCACGGCCGCCGACGCGGCCGCGTTGGCGGCCATGGGTACAGGGAACAACGTTCCGGGGAATGTCTTCACGATGGATGGCCAGGTCGTGCGCTTACCGAGTGTGACGGATCACTTTCCCGACGTGCAGACGAACGTCGTGCCCCTTCAAGTGAGTATGGGCGCATACAACGCCATGCAGCAGGCCGACGTGCACGCATACTGGGAGTTCAACTACCAGGGAACGAACTGGGTCCATCCTCTCTATGAGCTCCCCTTCACGGGCGGGTTTCCGGATGACTTTGGGCAGGCGCCTGACACGTTCGAGGACGGCGAGATCGGCTTGCTACAGTCGATCGTGCCCGGCTCGGGACCCAGCGGTATCAAGAACATGGCCAATGTGGTCGGCGACAATCCGAACCTGCCGAGAGACCCCGACAAGTTCGATAGCGACACCAATGATGCCCAGCGGGAGTTCCGGCAGCGGGGTATTCCAAGCGGCCTGGCCAACGAAGTCGATCTGGATGTCTATCTAAGGCCGGCCTCGTTCGAACCGAGCACTACGAACCTGCAGCAACGGCTCTTCGATGCGTACGCGGCCGAGGTCGCCCGAGTGGACCAGAACGGCGACGGTATCATCTCGGCCGTCGAGGGCGACATCGACACGGCATCGGATGGCTTCCAAGACAACACACGCTTGTTCCTCACGCCGCCCGTATTCAACCGCTTCGCCGTGACGCGGGAGATCAACGATGGGTTGCTGGCGCCACGCTTCGCTCCCAGCCAGCGCGCCTGGATTCTGACCGGCACACGCGTACCCGTGAGCCCCGCCGTCCCGGCCTCTACTGGCCGCGACGCCGACGACCGCTGAGGCACCGGGATAGCGAAATGCAATCCTGAGGCGCCGCCGTGGGCCGCCCGTCGATCGGGCGGGCGGCCCACGTCCTGAAGTCACCCACCCCGTAGAGTTGTGCAATGGGCGTTGACCAAGTGTAATTACCATGGTAATGGACCCCCATGGCGATTGCACAATCGAAGATCACCGCACAGGGCCAGATCTCGGTTCCGGCCGAGGTGCGTCGAAAGCTCGGGTTGGGGCCAGGATCGATTCTGGAATGGGAAGAGGAAGGAGAGAAGATCGTGGTCCGGCGTGCCGGCCGACACACATCAGAGGACGTTCATCGAGCGCTGTTCCCGCGTCAGCGACCGAAACCGCGGACGCTCGAGGACATGGAGGAAGGAGTCCGGCGCTACGTCAGAGGACGGCGTGCGCGCCGTTGACACGAACGTCCTTGTTCGCCTGGTCACCCGTGACGACGCGAAGCAGGTCGCCGCTGCGGAAGCCTTCGTCACGAAAGGAGCGTGGGTGCCGCATCTGGTATTGGCCGAGGCGACCTGGGTGTTGTCCGCCGTCTATGATCTCGACGCCGCTGGGATCGCCACCGCGGTCGAGATGTTCCTCAGTCACCAGGATCTGACGCTGCAGGATTCCGACGCCGTTGCCGCAGCCCTCGCGCGCTTCCGAACGAAGCCGTCTTTAGGCTTCTCCGATTGCCTCGTGCTGGAAGTCGCTCGCAAAGCCGGCAACCTGCCGCTCGGCACGTTCGACCGGCAACTCGCGACGTTCGACGGCGCCCAAAGACTGTAGGCGAGCGCCGGAAGCTGATCTTCGACCTCTCGGCACCGAGCTGCCCGAGAAGCTCGAGGGAGAGTTTCCTATTCCACGGACAGATACCGACATCGACTGATCGAGTATCGACCATTATCGACGAGCGCGAGCTGCGCGACGCCGAGAGCAAGCTCGCCGGCATCGACGTGGCCGCGCCCGACGCGGCGCTCTTGCGCCGCGTCGTCGAGCAGTCGACGGCGCGCCTCGCCGCCACCGCCGGGCGCGTCTGAAGCGCGGCGCCGGTGTCGCCGATTCTCGGTAGAGACTACCGGCGAGGTACGTGAGCGGCGCCCGCGCGTTCGCGCGGAGCCGCCAGTGGACGTTGCGCAAGGCGACACGATGCGAAGTCCCACGGCTCCGGGAAGCGGACCGAATTGACTATTGACGCTTGACCATGGTGCTGTCAATAGTGACCTATGAGGAAGACGGTCGCCATCTCCGAGCTCAAGGCACATTGCCTTCGGCTCGTCGACGAAGTAGCGCGGCGGCGGAGCGTGCTGGTCGTGACGAAGCGCGGCAAGCCGATCGCGCGCATCGTCCCACTGGATGACGCTCCGCCTGACGACGCGCTGACACACATGCGCGGGACGGTAATCGGAGGTGACCGGGTCGAGGATTTCGACACCGGCGTCGTGTGGGACGCCCAGCGGCGGTGAGCACGCTCGTGCTCGATACGCATGCCTGGGTGTGGTGGCTCAGTAAGCCGGAGAAGCTGTCGCGAAAACAGCGATCGGCGGTCGATCGAATCCGCAGGCGCGAGGGTGATACCCTTCTCTTGTCGGTCATCTCCGGATGGGAGGTGGCGCTACTCGTCCAGTCCGGGCGACTCCGCCTACCTGTCCAACTGGAGACGTGGCTGGGTGAGGCGATGTCGATTCCCGGATTGGAGATCGCGCCCCTCACGGTGCCCATTCTCGCCGGAGCAGCGCGCCTCACCGGCCTGCGCGATCCAGCGGACATGTTGATCGTGGCTACGGCGCTGCACTACGGCGCGCCGCTGGTCACCAACGACGGGCGGATCAACGACTCGGGCCTCGTGCGAGTGATAGCCTGACGACGAAAGCGCAATGCCGAGATCGCTGATCACGGCGTTCCCCCAACGCCGGACGGGGCGGTTCTACGACGTGTCGTCGAGCAGTCGACCGCCCGCCTCGCCGCGAGCTCCCAGCGCGTTTGAACGCGAGCCGCAGCGGCGCTGCGCTCCCACGGGTCGCTACTCGTAGGCATGCGCCGTGACGCGCCTCGGTTCATGCGAACAGCATGCAGCCGCGCAGCGCGGCGGCGCCGGCCGACGCCTGCGATGCCACCAGGCCGACTCCGCGCATCGACGCCTATCGCCCGCGCGCCGCCGAGCACACCGTGCTCCACCGCATCCTCCGGGCGCATCTCGCGCCCTTCCTCCGCGCCGCTGAGACCGCGGGCGGGGTGCCGACGTTCGTCGAGCGCGAGTTCCGCCAGTTCCTCGGCTGTGGCGTCTGGGCCCGGGGCTTCGCGCGTTTCCGCTGCGACGCGTGCCACAGCGAGCGGCTCGTGCCGTTCTCGTGCAAGGCGCGCGCAGTCTGCGCAAGCTGCGGGGGCCGCCGCATGGCCGAGCGTGCCGCGCACTTGGTCGATCACGTGCTGCCGGCCGTACCGATCCGGCAGTGGGTCCTGAGCCTCCCCTTTCGGCTGCGCTACGTGCTGGCGTGGAACCACCCGCTCTGACGCGCCGTCCTCGCCATTCACGTCCGTGCGCTCCGGAGCTTCTACCGTCGCCGGGCACGTCGTGCCGACATCGTCGACGGCGAGACCGGCGCCGTCACCGCGATCCAACGGTTCGGAAGCGCGATCAATCTGAACGTCCATTTCCATACCCTCGTGCTCGACGGCGTTTTCGCCCCCGATGGCGGGGGCGGCTCCCGCTTCATGCCCGCGGCCCCGCCGACCGCGCCCGAGCTCGCGCGCCTCGTCGCCGCGATCGCGACGCGCGTCGAGCGGCTCCTCCGCCGTCACGGCCTCAGCCTCGACGACGATGCCGAGCCGGCACGTGATGCGCTCGGTGAGGATGCGCCTGCGCTCGCCGCGCTTGCGGCTGCGTCGGTTGCGGGGCGGAGTTGTCTTGGCCGCACGCCCGGCGCGCGCGTGCTCCGCCTCGGCGTCGATCCCGATGCGCCGGGCCCGGCCGCGGACGCGCCGTGGCACGCGCGCCACGCGAGCTTCGATCTCCA
>WNFO01002680.1_pt1 | contig 14759 bp, 13 predicted proteins | sample 5400251 | NCBI WGS metagenome assembly WNFO01 (sample SAMN13153354, study PRJNA577476) | soil metagenome | isolation source: 100 cm saprolite under Madrone tree | place: USA:California | collected 2016-06-14 | reverse complement strand
AGGATGGGGAGTATGCAGGGCGGCCGTGACCGCTTCTCGTTTCATGAGGCGGCGCGCTGTGAGGGGGATTCAATGGAGCTCGCGTGACCGCGAGCCGCCTCGATCATGTTTTCCTGACCTCCGAGGCTCTTGTCGTGCAAAGCGCTAAACAGCGTTGCGGTAACGATGTCGCCGGGCTGCATGAACGGTCTGAGCTTGGCCATCTCTACCCGCAGCTCATCTCGGCGCTGGGTGTCGGCCATGAGGTGGGTCTTCAAGATCTCCACCAGCTTCGGTGAGGCGGGCGAAGTCACGCCGCCCGGGGTTCCGGTAAGCAGCACGTCACCCCGCTTCATGTCGATGCCCTGAGTGATATAGGCCAACGTCTCTGTGGGTTTGAAGATCAGCTGCGCCGAGGAGGCGGACTGGCGAAGCTCGCCATTCAGCCAGAGTTTGATCTGGAGATTGGCGAGAGTATTCGCGACCTCTGCCCGGTCGAGCAGGTACAGGACCGGACCGCAAGGACAGAACGTTCGGTAGCTCTTGCCCTGAAACCACTGCATGAAGGTGGCTCCGAACATGATATCGCGCGCCGAAACGTCGTCGCACAGCACCACTCCGGCGACCACGTCGCCCAGGTTTGCACCAGTTACGTCTGTGGGTCCGCGCAGATCGGCACGCAGCACGACACCGATTTCCACTTCGTAGTCCAGCAGTTCGACCTCGGGTGGCCGGACGATCTTGGAGAAGGGACCAGTCAGCGAAGAGCTGGCCTTAGAGAAGATCAGGTTGGATTTTCGGACATGATGCTGGGCTTCCGCCGCGTGCGCAGCGTAGTTAAGCCCTTGGCACAAGAGCGTGGCGTCGTTCGTAATCGGGCTGAGAAGCTGGGATGCGGAAATATGCACCGACGCCGTCGTCCAGACGGATGCGCGCGAGTCCAACTCCTCGATCAGTCCGGCGGTAGTCTCACGGTGGGTGACGATCGGTTCGAGGGCGATCAGATCCCCCGCACGGGTGGGCGCTTCACCAGTCAGCCGCCCCCACCGCGCCTGGTTGGCATCCAGATAGCGAACGATCATTACTGCCATGACATCTCTCCCGGTCGCGGCTGGGCTTTCACAGGTACTCGGCGACCGAGAAATGGTGCTTGGCTTTGAGCCAACTCCAATCAGCGCCGGCTCGCTCGTAGGATGCTCGACGCTCGAGCACGGACGCCCTCGGTCTGGACGTTGTCTAAAATCGAACATGATCCTCGCCCTTGAGGGCGAGGATCTCGCGCGCCTCGGCGGGGGTAGCGATCTCGAAGGACAGGGCCTCGAGAATCTGGCGTAGCAGGCGAACCTGCTGGGCGTTCGAGGTCGCGAGTTGGCCTTTGCCCGCGTAGAGAGAATCCTCCAAGCCCACGCGCACATGCCCGCCGTTGATTGCGGCCATGGTCGTGAAGGCGATCTGGTGGCGTCCGCTCGCCATGACCGACCACTGGTAGTCCTTGCCAAACAGCTTGTCCGCGATGCGCTTGGAATGCAGCAGGTTTTCAGTGTCGGCGCCCTGGCCCCCGAGGATGCCGAAGATCGACTGCACGAACAGCGGCGGCGTTACCAGCTTGCGGTCCAGGAAATGCGCAAGCGTATAGAGATGGCTGATATCGTAGCATTCAAACTCGAACCGGGTCCCGTGTCCCTTGCCCAGGCGCTCTAGGATGCTTTCAATATCGCCAAAGGTATTGCGAAAGATCCAGTTGCGCGACGACTCCAGATACGGCCGCTCCCACTCGTATTTGAACGACTGATGCCGATCGAGCATGGGATACATGCCGAAGTTCATCGATCCCATATTGAGCGAGCACAGTTCAGGCGAGGCCCGCAGCGGCGCCGCGAGACGTTCATCCAGCGACATGCCCTGGCCGCCACCGGTCGTGATGTTCACGATCGCACTTGTGGACTGCCTGATGCGCGGCAGGAACTGCATGAATACGGCGGGATCGGGCGTAGGGCGACCATTCTTCGGATCGCGAGCGTGAAGATGCAACACAGCCGCGCCTGCCTCGGCGGCTTCAATCGCTTGCGTCGCAATCTCCTCGGGCGTGATGGGCAAAAAGCGGCTCATCGTTGGCGTATGAACCGCGCCGGTTACCGCACAGCTGATGATAATCTTGGACACGTTACTGCCTCGCTCGGTCCGACCGCAGATGCTTCGCTCGTCGTGCGATCCGACCCGTACGTATCGCGACGTACGCTCCTCGGCCAAGGGCGATCTGACTTTATACTTTACGAGTGTGAAGATATGAAGTCAAGAGATCGAAGCAGCACGCGCCTAGTGGTCGTATCGCACAAGATACTTCACATCCGTACAAAGTAGTGGATAATCGCAGGCGATTGTGTTGAGAAACCAGACCATGCTCGGGTTGAGCAAAAGGGGACGGCGTGTAGCGCGCGAGGATAGCCATGCGACCGGTCGCCTATAAAACGGCCGTTCGTCCCGACACTCACCGAGCCTCGTCACTGGCATTCGAGGTGCATGATGGCCACTCCAGAATTTGAGCGGCTCGTTCGACCCGAGCCGATAGTTTGTGCGGATGCCGTGCTCAATGTCGCGTTCGAGCGAACGGATGTTGCACAGATGCGCCGCTTCGCGCAGGACTTCGGGTTCCATCCTGTGAACGCGGTCGGGGATACTCAGTACTTTCGCGGCCACGGAGACGCTCCGTATCTGTTGTCGCTTTGCCCATCAACCCGGGATGTCTTCAGCGGGTTCTCGTTTGCGGCTAGGACTCCTGGGGACCTCGAAAAATTCGCGCAAGAGACTGGCGCGGCGATTGAGTCGATGCAGGGTCCAGGCGGCGGGCGAGCAGTGCATCTTACGGATCCGGATGGTCTGCGAGTCAGCCTGGTCTGTGAGTTCGAACGCGCAGACCCGATCAAAACCAAAACGCAAGATACATACCCGCCGATAAACACACCGCACCACAAGCCACGGCTCAACGCGACCGTGCGCCGTCCCGTCGAGCCCAGTCCGCTGTTCAAGCTGGGCCATGTGGTGCTTCAGCGCCCGGACTTCCGCCGCGCGGCATACTGGTACATGCGGCATTTCGGGTTGATTCCCAGCGATGTGCAGTGCTTGCCGGATGGCCAACCCGCGCTCGGCTTTTTCCGGTTAGATCGTGGCATTGCGCCGGCCGATCACCACAGTCTGGCCCTGCTGGGTGGACCGGGGACGAACCTATTGCATGTCTCGTTCGAGACGTTGGACTTGGACACCGTCGGGCAGGGGAACCAGTACTTGCAGGCACGCGGATGGAAGCACTATTGGGGCATCGGCCGCCATGTGCTTGGGAGCCAGGTGTTCGACTACTGGAAGGATCCGGCCGGCGACGAATGGGAGCACTACGCAGATGGCGACGTGATGAACGTGGAGTATCCCACGGGATATTCCCCACTCACTCGGGGCGGGCTGTGGGCGTGGGGCGATGATCTCCCGGATGCCTTGCGGCCGAATATCGCGCTCGAGGATATCGAGAAGATCTACGCGGCCGGCGGCTTTGGCAACATCGACTACTCTCATCTGAAGGGCCTGATGCAGGCGCTGAGCATTCAGCCGCGTCCGTGGATGCGGTGACCTGCTTACTGTTCAGGGGACCTGCGGGGGTTGATATTGCGCCGGCCGGGGCATGCGAGGCCCACATTTCACGCGTTCCGGAGGCGAGGAGGGGGCGAGACGCCAGCCGGTGCCCGGCATCGGCGCACAAGCCGATGCGCAAGTAAGGGCACTCAAGACTGAAGGAGATTTTGGGGCGTGAAAACGGCCATTACCGAGATGTTCGGGATCGAGTATCCCATTGTGCAAGGCGGAATGCAGTGGGTGGCGCGTGCTGAGCTTGTCGCCGCCGTTTCGAACGCGGGCGGCTTAGGAATTCTGTCGGCGCTGAGCCAGCCCGACCCGGACGCGCTGCGCTTGGAGATCGAGCGTACGCACACCCTGACGGACCGACCCTTCGGAGTCAATCTGACCATTCTGCCCTCCATCAATCCCCCGCCCTACGCACAATATCGAAGGGCCATCGTTGACTCGGGCGTCAAGATCGTCGAGACGGCCGGTTACAAGCCACTGGGGCACGTGGAGGACTTCAAAGCTCACGGTGTGAAGGTCGTCCACAAATGTACTGCAGTCCGGCACGCGCTCTCGGCTGAGCGTATGGGCGTCGATGCGGTGTCGATGCGGTGTCGATTGACGGATTCGAGTGTGCCGGCCACCCGGGAGAAGACGATATCCCCGGCCTGATTCTGATTCCGGCGGCGACTCAGAAGCTCAGGATTCCCATATTCGCCTCGGGCGGCTTTGCGGACGCGCGGGGCGAGCGCGACGAGTACGACGACTGCAAAATTCTTGGTGCGAGGGTGGGGGGCGCGGGGCGTTAGATAGATGTTCGACGATACGAAGAACAAGGTTGAGAAAAGCGTTGTAACTTGTTGATTATATGCCTCCCCGGGTTGGAATCGAATCGGAGCGCAAGCGGCTGATTCGGCAGATGTTTTCGCGAGCTAATGCTGAAGTTACCCCCAGAGGTACCCTCACGATATGCTTGCTGCGGTGATACGGCCTGATACGCGCTGAGCGCCTTGACTCGATACGCGGTGCTCAGCGCGGAACGCTGCCTTCTTGCAGTGTGACGATCGCGTCGACGTGCTTACGCGCGACGTGAGGACCTCAAACCGTCGCCGCGAGCTCGATGGACGCAGCGGCTCTCTCAACGATGGTTTGTACGCCGTGCCCTGGGTTCGACACTCTGCGAGTCTTCACGAGATGCTTGCTTTCGAGCAAGGTCACATCCCTTCTCACCGCCGACGGATCCCGTGACAGCGCAGCAGCGAGCACGAAGAGGGGCACGGCTTTCTTGTTGATTTCCTGCAACAGCCGCACACGAGCCGGGGTGATCACTTCCAGGAAGTCTGCCGGGTCCTCGAAAGATAGGGTCAGGCCCGGCGCGAGTCTTTCATCACGGTCGAGCTTGCGGGCGTTGGCTCGCATGCGAGAAAAGAAACGATCCATCGACTCAACGCCGATTCGGATCCTGCGGCCTCGCCTCGGGCTCTCGCGTTTCGAGGTATTGCCTGACTTCCGCTTCGAAACGTTTTTCGGTGCTCTCATAAGATTCAAACTCCACGGGTTCCACTTTTCCGAGATAATGGCGATGGTGATATCCATGCGAGTTATCGTATGCCAAAACTCGGCCGTTATCGGCCGCGGTGTTATGGGTGTCAATCAGTGCCATCGAATACCTCAATAGCCGCCCTTTGCCCGAGTAGTCGGCCTGCATGCGCACCGCTACGCCGCCTTTCCGTCCCTTCGGATAGAACTCGTCTCGGACAGATTTCTCTGGGTCGAGTTCGTCTTCCTGACGTGGCCGCTTCGCCATGGGTGAAGTATATCAGAAGGGATGTCAGAAATCCCAGCTGAATCGCTAACCCGCATCCGGCAGGCGGCGCTGTGAGCGCGGTCGCCCGGATTCGGGAGCGAGCTCTTGAACGCCACATCAGCCACGGTCGCCCCACACCTTTGCCATAAAGGGTCGGAAGACTCTTGCAGTCGACGCGGTACAACAATGCAGCAGGAGTATTCGGTATGCCTGGTCGCTTGGAAGGCGTGCTCGAGTTCGTGCAACGTGCGCTCATCGAGCCCCTCGGCCGGCTAGGGGCCGCATTGGCGGGGGCTGTCCGGGCCTTTTTCGCGGCCGCATGCGGCCTCCGCAGGCGTCTCGTGATGGCGGTGTTGCTCACGGTATTCGCTTACGGTCTCTACGTACATCCACCCTTCGCCACCGCACGCCGCGGCGATGTACTCGTGCGCGCGAACGTGTTCAACGGCTCGGTGAGTGCTTACACCGTAGGCACCGTGCTAGTGCGGCCCGGCATCCATCAGGTGCGCTCAGATCATGCGGCTGCGGCGCAAGCTCGAGACGCATCCGACGAAATCGCTATACATCTGTACCGAGCGCGGCGTGGGTACGTGTTTAGCGTAGCGGTTGGGACTATCTACTGACCGGCTTTCGGGCCGGCGTCGCGCGGAGTTACCTGACCAGCGTGTGGAATTGCGTCGCGTTGCGCACGCCTCCAGAGTTGCGCGCTCGGTCTACTGTCTCAAGCCACGGATGTGACCCAAGTTGCGATTGTGGAGACCGATGTGTGACTCGTGCGGCGGAAATTGAGGGCTCGAAGACAGCCAAACGAGTAGCGCAATGATCTCCAAGCATCGTCTTCCAGGGATCCTTCATCGCAGATCGCGCCACGAACATGAAAGATTGTCGCCGCCACGTCCGAGTGTGGGAACAATCGACCAAGCCGTTCACGATCAAGGGTCGGCCTCTTGACGGAAGAGAAGCGTACCCCTCGTGATCCAAGCAGTCATGAGCACTCAGCATTCGGACGGCACGCAATTCGCCAATTGCTTCCGGACAGATGCACCAGCGTTTGTGCTGACCAAGCCGCTGCCCCGAGGCGGTACGGAGGCCGCGCGGCTGACGTACTCGCGGCCCGCGCACGGCCCGGCGAGAATACCGGCACAGAGCGCCTTCGTCGTACTCGCGCTGATGCGTGACCTTGCTTGCGAAGAGCTGCAGATCGACGGCCGCCCCAGGTCGCATAGCGTGCTTCGCACCGGAGAAGTTGCGGTTTTCGACCTGCGCTACGCGACCGTCCTCGACATCCAGACTCCGTTCGACTTCGTCTATCTCTACTTCCCGCAGAGCGCTCTGGATCGCTTGGCGGACGAGCGCGATGCGCCACGAATTGTCGAATGCAACGTGCAGCCGGGTGTGAGCGCTCCGGACCCCGTGATCACGCAGCTCGCGGCTTGTCTAGAACGAGCGCTCGAACGACGAGACCGCGCCAGCGAGGTGCTCACCGATCATGTCGCCCTGGCCCTGCAGACGCACTTTGCAGAGCACTACGGGGGTATGCGGATCCGATCGGAATCTACCCGAGGGGCACTCGCGCCTTGGCAGCTGAGACTGGCCAAGGAAATGCTGACGGCGCACCTCGCCAGCACAGTCACCATCGCCCAAATCGCGACCGAGTGCCAACTCTCTGTCTGCCATTTCACGCGAGCTTTCAAATGCAGCACTGGAGCGTCACCTCATCGCTGGCAGGTCGACCGGCGCATTGAGAAGGCCGGCGATCTCTTACGCCACTCAACGCTATCCGGCGCGGAGATCGCCCTGATCTGCGGATTCTCCGATCAAAGCCACTTCACGCGAGTGTTCGCATCGTCGAAGGGTGCGACGCCCGGCCGGTGGCGGAGGGGGCCGACTGACCGACACGAAGCCGTGCACGCTCGAGCCCTGGCCTCCGCGGCTTACGACTGACCGGCGGATCCTCCACCGCGTGGCGCGACGAACCGCCACCAGCACTGACAAAAACCGACATCGCCATATGAGGGTCGCATGCGGAATGACCGGTTCGAACGAGAGATCTGCGAGCGCTTCGGCCTTTCTAGCGCGCCGACGCTGATCACGTCTCGCCTGACGAAGGCGCCCGTCACATTCTCGCGGCTGCGCCGGGATTGGTCCGACGAAAGGAGGCCGACCAAGTGTGCACCTCGGGAGGACGCCTATGCGATCCACATTGCCCTACGTGCCGCCGGGCCATGCGAAACATGGATGAACGGCCGGAAATTGGGGTCGGATTCGTTGCCCGAAGGTGCCACAACTCTGCTGACGCTCGATTCGGGTCCCAGCACTTGCTGTCATTCCGCATACGATTTCGTGCGGATCCAGATACCCAGATTGGCCATGGACGAGTTAGCGGACGACACCGGCCTTCCGCGGCCGGGCCACCTCCGGGCGCCTTTCTTCAAGATCACGCTGGACTCGGTTCTCTTCCAATTCGCCACCGCCGCGCTGCCCGCACTTGAAAGGCCAGCCGAAGCGCGCTCGTTGTTCCTTGACCATATTGCACTCGCGACCCTCGCCCACGTCCACCGCACCTACCTCGGGGGCTCCACCGAGGCGCGGCAGCTCCTTGGCGGCCTGGCGCCGTGGCAGGAACGACGGGCAAAAGAACTCATGACTGCTCGGCTCGACCGGCGGCTGTCGATGGCGGAGCTTGCCAGCGAGTGTAGATTATCCTGCACTCACTTCGCACGAGCGTTCAGGCAGTCGGCCGGGCTGCCACCGCATCGCTGGTTGCTCGGGTACCGCGTGGCAAAAGCGAAGGCGCTGCTGTTGGCTGACCACGCTCCGTTGGGAGATGTTGCGTCCGCCTGTGGCTTTGCGGACCAGTGTCATCTGACGAGAGTCTTTTCGCGCTACGTCGGAGAAAGCCCAGCCGCCTGGCGACGTACGCGCAAGACCTAAGCGCAACTTGCGGGCCCGAACCTATGCCGCCTCCGTGCCAGAAAGCGCCAAGCGACCGCAAAGCCGTGCAATCGCGCTACGTCGCGCGAGCACTATCGTCTCGGCAGACGGGACGCGAGGGCGGGTTGCTCTCCCGTCCCAACGCGGAGTGACAAATGCCCTATAGGATCGAGGCTAACGGCATGGGTCTTTGGCGATTCAGTTTGGCATGCGGCACCGCCTTATGTTCGCTGACGATCAGTGCTGGGCCAGCGCAGCAGGCGACCTCAGGCCAGTCGCAGCCAAATCTCGATCAAATTTACCAATCGCTGCCGCAAACGGATCTCTCAACTGATCGTCTCGCGCTGATCGCGCATGTACCGCCACCAGCAGCGGGCTTTGCCACAGCGCATGTCGCCGACAATCCCCTCGCGCCGGATGCCAAGCCGATTGGCGAGAGCACCTGCATTGCCTGCCATCAACTCGAAGCCAGTCACTTCACCCATACGCTGCACGCGTTGGGCTTGCACGTCGCTAATCGCTCCGATCCTCATATTCCCGTGTGCGAGGCGTGTCATGGTCCCGGCAGCCAACATGCCGCGAATCCGCAGGGAAAGGGCCTTATCATCGGTTATACGAAGAACTCCGGTACCACGATCGAGGTGCAGACTAAGACCTGCCTCACATGTCATGCCGGAGGTCCGCGCGATCACTGGGTCAATTCAGTACATCAACTCAACGGGTTGAGTTGCAGCGATTGCCACAACCCCATGGCCAAATTCTCGACCGAGGGACTCATGGCGAAGGCCTCGATCAACGACACCTGTGCGCAATGCCACAAGGATGTGCGCCTGCAGTTCAACCGCCGCTCGCACATGCCGCTGCCGGAAGGGCAAATGAGCTGCGACGACTGCCACAACCCACACGGCGCACTGACAAACAACGGCAATCCGCTGCTGAACGGTCCGCTGCTTAAGACCAACACGGTCAATGAAACTTGCTATCAATGTCACGCAGAGAAGCGTGGGCCGTGGCTGTGGGAGCATCCGCCGGCGCGAGAGAGCTGTCTGAACTGCCATTCGCCGCACGGATCGAATCAGAGTTCTCTGCTGGTCGCGCCCGTACCCATACTGTGCCAGCAGTGTCACGCTGCGAATCGCCACGCCGGCGCTTTGCAAACGCGTCAGAACATTGGCGTCGGCGCGAATCCAGAAGCGCAAGCAATGGGCCGGGGGTGCCTGACGTGCCACGCCAATATCCATGGCTCTAATGCCCCGTCGGGTCCACGTTTCCATCAATAACGGGAGCTAGAGAATGGCATTGCGAAGCGGACGGATGCGAACCGTTGGGGCCGCGACTATTGGAATCCTTTACTTGTCCGTTGCGAGGATGACGTTCGCCGATAGCGGAGTCGGCGTAGATACCTGGCGCGCCAACAAGCTCGATCCTACCGGCGGTCAAGCGACCAAGGCGCTCGATCCGGACGGCACGAGCTGGCTTGCGGCCGGCCAGTGCCGCTCGCCGAGCGGAAATTTGTATCAGAATCCGACGGAGCCGCCGCATCCGGATAACTTGGGCGCCTGGCAAATCTACGGCACGTTCGACATTGGCTATTTGCATAGCGGCGCGGAGAAGTCCGCCCTCTACGATCGCTATACGCGGTGGCCCACCGATGGTGCGGCATTGGACGTCGACGTGAATGCCGAGCGACCGTCCGACGGCAGCTACGCGGAGGTGCGTGGGAGCCGAATCAGCGCCGAGGATCAATACTATCAAGCTGTGTACGGTCAGGCGGGCGCCTATAAGATCGAAGCGTTCGTTCGGAACGTGCCGAATATACTCTCTACCGATGCGAGACCAATATGGAATGGTGTCGGCACCAATAACCTGACGTTGCCAGGTTCGTTGACACCGGGCGGCAGCTCGTCTGCGCAAGTCGCTGCGGTATCGGCTAGTACTCCACTACAGCATCTCGAAGTCGATCGCAGGAAATACGGGATCAATCTCAGCACCTATCTCACGCCGGCGTGGACTGCGTATCTCAATCTGAGTGACGAGAAACGCGAGGGAGTAGGACCGTACGGCGGGCCAGTTGGTGAGGACTGGGGTGGCAGTCTCGGTGCAGTACTCGAAACCGTCAAGCCGATCAGCGATACCACCATCAACTTGAATACGGGGTTTCGTTACGCAGGGCAAAGCTGGCGCACTGATTTCGGCGTTTCAGGCTCGTTCTACCGCGACAAATATCTGAGCTATTCGTTCCAGCAGCCGTTCACGATCGGCACGTATGCTCCCCCCGGCTTGGTCAGCGCGCCGGTCACCGTCGGGCAGATGTCCATGGAGCCCGACAACGACTATTACAACGTTCACGGTGCACTGACCCGTGTCTTGCCAAAGAATGGCGAACTGTCCCTCACGGTATCCGAAGTGCTCATGCGGCAGAACGACAGCCTGATTCCGCCAACTAACTGCCAAGGCGTCATTGGAATCGGCACGCCGTCCGCGGGTAACACGCTTGGCGTGCAGGATGTGGGTCCGCGGAATCCTGCGTTGTTACCGTGCAGTCAATGGAACACGACCGCTGCGTTGTCGCAGCAAACCGCGGATGTGACCATGCACAATACGCTCGCGGAAGCGAAGCTTGCCCTGCAGCCCGGCACATCCCTAAGGGTCACCGCGGGCATCAAGTATTATCGTCAGAAATATGACAGCGACTACATCGCGTATAACCCGACCAATCAGAACTACGGGTACATAGCCGAAAACGGCGCATTTTTCTCGGCATTCGGCCTGCCCGCCGTCATCGCCAACGGGAACGCAATCAATTCGGCCAATCCTCCTCCTCCAATCATCGGTCGAATTCTCCCCTTCAGCTTGTCGATGGACGAGTACAACGCCTATGGCGGGGTGAGCTGGAAACTCTCCGAGCGCGATACCCTGGGTCTAACCTACAACTTTGACGAATTTAAGCCTACCAGCCGCGAGCGTGGTCGAGTCGATGACAACAGCATCAAGCTCACCTGGACCGACAGAGAGATCGATTGGCTCACTTTCCGGGCCAACTACACCTTTCTGAAACAATCCGGCAGCATCTACAATGGGGATGTTTACGGATATACATATCTGAGCGCACTGCCGAGTTTTGTTTCGGCGTATCCCAGCTACGTCCCAGGTCCGGAGACCACAGACGCTCTGGGAAAATACGATATTGCCGACCGCACCGACAACAAGGTCGATCTGATGGCAACGGTGGTGCCACGCGACGACATGACCATAACGGGCACGGTACGCGGTCAGTGGAGCGAGAATCGGGCGATGATCGGGCGTCAGAGGTACGACACCTTTGCAGCCATGTTGCAATGGGAATGGCAGCCGGCGCCGGCGACCGATTTGAGCGTGTACGTCGGCTACGACCGCTCGAATTTACGTCTCTCAAATGTTGCGGGCATCCCTGGAGCCACGAGCGGCGTGCTCGGTAGCGCCGGATATCCGCTGGCCAATCAGTGGTGGGAAGGTGACAAGGAGCGAGATTACTCGGCCGGAACGACGTTTCAGAGGAACTTCGGCGTCGTCGCGGTCGATCTGAGCTACAACTACCTTTACTCGCGTGGCATAACGTCGTACACCGCCGCCTCGCCCGGCGCCTTGGTCTTTCCCCAGGACTTCCAAACAATGGGTGGCGGCTTCTCGCCAATGACTTACCGCGTCAATTCGGTAACCGCGAGTGTGATCGTGCCGTTCACCTCGCGAGTGTCGATGCGCCTGTTTGACTACTACGAGCGCGGCCATATTGACGACTGGCACTACGCCGGATTTAACCAGAGCTTCGTCTCCCACCACGAGCTGTATTCCGACGGCGGGCCACAAAGCTACAGCGAGAACTTGGTCGGCGTTTTTATCTCGATGAAGCTGTGAGTTGCACCATGAATGTTCCATGCAAACGCTTGATGCAAGACAGTGCTCGGCTCGTTGCCTCCATAATGCTCTCGATACTGGCCGCGGCATGGTTGCCACACGCGGCCTATGCGGGCAGTTATGTTGATCTGCGCCGCATCGAGTCGATTAGGGGCGATGTGGCCAGCGGCGCGGCGAAGACCACCGCTTGCCTGGCCTGCCACGGACCGTCCGGTAATTCGATCGTGGATCAGTTCCCGCGTCTGGCCGGACAGCGCGCGGACTACCTCTATCATCGCCTGGTCGCATTCAAAGCCGTGAATCCGAAGGACCCTTCTTATGGTAGCTCACCGATGCCCGCTCAGACACAGAACCTCAGTGACCAGGACATGCGCAACATTGCAGCGTATTTCGCGGCGCAGGCGCCAAGTGCCCCAGTCTCCCCGCCCGCGGCAGTGGGCGCTGGAAGGGGCGAGGCGCTTTACTCGGGCGGAGATCCCTCGCGTGGGGTGCCTCCCTGTCAGGGGTGTCATGGTGCTGGCGCGCTGGGCGGTCCAGTCGAATCTGGGAGTCAGTACCTCACCTATCCGATGCTCCGCGGCCAGCACGCGGCATATCTAGTCTCGCGGCTGACCAATTTTCGCAACGGACTGCCGAACGCCAGTAGCAACGACTTCATCATGCACGGGGTTGCGCACACCCTCGACGATGGGTCGATCCAATCGCTTGCCGCCTGGCTGGAAAGTCTTGCGCCCGCGACTGCGAAGTAAGCAGCCAATTAGATCTGTCAATGCGGCTGTTTAAGCCGAAAGGTGCAACATGAAACATGCAGAAAAGTCAGTATTTGCCAAGCAGAACATAAGCCGCCGCCGATTTGTCGCTGCAGCGAGCGCGGTGATCGGCGCGGCCTCCATTGTCAATCTCCTTCTGCGCAAGGCTTATGCAGACGAGCTTCCGCATTTGAGTCCGAATGATCCGCTTGCGCGCGCACTGAGTTACACGGAGGATGCGAGTACGACTACTGCCGCAACGCATGCACCCGGGTTCGCTTGTGCCAACTGCAATTTTTTCCAAGGCGACACTGGCGCATTCGGCGCATGCCAGCTTTTCCAGGGTAAGGCCGTGAGTGCCAAGGGCTGGTGCTCGGGCTACACCAAGAAATCCTGAGCTCCAGTCACGCTCACCTATGGCAGCAGCAATGACGTCGCGATGAACAATGTGGGTCGCCGGCTCGACGATAAGTCCATAGACGCACTCGCTGCCCTGATCAGCCCATTCGTGCCGGCGAAAGCCCGTGATGTCTCACGTACGGCGGCGCGGTGCACTTAAGGGCTCGTCTATGACAATCACCTTGGTCGCGGTCGTGATGTCCGGTCCGGGCGCCGTGGTTCCAGGCCGAGGTGTGAACGGGATCTCGCGCGCTTCTTCGCGCGAATAGTTGGACAAGCCCAAGAGCTTGGCGCCGTGTACGGCGGCGGTAGCGAAACGCCGATCTCGAGATCGCACCCGACGGAGCCGGGCGAGGCTCGCGGCGTTTTTTCAAGCAGCGCCTTGAACCTGCGACAGCACTCTTTACGGCGTTACGGCAGCGGCAAATCGCGGAACGACTCCTGAATTCGGGGCGGGAAACGCCAATCGACCGCAAGGCCTTGCAATCCCCGAATGCCGCGCCAGCACTACTGTCGTGGCGGAACAGACGTGAGGGCGGGTTGCTCTCCGGTCCCAACGGCCACCTCTAGGGGAAATACGCTGCAGCAGCATGAGAACTTCTTCCGACGCTCGACTCGAAGGGCGACCATCTGGGCGCTGGTACTCGGCGCAGGACTTGCGGCGGGCGTGTTTGGGACGTCCGCGATAGCCCGGCACGCGGAAGGTGACAGCCCGGGCGGGCGGGTCGTTGAGACTGCCGAAGGTTCTGCCGATTGGCCGTCGTACAACAGGACCGTTGCCGGACAGCGATTTTCGCCGCTCACTGAAATCACTCGCAGTAACGTCGCGCAACTGCGTCAAGTCTGCGCGTATCAGCTTCCAGAGGCCATCCCATTCGAGACCGGTCCCCTCGTGATCGACGGGACAATGTACTTCACGTCGGACACGCAATCCTTCGCCATCGATGCATCGACGTGCGCCGAGAAATGGAAGCGCGAGCGGACCACGGCGAACAGTTGGTATAACCGCGGGTTTGCGTTCAGCAGGGGCCGACTGTTCCGCGGGACGACGGACGCGCACGTGCTTGCGCTCGCCGCGACCGACGGCCGAACGCTCTGGGACGTCACCCTCGATGCGGCAGGTCCCGGTGTGGTGGCTCCGATGGCGCCCATTGCGTGGCATGGAATGGTCTTCATCGGAACCGCGGGCGGCGATAACGTCGCCGTGACCGGCCACGTGTACGCGCTCGACGAAAACGATGGTCACGTCGTCTGGAGGTTCGACGTCGTGCCGCCCAGCGCCCGTCCCACGTGGGAGACAGCGCCACAGAATCCCATCACCGGCGGCGGGGTGTGGACTTCCCTGAGCCTCGATCCCGCGACCGGCGTGCTGTACGTGCCGACGGGCA
>WNFO01014488.1_pt1 | contig 14763 bp, 24 predicted proteins | sample 5400251 | NCBI WGS metagenome assembly WNFO01 (sample SAMN13153354, study PRJNA577476) | soil metagenome | isolation source: 100 cm saprolite under Madrone tree | place: USA:California | collected 2016-06-14 | reverse complement strand
GGTCCAGCGAGGCCTGACCGACACTGATTCCGCGAGAGGGCCTCGACCTGCGAACGTGGAGGACTGGCTTCGCCAGTTGGCTGCACAAATGAGACGGATCCTTCAGCACGAGATAGGCACGATTGCGAGCACGCTCAACGTTGTCGACCGACGTCCACTGGAGGATGTCGCCTATTTGGCGCGAGTCCATTTCGGATGCGAGTTGTTCCTTTTCGCCACACCCCAACCTGCCCGCGGCTAGTGGTGCAACTCCATTTTTTCATGTCTTGGATTTTCGGGGTCTGTCTTAAGGACCCTCTTGGAGAATGCGATGGATCATGATGCATTTAGGGTGTTACTAGTCGATCACTTATTGCCGATGATCGCAGGCACTGACTTGGGAAAAACAAGACCATCGTCTCCACGCCAGGATCTTGTTTCTTTCGAGAGCCCCATTGCTCTCCTTATGAAGCCATCCCGCGATGCGAATTACCGAGTACAGTTGGTAAGGAGCCAAGCCTTTACTCCCGAGGAGAAACGATTAGTTGAGCTTTTCATCCAGGAACTAGAGGAGATCGCCCGTAACACCGACGCTGCCCATCTGTCGGATTTCATGAGCGCAATCCCCCGTGGAGTAATCAGCACCTCACAAACGTACGAGGGCCACCCGGTAGTAGCAGCCCTCGGTATGAGCGGGAGTGTGGGACATGGTTCAATCAAGCTGGAGGAACTGTGGCGCGAAGACTTCTCACGCGTAATTTCAAACGGATTTGACTCTATATACCTCTGTGGCAGCGATGGTCGGGTATTCAACGTGGACTACCTGCCGAATCCTCCGAGTGTACAGTTTGCTCCGCACCGACTCGGTTCGATTGCTGATTGGTGTCGCGGTCAACGTGTGGCAATTGTGCTGAACAGAAATGGTGAAGTCCTCATCTTCAAGGACAAGAAGCTACAATTCGCAAAGCGTCGAGGAGCGTGGAGGTACTACGCCCACGATTCAGTCGTCAAGCGTCTAGGCGTTGGGAACGCGTCACTGAGGCGAGCCGTATATGAATCCTGCCTCGACGTATCTTTCGCTCGGACCGGGGGGTGCGTAGCTGTACTCAACCAAACTGGACGTGCAAAAGTATCAAAGATGATCGACGACAAAGATCTGATCGAGCGGGGCGAGCAGACTCGGACAAAGCTGCTAAGACAGATTGTCAAAAAATCGTTTCAGCGTCTCGACCGCAGACTTCGACAAGAACTGCTCAGTATGGACGGAGCAACCGTGCTCACTCGCAAGGGCAAAGTTCTCACAGCGGGTTCGATCGTGCGAGTCCCAGGCGGATCGACGGGAGGAGGCCGAAAGGCAGCAGCGATGCAGCTAAGCAAACTGGGCCTAGCGATCAAGATATCCGCTGACGGTCCGATAACCGGCTTCAAAAAGAAGGAAATCATTTTTTCTCTTTAAGGAGTCGTGCAGCAATCTACATTATCGCTTGCGGCTAACCAAGTAGCGAACACAGTGGGTTGGGGGGCATATTCCCTCCCGTCATGTTCTCACCTCTACCCCGGTTTGACCTCGTTTTTCAACCGCCTGTAGTATCAAGGATTGCAAACAGCAGCGCATACAGTTGGGCAATTCCCGAAGGGCGGCCCTAAACCCACCAGCTGCGTTCACAGCCGCTTATCGGACCGCCTCCTCCGGTGAAACCCGACGAATGATCAGAGCCACGGTTGATCTAACCGTGGCTCTGCCGAGAAGTGTCTTGTTCGCATGGCAATACGATGCCGGATGTGAAACCACCCACGCTGAAGCAGGAAGTGATACACGTCTTCCGTGTAATCAAGCGACTAGCCGGAAGACCGTTCGTTCGAAGCCGAATGCAAAAAAGAGTCAGGACGGGTGTGATATTCCTGAACAGCGTGAAGCCCGGGTGGTGGGAAAAGATTGACCTGGAACGCCTGGACATGCTGGATACGAAGCTATGTCTATGCGGTCAATTATATGGGAGGCACAAAAACGCCTACCGTAAACTGCATCTGACCCCCGCTGACTTCGTGATGTACGGATTTCTTCCTGCCCCTGGTGACTATGGGAGACCCGAGTTCCTGCCTCAGCGTCTGCTCACCCGTCTCTGGACAAAAGAGATTGAGAGACTGAAAATGAGGTCACCGAAACCGTTATCGAAGTAGGGCCATAAATTTCAATTCCTGCAACAAAACTTGTCTGCTTGCGGACCCGCGCCACGTCTATAGATTCGAGTGGGCAGGGACAGGCCAGCTTTCTTCGTATGAGCCAACACCATATCTTAACCAAGCAGTACGAGATTCTCATTGGCTGGGATAGGCCTCTGCAGTATTTCTTCGGGACTGTCTGGGATAAAACACAACCGGATAGGCACGGCGAAGGGATCGTGTTTGCAACTCTGTCTCTTCCGGGAGGCGGCGTGGGCACGGTCGCGGAGCTCGCGAGACTTCTGCGTCCGTACGTCGAGCTCCCTCCTGATCTCATAGCCGCATTGTCGGAAGACCAGGCGGTCAACCGTGGCAATGAGTCCCATGAGTGGAGGATCGAGGATGCAGAAAGCGAATAGCCAAGCTGGCGGGAACCTGCCTCACTCGGACTTGCCGTTCTACTTGCATTGATTCAATCTCGAAACCTCCCACCAAGTCCTTTCCGCAAAGGGCCTTTTTCATTTTGCCATCGATTCTGTCAGAAATGTCTACGAATCGTCGTCTTGGTTGACGTGGGACGGAAATGGCAAGGATGGCGCGTCTCCGTTTTATGAAGCTACTAGAGCTGCTGAACGCCGCCAACCAAGGCTATCCTGATGGATATCTAGCGGAATACTACGACACCAAGACTGGGAAACGGAAGCTTGGAGGCGGTGATACTCTTGCCAAGTTTATTGTGCTCGAGCTGATCGACACCTTCGACTCTAAGGCCACCGATGATACCCAAATTGATGAATCAACACATGCTCTTGAGCGTTCTCGAACGGAACTTCTTGGCGTCATTCAAGCGCTGGAAGAACAACGGACCGGACGTCACACCAAGTGTTGTGCAGTAGTAACTTGAGCGCGTCAGAACTTGACCATGCTCCGTCCCCTTTTGTACCCCAATTCTAATGCGATGTTTTAAATACGCAAATTTCCCGTCGAGAAACTGTTTCTCCTGACGTCTATTGTTGAAGGGTCTCTGGCACGCTAAACACTTCACATTCATCTTCGGTATCATTCCTGGAGGTGTTTCGTATGACTAATAATTTAACGTGCCTTAAAACCGAATCCCGATGTGCTGGCGCTTTCTCCATATAAGCAGAATGTGTCAGGTCTCTATGGCGCATGTTCACGTGGACATGGATCTGTTGGTGAATTTGGTAACGTTACTTACGACGATTGCGATCGTCTGCAATTAACCGAGCCGGGTTCAACATCTAGTCCGCGTTTACCCAAGTCTATGAGGATGACAACGGGCGAAGAGGCGAAGAGCTTCGGCAGTATCGGGATTCGGTGTTAAGTGCAGCTGCTCGCTCGGAGACAGGGCGATCTTGCGGAAGATGCAAGTCTGCAATAGCACTTCATATTCACCTCCTGGCTCATGGACGTTTTCGTGTCAAAGAGCTGAACGGCAAACCGTCTTACAGTAATGTGAGACATTTAGATTTGTTTTCTGGGATAGGAGGATTTTCATTGGCGGCGCAGGAAGTATGGAGAGACGGGCACGAAATAGCTGCTTTCTGCGACAACGACGCTTTCTGCCAACAGGTTCTAAGAAAGCATTGGCCGAAAGCAAACATCTATGGCGACATCCGCACGATCAAAGGAAGCCAGCTCGGAGCAGTTGACCTGGTCACGGGAGGATTCCCTTGCCAACCATTCTCCCAAGCCGGGAAGCGCAGAGGCACGAGAGATGACCGTTATCTCTGGCCAGAGATGCTACGAGTCATACGGGAGACATTTCCGGCTTGGGTCATTGGCGAAAATGTTGCTGGAATCATCAATCTGGCACTCGAAGACGTGTGCGCTTCGCTGGAAAATTCGGGCTATGAAGTCCAACCGTTTGTTATTCCAGCTTGCGCCGTCGACGCCCCGCACCGTAGAGACAGGATTTGGATTGTCGCACGTGCCCTCTCGGCAGGAACCAAATGTAAGCGTCGAGAGATTGCAAACGAAAGACGGAAAACCGGCGAGGGTGGGGCAGAGAGCTTACAACAAGCACACGGGAAGGTTGGCCCAAGTGGGTTTACAACAACAAATAGGGATGATCGCGAGTTTGCTCCCTACGCCTCGCACGACGGACGCGAATGGCGGACGGAGGCCAAACGACGGCAAGTCGAGAATAGGAAAAAACGGAGTGCGCTATGGGTTGAACTTGGCGGACAAGATCGCCGGGCCGACGATGCTTCCAACCCCAAGGGCGGGGAAAGTAACCGACGAGGACGAGAAAGCCTGGATGAAGCGAAGACAGGACGGAAAAGTGTCCACGCCTCCCCTCGGATTAGCAATCAAGATACTTCTACCAACGAAAGGGCGGACTTCGAAAGTAGGGACTTCGAAAGTAGGAAGGATCCGACGCCTGAGCAGTACGGGACGGACTTCGGAAGACAATGGCATGAAGTTGCAGCCGAACTTTGTCGAATGGATGATGGGCTACCCGCAAAACTGGACGGATTTGAACTCTCCATGGCCCGGCACAGGGTTGAACGCCTAAAATCCCTGGGCAACGCAATCGTCCCCCAAGTAGCCAGAGAAATAATGCAGACAATAAGGGTTCTTGAAGCTGGTTCATGAAACTCAAAGCTGGCGGAGCCTGAAATATGTTGTTCCGCCTGCATGGTTTAATCTCGAAGGAAATCCACATGTCCTTCTTCGCGAAGGACTTTTTCCTTTTCATTTTTTCGTCAAAAAGATCCACCTCCCAACGTCCTAGCCATCAGTCGCACACTCGCCGGGTCCATGGTTACCGGGATTGTCTTCTGAAAAGACGGCCGGGGTGCTCTGCCCCCCGGCGGGTGTGCGGCCACGTCGATCCCCGCCTGTCGGCGCTTCCTTGAGCCATTAATGCAAGGAGCTGCCGGTTTTTTATGGAGACCGCCATGCTTTCCGAGCTTGAGCTCCTCGGTTTCTGCTTCGCTCTCATCGCGATGATACTCATCATCGTGAAGAATGAACGCAGGATCCGCCGATGGACCCTCAGGCATCCGCGGCGTCGCGGGAAATTCAGGAAACCCACGTGGCATCCTGCGGTGCCGAGATGAGCTTCGGCAGCGCGGGGACCGGCGAAAGATATAGTTCTGCGTTGTGGTTCAAATGGCAGGGACACACCTAATTTCTAACTATGCAAACACACTCGTCAGTTATTGAGAATTTTATTCGGGAAGGCAAAGGCGGAACGGGAACGTATGTACGAGCTACGGATGACGTCCTTTTATCCAAGATCCCTGATCTGTATCGGCCTTACGGTCACGATACGTGGGGACGTAACGCTGCGGGTCAGACTGCTGAACTCGCCGTGCGGTTAAAGGATGGCAGCATTCTCTCTAATGGTGCGCGATTTGCAACACCGATCGATCAGCACCAGCGGGAGATCATCAGTGCGCTCGAAGGGTCACGCCAACGCTTTAGCGTAGTGCCTTTCCACTCGATTACTGCAGCTTGGACCGATGGCAAAGTCGACGATTGGTCGGATGCGCCCTTCGATATTTCGGATCTCCAAAAGGAAGTGAGCGTGGTAATCCCAAGCGGCGGCGAAGAATGGAAGTACGTTGAGGTAAAAGACAGAAACGGCCGGATCACCGAGCGGCAGATTCACACGTTGGGAGATAGCGTCCTTCGCGTAAAGGATCGCTTCTATCTCTCCGGCGTGGATGAGACTGGCCTGGGCGCCGGCATGTACTTCTTCGCCGAACTTGCAACCAAACAAGCGCCGCTAACGCTTGGGGAAGCATACAACACGCTCAAACCTAAGACGGTCCGGGAAGCCGAAGGCCGCGGACTCAACGTCCTGCGCCAAGGTGAATGGTTCGCAATTCCCGCGCAAGTCCGCACATCGGAGCTGATGCGCGACGTGCAAAGGGGCATTGCGGCCTACCGCCAGCGCCATGTGCTTGGCAAAGATGGTCATCATGAACTAGAGGAAGCCGTCTTGTACAAGGCAGGCGAACGCAAAGGTCAGGTCTACGCCCGAGGCGTGCTTCGGCACACCCAGGCGGAACAGTCGGATCTGGATCTTGGCACGGTGCGGTGGTACCTCGTTGTCCATAATGTCGTAGGCGCCTCCTATACCCTCTCGGGGAAAGGGACAGCGCAATTTGATTAGGCGTGGAATCTCGCCATTTGCTCTCCAGAACGCAGAGGATATTTCGTATTCACCAATTTCCCAGCACATGCCAATAAGTACGTCCGATATTGTCCGATATATGCCACGAAAAGTTTTTGTCAAGCCACAGTGTCCAGAACCGTCTATACGACAAGAGGCAAATGGCAGGGACGGTTCAGCTCATCTGTCTATGGGACTAGACCTGTGCGTTATTGAAGGGGATGAGCGGTTATTCGCAGATCGAATATCCAGCTATTCGGGCTTTGATGACTTCCGCAAAGAATGGGCTCGGTTGCTTGGCTTCGACCTCGAAGACATGGATGGATTTGGAGGTGAAAAGCCTTGGACGATTGTAAGCGTCCGAGCAACGCACCTGTTCGATAAGTAGAGTCTGTGTTCAAGTGGGAGGATGAACGGAGAACAGCAGATAGCGGCACGAAGGCGACGGACACGAGCGGAGGTTCGTCAGTTAGTGGCGGAGTTTGTGAGCAGCGGAATGCGGCGGAGCGAGTTCTGCCAGAGTCGAGGTTTGAGCTTCAGCACCCTGGATCGCCATCTGAAGAATCGGCGGTGGAAGCGGACGAGAAGCGCTCCCGCAGAGAGCAAGTTGGTGCCAGTGGAATTGGCCATCAGGAAACCGCCCGTGGACCAAGCGAGTTGTGGGCTGGCCGTAGTGTTGTCGGGCGGGTGGCGGATCGAAGTGCAGCGAGATTTTGATGTGCACACCTTCGAGCGTGGCCGGGCAGCGAAAAACTCTCGGACGCACAACTGGAGTTGCTGGAACTGGAGCCGGGAGTCAGCAGTGCGGAAGTGCAGGCGGAGAGCGAGCGCCCCGCGGTCCAGCCCTCGACGAAAACGAAGCGCCAGCATCCGGGACGGCAAGAACTGCCAGCAACCCTTCCGCGTGTAGAGCGGATCCTGAAGTGCACGCCCGAGCAATGTGTCTGCCAGAGCTGCGGTAAAGAGACGGTCGTGATCGGCCACGAGGAAAGCTCCCAACTGGATGTAGAGCCGGCGAAGTACTTTGTGCTAGTCAGTAAACGCGAGAAGCGCGCCTGCAAGTCATGCGAGGATCGGGGTGTGGTCTCGGCACCATTGCCACCACGGATTATCGAGAAGTGCTTGGCCAGTGATCAGATCGTGATCGACACCGTCGTCAGCAAGTACTGCGACCACACTCCGCTGTATCGACAGAGCGTGATTCTGGAACGGGACACGGGCTTGGAGCTCAGCCGGGCGACGCTGGACGGGTGGGTTCTGAAAGTGGGCGAGTTGCTGATCCCCATGGTCTCGGCGATGAGGCGAGAGTTAATCAGCGGCACTTACATCCAGGCCGATGAAACCCCAGTAGACGTGCAGATGCATGAGGGCCGTGGGAAGAACCATCAAGCCTATCTGTGGCAGTACAGTCGACCGGGAGGGACGGTGGTGTTCGACTTCCGTTTGGGCCGAGGACGGGATGGACCGAAACAGTTTCTGGGACAGTTCGAAGGTCTTCCAAGATCCAGTGGCGACCGCGATCGTAGCGCGGATCGATGAGCTGTTTGCCATCGACGCCGAGACCCGCTTCCAAGGTTTGAACGTGGAGGCACGCCATGCCCTGCGTCAGCAACAATCGCGCCCGCTGCTGGGTGTGATCCGGAAGCAGATCGAAGTTGCACGCTCCACGGCGCTACTTGGGGGAGCGCTGGCCAAGGCTTGCAATTACACGCTCACCCTGTGGGACAAGCTCACGCGCTTCCTGGAATATCCCGAACTGGAGTTGAGCAATAACCTCGCGGAGAACTCCATGCGGCCGGTCGCAATCGGACGAAAAAATTGGATACACGTGGGAAGCCCACAAGCTGGACCGAAGATCGCGGCGATTCTTTCGGTCGTGGAAAGCTGCCGTAGGTTAAAACTCCCAGTGCGCGACTATTTGGCTGCGGTTCTTCCCGGACTCGCTGATCGCCCGATCCAGCGCCTACCAGACCTTACTCCCGTTGCCTGGGTCGCCCAGCACTCATAGACTCAAACAACCGGGTTGTTGGCGTGAAGGGGATGTTTCACCAGCTTCCTAGTCACCCGGTTTTTCTGCACCAGTTCTTTTACTCTCTCGAATCACATCCATAATTCCATGAAGCACAACGTCCGGCTGATCACGTTGAATGTAATGGCTGCTCTGCTTCGCCTGTCGAAGCCGCCCATATTTCGATCTGCTCGCCAGATCCCTCTGGAGATCGTGAAAGACAGTTTCCGATTGTTGAGCCATCGGATCGGAAGCCGCTCCCGACGGCATCTGCCCGTGTTCGATCACAATCAGTGGTTTGTCGAAACGCCAATTTAAGTGCTGGTTCGGCGGCAGGAATCCGTTGGCACGCTGGTCGTCGGCTGAAAATTTCGTCGCAATGCGGCGAGCCCATTCAGGCGAAAGCGCCGACACCCGTGAGAATTGTTCCTCGTGCGCTGAGTCCAGCAGCACCATGCCTTCAACCTCTTCTGAATAAAGAGCGGCATACTTGCGGACATAGATTCCACCGATCGAGTGTCCGACCATGACATAGGGCGGTGAAACCTGAGCGGATTGCAGCAGCGAATGCAGATCGCTAACGATTTCGTCGGCTGTGTGGGGCGGGACCAACTTGTCGCTTTTCCCGAGACCGAGACGATCGTAGCTGCAAACGTGAGCAAATTCCTGGACTTGCTTCTGAACGGCAGCCCAAACCTCGGAAGTATCCCCCGTGCCAGCTTCCAGGATCACCGTTGGTCCCGGACCCTTTCCGGTGCAGTTCAAGAACATCCTCTCCTTACCAACGGTAACCAGACGCCCTGATTCGGCGATTTGTAGAGCTAACTGTAGACGCACCGAAAGAAGAACGACCAACAGCGTGAGCGATAGGCGCGGACTCATACCTGAATATTAGACACCGCCGATCTGGTGACGTGCACCCACTTGGCGAAACCAGATTTCGCTAACTGAGAATTGTTGGTGATTCTAACCACTCACCGGGCGTAGGCGGACTTAGACCACCACGGGCGTCTTGAGATTGGCTGCGGGCTCAACCCGTCAACCGTGTTTTCCTCTGACGTTTACGGACGATTGAACCTTTGCAGTGTTTTTTCGACCATTCGGACTGCGAAGGGGAGATTTCCTCTCGCCATTTGTCTCACCAGAATGCAGATATAAAGTAAATAAAAAGCGCTACATTGCGAAGAGGCGGATACACGGGCAAGGGCGGCACTCTGCTTATGTCCCAAAAGAAAACAATTTTTGTGACGGTTCTCGGCGGCGTTGCCGAAGTGGATACAGCAACAGTTCCTGATGACTTGGAGGTTGAAATCGTGGATCTCGATTAGTTGAAAGAGTCTGGCACTGACTACATCAAGACGTTGTCAGTTGGGGCTCGTTCCTACGTCAAAGCCAAGGAGTTTTGTTGATTTCGAGCCGCTCCCAACTTTGCTTATCTGCCTCTTCGCAAAGAAGCGTAATTTTTGGCTTCCTCCCAAAACAGATGTAAACCAATTTCGTGGCACTTGCCGGAACGTCGCTCCTTTAAGCAGCTCCGTTCCGGATTTTATGAAGCAGTACGCGTTAGCTCCGTTCCGGATTTTATGAAGCAGTACGCGTTTCGTGATGCAGAGTTCATGAGCGCCCGCGAGAAGCTCCTCGTGCTCAAGGCCTGGGTTCGGTTCCTGAAGAACGGGCTTCGCTGGGAAGATTTCTCCGACAGGCTCTATACGCACCTTACGCTCCATTGCAGTTTCATCGCTCACTACGACCGGGCAGGATTTTACGCCACGTACTTCGAGAACGGCGAAGACACCACGCGGTTTCTTTCGCAGTTCGACAAGCGCGGCGAGTGCCGTTCGGTCGAGTACGGGTCGTCATGGCGGCTAGTGGAGTATGAGGATCTAAGCAGAGCCATGATCGAGGAAGCTTCCGGTTATGTTCCCGCTCTCATGGAGCAAGCCTCGGGCAAAGCCAAGGCAGCCGATCTCGCGGAAGCTCAGAGACTGGCAGCAAAACACGGCTTCAAGATCCAGCCCGGTTGAAGCTACCGGACATACGTCCGGCATGTGCCACGAATCAGTTGAGCAGAGGCGAACTCAGGGACAGAGTCCGTCTCTTTTACTCCCCGGTCAGGATCCAATCGATCGGCTTTTTGGAGAAGGCTTTCAGTTTGATTAGCAGTTCGACCGTCGGCACGCTCTGAGCTTTCTCATACTTTGATAGCTGTGCCTGGCTGATGCCGAGAATCTTCGCAAACTGGCCCTGGGTGAGATCAAACCCGCGAATCTCACGGATTCGCCGCGCCATCGCCTTCAGGTTCGGCTTGAGATCCGAAATTTTCTCTTGACGAATACTCGCCATACGAATATATATCTCGTTATATGAATATAGGGCACAACCTGCACCATTGTGCAGGCTTGTATATATATCGCCCGCGGTCGCGGCGCAACCAGATTACCGCTCGAACCGAACCGCATTGGGTAACAGGGAAGCATGAGTGTCAAAAGCGTCCTCTATGAGACGTCCTGGGACAGTAAGGAGTGAAACATGCCCATACCGCGTGGCGACGACCACCTGAACTTCACGCCCGAAGAGGCGGCCGACTGGCTCCGAGAACCAGTGGTCCGTGCCCACGCACGGCGAGCCGAACCGCAGGGACACCACGGTAGCGTCATTCTGGCGGTCATTCTGGCGGTGATCTTCGGGTTAGTTCTATACAACGCATTCACCCCCAACAACGGTTTGACCGACAGACATACGGTGGCGGCAAATGCTGAACCGCACCATTTGGATAGCGGAGAAATGAGAACCGTTTCGGTGCGACGGCGTGAGGCACAGAATTCGCGCAACGCACCGATCGTGGAGACACCCGCCGACATACGGACCCTGGAACACTTCCCCGAGGGCTGGTCGTATAGCTACGCGACGGAGGATATCTCCCTCCTCGACGCCAGCGGCAACTCCATCGGCATTCTGCCGGCTGGATGCCGGTTCTTTGACAAATTGAATCCGGGAAGGCCGGCCACCATCGTCAGCGAAGACGGGCAGTTCTGGGGATTCGCACGACTGAGCATTCGTTCTTCCGCCACACGGAGTCTGCAGCGTGTTTATCCCGAGTTCCAAAGAGCATTTGAGATCGCTCTCCGGGTAGATAGCTACCAGCCTCAGGTTGCCGATGCGCCTCGAGCGAATCCGACCGTACCCACGACAGGTGGACAAGTGCCGCCGGGTTGGTCGACCGCAGGCTTGCCACAGCCCATCGCAATCTTCGATGGCATCAACGGTAACCAGTTCTTTACCGCACCTGCGGGCATTTGCGTTCTGCTCGAGCTCGAGGCTCACTCGGGTTGGCGACGGGTCGTTGCCCCGGACGGAAGCTTCTGGGGCTACGCGCTTGTTTACCCGCTGGTTCCGTTGCGCGAAGGTCTTTTCTTGGGACCTAAGTGGTACGGGGGACTAGCACTTCTCGAACGGTTGCTTGCTGGCGATAACGCTCCGCCGGTACAACCGTTCACTTACGCCGAGGACGACTCGCCCCCGAAACTTGAGACGGCTGGAGAAAATTATTGACTCCACACGTCAACAACAGCTTGCCTGTGGCGTCCTAGATCAACAGAAAGGAGAAAAAAGCCAATGTCGGTAACGTCGATTTTTCGCAAGAAAGAAGACGAAGCGCCGGTGCCGGAAGTCGAAGTCCGCGGTGACGAAGTGACCATCGTCAGCAAGGAAGACGATTCCCGGCGCACGCTGAAGATGCCCGAAACCAAATTCGGGTAAAACGCAAACATTCTCAGCCCCGGGGGCGATAGCTCCCGGGCGTTTTTCTAGAGGACGCACTGGAGATTCCAACTATGCCTGACTTCAAAAAACGCTACATCAAAGAGTGGGAACTAATGCGAAACACGTTTCCCGAGTTCAAAGCCTATGCGAGGCCACCCATGTTCGGTTGGGAGGGACACATCGAGAGCCCGTGGACCGGTCGGCGGTACTTCGTGCGCCTGGAATCCTCGGAGAGTACGTATCCTCGCGAGAAACCGCATGTCCACATCACGCCCCGGTTCGGCCCGAACTGGCTCAGCAACGGTGCGCTCTGTATTGATGAGGTGTGGAGACCGGCGTTCAACAGTTTCGCGAGCCTGTTACTCCGGATTTTCAAATACATGGAGAAATGGCGTGCGTAGACTGGTTTTTGCCGAGGGCGTCCGCGACGCCATCAACGAGATCGTCTACGCAGTCGAAGGAGTCGAGACGGGAGTGCGCCTGGTCGGCATACGGCAGGAAGACTGCTTTGTCATCCGTCATGTCATCGGGCCGGGAGAGAAGGCCCGTCTCGACGTCTGCAACTATCAGTGCGATAACGCCTACGCGGAGACCGTCTTTACCGAACTTCTGGACAAAGATCCGACGTTGGAGTGGCTGGGGGAACTGCACGTCCACCCGCCCGGGCGCCCGTGGCTGTCGCGCCTCGACCGGAAGACGATCCGGGAGGTGGTTCTGGGAACGGATGACGCCCTCCATCCCGAGGAATTCATCGCTGGCGTCATGCTGCGTGTGGATGGCGCGTTTGTGGTCGATCCGTTCGTTTTCACGAAAGAAAATCTCAATGGAGAAAGGTTGCAGGTTGAATATGGAAAATATATTTGCGCGGAATCCCCGCGAGCGGGAAGCGCTATCCGGGACGCATATCGCTTTTGTCGGGACTGGCAGCGTCGGAAGTGCCATCGCCGACATGGCCGCCCGGACCGGCGTCGGGAAACTCACTCTCATTGATCCGGAGGTTCTCGCGCCGGAAAACCTGGGCCGGCACGTGCTCACCTCGACTTCACTGGGCAAGCCCAAGGTCGCCGCACTGGCCGAACACCTCCGAGCGGTCAATCCGGAAATAGATATCGTGTCCGTCCAGGGCAGGTTTCAAGGGGAATTCCCGGTTAAACCAGACCTCATTGTCTCCGCCGTGGACAGCTTCTCCTGCGAGTCCCACGTGAACACCTATGCGCTTGATGAGGGAGTGAAGACGGTGTTTGTGGGCGTTTGGGGCGAGGCCCGGGTTGCGGAGATTTACTACGTGATTCCGGGCCAGACCGCCTGCTACGAATGCTTTGCCTCTTTCCGGCGGCAAACTCTCGATGTGCCGACCGATCCGAGGAAATACACGGATCCGGATTTCGATGAGACCAAAGTCGCCGGCCAGCCGGGACTGTGGGCGAATATCCTCCTCGCAAGCTCTCTGGCGTTCCAGGTGTGTCTGGGGCTTTGCGGCGTGCGGTCGGAGATCATCGATCCGGAGCGAAACCTTCTTCTCTTCAATATCTCGAGCTACGACTCTCCCCTGCAGCCCCTGGCCCTGACCTTCGCACGCCCGCAGAAGGGTTGCGCGATCTGCGATGAATCGAAGTTGGAGGAATTGACGGTATGACCACGCCCGCGCGGTGGCAGATAGAATGCGAAATTATGGAGAGCCGTTTCCCGAGTTTCGCTCCGTTTGAAAATTCCGCCTTGTCTGGGAAAATTTGTGGGTAATTAGTGGCTTCAGCGCTGAGGTTGACTGAGGAAGCGATGGAGTTTGCGGCAAGTGGAGTCGAAAGAGCGTTGCTCCTCTTCCGAACCGTTTTGGATCCCCTCACGCTGTTCAATATCCACGAACAGCCGCTCTTCAAGGCGGAGTTCTGGGATCAAAAAAGAGGCTGTGCGATCTGTACAGACAACATGGAGGGATTATGCCGATAGAGGGATTCTGCGGCTTTTTATTGGGGGTATGGGACGGAAATATGATCAGATACGCCGTGGCAGATTTTGTCGTGCCAATGGCTATGTTTGGGGCAATGTGTTTCGTGACAGCAAAGGCAGAGGACAAAACATTGAACCCCTTTGCCCTGGTCCTTTCTCAAGTGGTGATAATAACGGTCGGAGACCGCTTGATTCATCTGCTTATCAGCCGCAATGCGGTCCGCGAACTCGTTGCCCTGCTTCTTCAGATATCCAGGCGTGATCTCTTGGTAATGGCTACTCTTTGTTTTTTATACGTAGTGGCCGGCCGGTTGTTACTCAGGATCTCCCCCCGGTTCAGGCAATGGGCGGATGGTGTTTTTTCGATGGGACCCAGAAGAAACCGAGCAACCTGGGATCCTTATAGCCGAGCACTTTTGTTGCGACGCAGATCGAGCGTGAGTCCCAATCCAACTCACGCTCTCTATCCTTCGCCTCTTTGCATACCCTCCTAAACTCCTGCACTCCATCCGCTCAAACAACGGCAACACAATCAGTGTCAACTTCACTCTGCCTGGATCGTACTAAATACTGTGAAAGATGCGATCAACCCACCACTGTCCCTTGCCGACGAGATCGAGCGGATCGAGCGAGCGCTCTCGGTTACCGAGGTCGCTCGGCTCCTCAGCCTCTGCCGCGCGAGCGTCTACCGATACATCGACGCTGGCATCATCCCCGCCATCCGAATCGGAACGACGCTCCGCGTCGACCCAAAAGC
>WNFO01002676.1_pt1 | contig 14770 bp, 12 predicted proteins | sample 5400251 | NCBI WGS metagenome assembly WNFO01 (sample SAMN13153354, study PRJNA577476) | soil metagenome | isolation source: 100 cm saprolite under Madrone tree | place: USA:California | collected 2016-06-14 | reverse complement strand
TCCAGCATTGTATAGCCAGCGTGCTGCAGCAGGCGCTCGAGCAGGCGGACATTCTGCTCCTGGTCGTCCACGATGAGGATCTTGGCGCGTTTGCGTGTCTCCGCGAGCATGCCCTACCAGTCTCCGTCGGTCAGGGCCGCATCGAGGAGGAGCTCGTCGAGGACCAGGAGGTAGCCCTCGGAGCGAACACTTGTGGTGGCGAGCACAACTTCAATACTCGCATCTCGCTTGGCGTCATCTTATCATGGGGACCCTATCTCCTAGCTGGATCAGCGCGGAGGATAAGAAGGTCCACGCTCCGCACCATCCTCACGCCTTGGCCGCCGTCAGTCCATCCGGTCGCGGCGTTTCGCCTCCGACACGGAGTCGGGGCCCATCAGGACCTGGCCGATCGCCACCGCGACGATGCCGGCGAGCACGACGGGTATCGAGCGCGATTGCTCGCAGACGAGCATCATGCAGGCCAGCGGTATGCGATAGCCGGAGCCGAGGAAGCACGCCGCGCCGAGGAACGGGAAGACGTGCGACTCCGTGCGTCCGAGCGCCTGGGCCACGATCTGGCCGATGAAGGTGCCCGTGCAGGCGAGCGACGTGAACACACCGCCGCCGCCGCCGCCGTAGACGCAGGTAAGAGTGCCGGCGGTGCGGATCAGCAGCGTAGCGCCGAGTAGCCAGAGCGGGTGAGGCCCGGCGAGGAGCCAGTCGGCCGCGAAATAGCCCGGGCCGAACGTGATCCACGAACCGGAGATGGCGTGACCCGCCCAAGCGAGCAGAGCGAGGAGGACGCCCGCTCCGGCGGCGCGTCCGAGCGGCGACTCGTGGCCGGCGCGGTACTTCAGCCGCTCGCCCGCCCAGGCGAACAGCCGCGCACCGAGACCGCAGGCGACGGCGACCAGCAGCGCGCCGGCGACGAACACCGCGTCGACGGTCGGCATGGCGTCGAGCACGACCAGGTGACGCGCGCCGATGAGCGCGGCGCGGACGGTGTAGGCCGATGCCGCGGCGACGGCGCAGGGGATGAGCCGTCGGGCGTCGACGTCGCGCCGAAACGGGATCTCGATGCCGTACAGCGCGCCGACGGCAGGCGACGAAAAGACAGCCGCAATGCCGGCGCTCGCGCCACACACCATCAGCGCGCGGCGCTCATCCTCGGGGAATCCGTTGCGAAACAGGCGTCTCGTCAGCTGGCCGAAGGCGGCCCCGATCAGCGCCGACGCCGATTCCAGCCCCTGCGAGCCGCCGAAGCTCACCGTCGTCATGGCCCCGAGAACGCGTCCCGGGACCTCTCGCAACGGCAGGCGCGCTTCGGAAGAGTGATACGTGACGATGTAGAGCTCCGAGGTCGACGGTCGACTGGCGCGCGTGATCCAGGTCGCGACACCCAGGGTGACGAGGAGCGCAAAGGGCGAAAAGACCGCCGGCCACGATCCGGGTAGCGCCGCCAGCTGCGCCAGCGCGTGGTCGGTCGTGAGCCAGTTCGCAGCGGCGACGCAGCCGCCCGTGGCCGCACCGATGACGGCCGGAGCCGCGAGCCGAAGCGCGATGCGGCTTCCGAGCCCGGGCGGCGCAGACGCCAGCGGCTCGTCGGCGCTCGGCGGCAGCCCAGGGGGACGAGGGTCGGGCATGTGCATGCGCCCGCTCAACGCGGGCCGTTCTCGATTGGGCTCCAGCCACCCCCGAGAGCCTTGATCAGCCGGACACTGGCGCTCATCTGCAGGTTCACGGTTTGGGCCAGTGACAACTGGTTGGCAAGGAGGGTCCGCTCGGCGTCGATAACGATCAGGTAGTCCACGAGGCCATATTTGAATTGCGCCTGAGCGAAGCGCAGGTAGTCCTGGGATGCGGTGACCGCCTCCCGCAGGCTTCCGACTTCATCGGTGAGGGCACGCAGGTCGGTCAGGGCGTCTTCGACGTCGCCATAGGCGATGAGAACTTGATTCGTGTAAGCGGCAACGGCCTGCCGGTAGCGTGCTTGGGTGGCGTCGAGATTGGCCCGGAGCCGGCCCCCCTGAAAGATTGGAATCGAGACACTGGGAAGGATGGACCAGACGCGGCTCTGCCAGTTGAATACGGTCGAGATGTCGGCGCTCTCGAATCCCGCGGAGCTCGTCAGCATGAAGCGGGGATAGAACTCCGCCGTCGCCACGCCGATCTGGGCATTGGCCGCCACGAGATTCTGCTCCGCCTCGGCGACGTCAGGCCGGCGCGCCAGGAGCTGGGCCGGCAAGCCCGGCGGTACGGCGGGGGGCGACACCTCGCCCAGCGGATTGACGGCGACCGCGAAGGACGAAGCGGGACGGCCGCACAGAATCGCCAGTGCATGCTCCTGGTCGGCACGGGCTCTGAGTACGTCCCGTTGCTGGGCCAGGGTGGTCTGAAGCTGGGCCTGTGCCTGAGACACGACGATCGGGCCCGCGAGCCCCGTCCTGAGCTGAACGGAAAGGAGACGGACCTGCTCTCGATAGGCGACGACGGTCTGCTCCAGGATCTGGGCCTGGGAATCCAGGGACCGGAGGGCGTAGTAGAAGCGGGTCACATCCGTCTCCACAATGAGGCGGATCACGCCAACGTCATCCTCGCTTGCCTTGGCCTGGGCCCGCGCTGATTCGAACGAACGGCGCACCCGTCCCCACACGTCGATCTCGTACGCCAAGTCGATCGGGATCAGCCAATCATTGATCGTGACGCCCTTCTGTACCTTCTGGCCAGTGACCGCGCTGTCGCGGTTCGCCGAGTAGCGCGTGCGCGAGAAGCTGGGATCGTTCGAGATGGTCGGATACAAAAAGCTGCCCGCGACGCGGGCAAGCGCACGAGCCTCGTCCACGCGGGCCACCGCCTGCCGCAAGTTCTGGTTCGATTCATTCGCGGTGGCTATGAGGCCCTCGAGCTCCCGCTCGCTATAGAGCCGCCACCATTCCGCGGGAATGGGCGCGCCCAGCTCGCTGACCGCTTGCGACTTGAAGCGCGCCGGCTGCTCCACCGATGGCCGCACATAGTCGGGTCCCACCATGCAGGCTCCGGCCATCACGCTCACGGTCGAGAGCGTGGAAAGGACCCGAAGCTGGCGGAGAGCCCGGCGCCCTCGCATCCGTGGGCTACCCACCGGAAGGGGGCTACCCACCGGAGGGGGGCTACCCACCGGAGCGGGGCTGCCCGCCGGAGGGGTTTGGTGACTCGATGGGCGTAACAACCTGCCCCTCCCGAAGCGACACCGTGGGCTGCTTCACGACGGCTTCATTGCCCTGCAACCCGACCTGGATGTCGATCGAATTCCCGAAGTCGCGGCCGAGGGTCACGTCTTGGAAGTGCAGCTTGTCTCCCGGTCCTACGATCACGACACGAGTGCCTTGCGCGTTGAAAATGACCGCGGTGGACGGGACTCGCCAGCGCGTGCCGGAGGGGGCGATCTTGAAGGTGACGTAGACGAACATCCCAGTGAACAAGCGGTGCGACGGGTTGGGAATGTCGACCTGGGTCAGGAGCGTCCGCGTGCCTGGATCGATGGCGCCCGCGGTGCGGGTCACGGTGCCCGTCACCGGCTCCATGAGCTGACCTCTCACCGCAACCTCGACAGGGAGACCGACCTTTAGGGTCGACGCGTACACCTGCGGAACGTTGACGAACACGCGAAGCGTGTCGATCTGAGCGATCTCGAACAGGCCGCTGGCGGCGCCGGTGACGCTGGATGGCGCCACCGCGGTATTGTTGACCGGGCTGCCGGCCGTGATCAACGCGCCCACGTCGACGTTCCGCTGGATGACCGTGCCGCTGAAAGGGGCAAGGATGCGCTGGAACGAGGTCATCTCCTCGTAGCGCTGGACGTTCGCCCGGTTCGACTCGACGTTGGCTTCTGCCGCGGCCAGCGCGGCCTGGGCCGTACGGTACGTCGAGACGCTCTGATCGAGCGCCTGCTTGGCAACGGCGCCCTCCGCATCGGCCGCCTCGTAACGCGCCATGGTGACCCTCGCGAGATCGAGGTTGGCCTTCTGCAGATCCCGATTCCTCTCCGACTGCTGGAGATCGGCCTTGGCTTGCCTCAGCTGCTGCTGGATCTCGGGTGAGTCGACCTCGGCGAGGAGCTGACCCGTCGTCACGTGGTCACCGATGTCCACGTAGCGCTTGCGGAGGTACCCGCTCGTCCTCGCGTAGATGATCGAATCCTGGATGGCCTGCGTGGTGGCGGCCAGCGACAGTCCGGCCTCGGCGGCCGGCTGGGGACGGACGACATAGACTTGCGTCAGCTCGGTCTGCATCTTCTGCGCGGCCGCGCTCAGCGCACGCTGGTTGCGAATCCTCGGAACCGCGCCGGCGACGAGCAGGATGAGAAACAGCCCCGCAATCGCGATCCCGATGACGACCATGCTTCGCGTTCGTGCTCGTCGGACAGGACGATCGTGCGTATCTGGCACGGGAGGTCTGGCGCCCGACTCGCTCATTTCTCGTCCTCGTCACTGACCTGTTTCGGCGGCTTCCGGCGCAGCCGACTATAGGCTACCGGAACGAAGAACAGCGTGTAAAAGGTGGCGACGAGCAGCCCGCCGATGACCGCGCGGCCGAGCGGCGCGTTCTGCTCGCCCCCTTCCCCGAGGCCGAGGCTCATGGGGAACATGCCGAGGAGCATGGCCAGTGCCGTCATGAGGACCGGACGAAGCCGCGTCCGCCCGGCCTCCAGCGCGGCGCCACGCGCGTCGTGGCTGCCAAAGTCCGGGCGGCGTTGCTCGTTGGCGAAGGTGATCATCAGGATGCTGTTCGACGTCGCGACCCCGATGGCCATGATGCAGCCCATGAGGGCGGGCACGCTGATGGTCGTCCGCGTGACGAAGAGCGCCCAGAGGATGCCTGCCAGCGCGCCGGGGAGCGCCATCAGGATGATGAGGGGATCCAGCCACGACTGGAAGTTGACCACCATCAGGAAATAGACGAACAGGACCGCGAAGCAGATTCCCAGCCCCAGCTGGAAGAACGACTGGTTCATGCTCTGCACCTGGCCGCGCACGACGATCGAGCTGGCCTTGCCGACCTGTTCCCTGTGCTTCGCGGTGATCTGGTCGACGCGGCTCGAGACCGAACCCAGATCGGTGCCCTGGACGCTCGCGTACACGTCGAACACCGGCTGGACGTTGTAGTGGTTCAGGGACAACGGCGTGGTCGTCCGATGGAAGTCGGCCAGGTTGCTCAGCAGCTGGGGCGACGATTGGCCCGCGATCGCCACCGGGGTGCGATGCAGCTCGTCGAGGGAGGCGACGCGATGCTGAGGTGTCTGGACCACGACCTGGTAGCTCACGCCGTTCTTGTAGTTCAGCCAGAAGTTCGTCGTCGTCGCCCCACTCCCCGTGAGCGAGATCAGCAGGCTGTTGGCGACATCTCGCTGCGTCAGGCCCACCTGCTGGGCGAGGATTCTGTCAGTGTCGATCATGATCCGAGGTGAATCCAGTATCTGCTGCACGTGCACGTCCACCGCGCCCGGGACAGCGCGGAGCTCCCCGGCGATCAGCTGAGCCACGCGGAAATTCGTGTCCGAGTCGGCCAGGGGGCCCGTGACCTGGATGTCGATCGGGGCCGGCAGGCCGAAGTTGAGAATCTGGCTCACGATGTCGGCGGGCTGTGTGAAGAACTCGAGATCCGGGAACCGGCGGGGCAGCTCCGCGCGGAGCGTCTTCAAATAGCCAGCGGTGGGGCGATGCGTCGCATTGAGGGCCACCAGAATCTCACCATCGGCGGGGCCGACCGTGACATTGTCGCTGAGCGCCAGATTGATCGCGTTGGGCACGCCGATGTTATCGACGATCACGTTGAGCTCTCCGGCGGGTATGACCTGGCGAATGTAATCCTCGACCTGCTGGAAGTAGATCTCCGTCTCCTCGATCCTTGTACCCGGCGGGGTCCGGACGTGGAAGCGCAGCTGTCCCGCATCGACCGTCGGGAAGAAGTCCCGGCCGATGAATGGGTATAAGAGCAGAGAAGCCCCCGCGAAGGCGAGGAACACCACGATAAGCAGACGCGCGTGGGTCAGCCCCCAGTCGAGGGCGCCCTCGTAGGCGGAGGTGAGCTTGAGGAAGCCCGCCTCGAAGGACTCGGAGATCCGGCCGAAGTAGGACCGCCTGGTCGGATGCCCGGCCTCGGGCGCCCCTCCGGCTTGCGAGCGGTCGCGGGCGTGGCGCGCGCGCGCCTCGGGCGCCAGCAGGTACAGCACCATGGTGGGAACGAGCGTGCGCGAGAGAAGGTAGCTGGCGAGCATCGCGAAGACGACGGACATCGCCAGCGGCGCGAACAGTGCCCCGCCCACGCCGCCGAGGAACAGAATCGGCACGAACACGATGCAGATCGACAGCGTCGCGACGAACGCGGGTGTCGCCACCTCGGCCGCCCCGTCGAGGATGGCCTGCCGGAGCGGCTTGCCCAGATCCATGTGGCGGTGGTTGTTCTCGATCTCCACGGTCGCGTCGTCCACCAGGATGCCCACGGCCAGCGCCATCCCGCCCAGCGTCATGACATTGAGCGATTGGTGCAGGACGTTCAGCAAGATGATCGAGGTCAGGATCGACAAGGGGATCGACGTAACGACGATCAGGGTGCTCCGCCAGGACCCCAGGAACAGCAGGATCATGAAGGCCGTCAGGCAGCCCGCGATGGCCCCCTCGTGGAGGACTCCGGTGATGGCCGCCCGCACGAAGACGCTCTGGTCGAACAAGAAGTCGACCTTGAGGCTCGGCGGCAGGCCGGCAAGGATCTTGGGCATTAACTGGCGGGCCTGGGCCACCACCGTCAGCGTCGAGGCGCTGCCGTTGCTCAAGATTGGTAGGAGGGCGGAATGGCGCCCGTCACGCCGGACGAGGTTCGTCTGAGGACTGAACCCGTCGTGGACGAAGGAGACGTCCTTCACATGGACCATGGCTCCATTCACGTACCGAATGGGGATGTTGTTCAGGTCATTGAGGATCTCCGGGCTGCTGTTGATCGCGATGTCGTATTCGCGCACCCCGATTTTCGCCGTGCCTGCGGGCAGGATGACGTTCTGAGTGAGGATCGCATTGGAGACGTCCTGCGGCGACAGTCCCCGCGCGTAGAGAGCGTCGGGGTCGATGTCAACGTTCACCACGCGCACCTTGCCGCCATAGGGCAGCGGGACGGATGCGCCCTGGACGGCGACGAGCTGGGTGCGGATGAAGCTGTTGCCCAGGTCGTTGAGCTCCTGTTCCGGCAGCTGATCGCTGCTCAAGCTCGCCAGGAGGACGGGAACGCTGGCGGCGTTGTACTGGAGAATCTGTGGTGGAAAGATTCCGGGGGGCAGCGCCCGCACGATCTGCTGTGCCTGGGCGTTCACCTGCGCGATGGCCGCCTCGATCGGCACATTGGGATGGAAGTACAGCCGCGTGACGGCCACTCCACGGAGCGACACGGATTCGATGTGCTCGATCCCGTTCACGGTCGTGGTGAAGGCCCGCTCACTGATAGTGACGATTCGACCCTGCATTTCGGTCGGGGACAGCCCGGAGTAGTTCCAGATGACGGTGATGACCGGAATGTTGATGGCGGGGAAGATGTCCACGGTCATGGTCGCGATGGACACGACGCCCAGGACGGCGATCAGCAGGGCGAGGATGACGAACGTGTAGGGGCGGCGAAGGGCGAGCCGGACGATCCACATGGCGGGAAGCCGCCCTACATGTTCCCGGCCAGGCTACGCCCGTCGTCGGTGTAGAAGACGCCCTCCCTGTCTCGCCGAATCGGCATCATGATGCCGTCCGGTCCTCCGACGGAGCCCCGGCCGCGAGCCAGTCCCTGAATTGTACGGAGGCGGCCGCCAGTCTCCACTCGGTGAGCACTTCTCGGGCCATGGCACGCATCGCTCCCGTCGAGGCTGTCTCGCTGGAAAGACAGCGCTCGAGCAGCCAGGCTTCGAAACAATCGGGCTCCGGATCTGCCAGGACGGCCTGCTCGAGGAGCTGGCGCTTGAGCGACATCCCGATGGCGTCCGGCGTGGTGTCGCGCTTGCGACGCCCGCGTCTGCCCTCGGAGGCGTCGAGGGCCGCGAGCAACGCGCGACAGGCGCCGGCTGGCCGCAAGCACGTCATGGCTTTCTCCCGGTGGCCCGTTGACGCAACCGAAAGAGCGCCCGCAGTCGCGACGGCGCGGCGATGACCTCTACCGGTCGTTCTTTTGCGGCCGGCCGGCGATAGCCACGCTCGAGCGCTACGACGTCCAGCACCAGCGTGGCGAGGTCTTGCAGAACCACGTCCTCTGGCCGCATCGGCGCCAGGGTGGTGATGGCCTTGACGTAGTGTCGGCATCGCTCGCAGACGTCCACTGTCTGCTGCTCGGGCGTCCGCTGCCCGGGTCCCTGCGAAACCAGCGAGCCGAGATGTTCGTGATCGCGCTCTCCGCAGAAAGGACACCGCAACCACTCGGTTCGCCAGTCGCCGCCGCAGCGCCCGCAGCGAAGCCGTCGCTGGCCGTCGAGTCCGCGGGCCTCGGCAAGTGCCGGCCAGCCACCGCAAATCGGACAGTAGCCTTCTGCCCAGGCGGCGGATACCAGAGGAGTCCAGGCCTTCCGGCACGCGTGGAGCATCGGCATCGCAACGATTGGTCCCACCACCCTCAGGACGCCGCGATTATCTCCTGCCGCTCGCGCGAGATCGTCGAGGCGATCCGGATCCTCGGCGACAGCGGCTTCGAAGAGGGCCATCGGGTCGAGTGTCCCTTCGGCGAGCGCGTCGGCGAACGGTGTAGCCGACGCTCCGGCACCCGCGATCGTCATCGCCCGATGCACCCAGCGGTGCACGGGTCCCGGGGCAATCCGAATCGTAGTGCCCGACAAGAACGGCTCGCCGGTGGCGGCCGAGTGCTCGCGTGCCGGCACCGAATCCGCCCATACCGCGCGCTCCATTTCATGGAGAGCGGCATTGACGAGCGCGAGCACCGGTCGCCACTCGGCATGCTCGGCACCGAGCGTGGAGAGGAGAGCTTCGTCGCGTTTCTCTCGCGCCATGCTGTTATCGCGCTCGCGCAGGGTCGGCGCCGCCGATGTCGGCGTGACGGCCGATCCCTTGGCCGTGGGTCGGAGTCCCGCGGTACATGTCAGCGCCCGCGTGGATCTGCACCGGGCCGGCCGGATGATTGCCGACATCGGCTCCCGGGCCCCCGCCACGAGTCCGCTCGGACTCCGGGTTGGTGCAGCCAAAGGCCGCCGCCGCCAAGACAATGGAGATCGAGCGCCACCAGGGCTTCATCACAGCCGATCCGAAGAGAACACGATGACCACCCGGAAGAGCAGCCCGCCGAGAAGGACCAACACCGGGCCTATCCATCTCTGACGATTCGGCGCCGGCTGCCGCCACGCGAGCACCAAGGGCAAGGCGATTCCGCCCAGGACCACGGCGGCCAGGAGAAGACCCCAGCCATTCAGCCACACGGTGGCGACCCGACCGAGCGATGCGATCAGCGCCGCAATCGCGAGAACTTCGAGGGCCAGGACCGATCGATCGAAGCGCTCGAGCGTATGCACGCTGGTTGGCGACACCCCGCTCCAAGAGCCGAGGAGGATCAGAAGCGCTGCGGAAGCCGATGCCGAGGAGACAAGGAAGGTCAAACCCAGGAACGTGGTATCTGCCCAGATGGGTCGATTCGTGACGGTCAGGAGCACGCCGGTGTAGCCGGCCAGATAAAGGCCGAGCACGGCTCCGATCACCGTGAGGACCCGGCCCGCGCGCGCGGTCGGGTCCAGGCGCCGAAGGATCGGCCAGTCCGGCCGGCCCCGCTCAGCCAGCGCGGCGAGAAAGGAGAGAAAGGCGCATCCGCTAAAGAGCAGAACCACCCACGCGCCAGTCGACATCGGAGAGTATGTCTTGAGCATCGGCCGAAAAGTCTCGGACTGGACCAGCATGTGCCAGAAGCGCTCTGGCCGTCCGAGGTCCACCGTGAGCAGGAGCCCGCAAAGGCTGACCAGGGGAAATGGGATCAGATAGCCGAGACGGACCATCCGGCGATCCGGGCTCTTCGCGAACAGGTGCATCATGGCGGTTACGAAATAGATGCCTCCGGCCAGCCCGCCCAGGAAGAAGTAGGCGGTGATGAACCATCGCCAATGAGGGGACGCGGTGAAGAACGTGCTAGACATCCCGGCCCCCGCGCTCGCGGAAGCTGAAGACGCCGAGGATCGTCAGCGCGACCGCCCCCAGCGTGGACCACAGAGCGGAGGGCTTGAGGTTCCGGGACGGCAGCTTCGGATCCGGCGGCAGCCCGTACACCTCGGGCTTGTCGACGAGCAGATAAAAGGAGTTGAGCCCGCCCAGCATCTTCTCGTCGGCGCCGTAGAGCTGGGCTCGCGTCTCGCCTGCCCGCTCGAGCTGGCCCAGCCGGGCCTGCGCCATCTTCTTGAGGTCGGCGATCGGACCGAAGTTGATGGACTGGGTGGGGCAGGCCTTGGCGCACGCCGGCTCGAGCCCCACTTTCATTCGGTCGTAGCAGAGCGTGCACTTCTGTGCGGTGCCCGAAGCCGGATTGACGTCGATCACGCCGAACGGGCAGGCCGCGATGCAGTTTCGGCAGCCGTTGCACGCGTCCGACTGGATGACCACGGTGTCGAACTCGGTCCGGATGATGGCGCCGGTCGGGCAGACTTCCATGCAGCCGGCCTGCACACAATGCTTGCAGACGTCGCTCATCATGAGCCAGCGGCCGTCACGACGGTCGGGGGTGAACTGCTCGATGAACTTCACGTGCCGCCAGTGGATGCCGTCCAGGCGGCCCGTGTTGTCGTAACTGTCGCCGCTGAGCGTGCCGACGCCGCCATTTCGCGCGGGAAGCTGGTTCCACTCCTTGCAGGCCACCTCGCAGGCCTTGCACCCGATGCACACCGTGGTGTCGGTGAAAAATCCCATCGGCTCAGGCATCACCGGGCTCCCTTCGAGCGCGGGCTTCGCCCGCGCAATCCCAGGGGGGAGGTTCGGAAGGGGGGCAGAGCCCCCCTCCGAGCTTCAATCCCATCGGCTCAGGCATCAGAGTCTCTCCACGTTGCACACGAAGGCTTTCGCCTCGTGGATCGAAACGTTGGGCTCGGCCACCAGCGCCGTGAGCTCGTTCCCGGCATCGCCGGTGATCAGCCCCTGGTAGCCCCAGTGAAACGGCAGGCCGACGTGGTGCACGGTGCGGCCACCGACGGTGAAGGCGCGCATCCGCCGCGTCACCAGGGCCTTGACTCGCACGCTGCCGCGCGGGGTCGAGACCCTGACCCAGTCTGTGTTGCCGATCTTCTTCTCCAGGGCCAGCTCCGGGCTGATCTCGACGAAGGGCTCGGGCTGGAGCTCGGTCAGCCACGGATTCCAGCGGCTCATGGCGCCGGAGAGATAGTGCTCGGTGAGCCGGTACGTCGTCGCGATGTGGGGAAAGCGCTGATCGCCCACTGGAGCCAGGGCATTGCCCTCGATCTTCCAGTACTTGAGGACGGGGCTCGACTGCTGGCGATAGAGCGGGTTCACCACCGGCGACTCCGCGGGCTCGTAGTGCGCGGGAAGCGGGCCATCCACGAGCCCGCTGGGCACGTAGAGCCAGCCGACACCATCCGATTTCATGATGAAGGGGTCGCTGCCCGACAGCGCGTCGAGCCCGATGGCGTCCGGCGCTCCCTTCGAGAGCGGCGCCTTGGTCGGGGCGAAATCGGGTACGTCATGGCCGGTCCACTTGGCGCCGTCCCACCACACCCACTTCTTACGCTCGCTCCATGGCCGTCCCTGTGGGTCGGCCGACGCGCGGTTGTAGAGGATCCGGCGGTTGGCCGGCCATGCCCAGCCCCACTCGAGCTGAGCGCTGGTGACGCCCGGAGGGTCGGCCTGCTTGCGCGCGGAGAGGTTTCGATCCCGAGCGGGGAACACGCCGCAGTAGATCCAGGAGGCGCAGGTCGTGGACCCATCGTCCTTGAGATCGCCGAAGCCGGCGAGGTGGCGATCCGGCTCTGCCGTGTAGTAGCCGTTGATGTCCTTGAGGATCTTCAGCGAATCGGGCTCGCCGCGCTCGCGCTCGTGGGCATCCTCCGAGTCGTACTCCCACACCAACGACTTGAAGCCCTGGTCGCGTGACAGCGAGGAAGACGCGTAGAGCTTCTTGAGCCGCAGGGCGAGCTGATGAGTGAACCACAGGTCGGTGCGGCAGTCGCCCGGCGGGTCCGCCGCCTTGAAGTGCCACTGGAGCATGCGCTGGGTATTCGTGAAGCTGCCCTCGTACTCCGCGACCTGGGCGGCGGGGAAGAAGAACACTTCCGTCCGAACGTCCTGGCTCCGGAGCTGGCCCCTCGTGATCTCCGGGCTGTTCTGCCAGAAGGTGGCGGTCTCTGTAAGCCAGTTGTCCTTGACGACCAGCCACTCAAGCTTGGCGAGACCCTTGCGCTCCACGCTTGCGTTGAGCGAGGTCGCCGGGTTCTGGCCCACGCAGAGGAGCCCCTTCACGCGTCCCTCGTTCATGGCCACGAACATCGGCAGGTGCGAGTGGTCGCCGATGATCTTCGGGTGCCAGTCATACCCGAAGTCGTTGTCTTTGGTGGCCGCCGCCCCGTACATGGACTTGAGGTACGAGACCATGAACTTCGGCGTGTTCGCCCAGTATCCGCGCGGCGTGGTCTCGGCGAGGAGCCAGTCGCGCAGCGAGTCGTGCTTTTTGAGCGCGGAGGGAGCGTTCATGTAGCCGTGGATCGAGTGGTAGAGCGTCGGGACATCGGTGGATCCCTGGATCGAGGCGTGACCGCGGAGGGCCATGATACCGGCGCCCGGGCGGCCGATATTCCCCAGGAGGAGCTGGAGCAGCGCGCAGCACCCGATGGTCTGTGGGCCATTCGTGTGCTGTGTCCAGGCGACGGCGTACGCGAACGATGTGGTGCGATCGCGCCCGGAGTTCGCCAGAATGGTGTCCGCGACCTGCCGGAAGGTCTCTTTCGAGCACCCGGTGACGCGCTCCACCATCTCCGGCGTATAGCGGCTGAAGTGCCGCTTCACGATCTGGAATACCGTGCGCGGATGCTGGAGCGTGTCGTCCCGCTGCGGCGGAGGGGTGAGCAGGGACCGCACCAGAGGATCGAAGGGTGGCCCGGACGGCGGTGGCGCCGACACGCGGCCGGGCCCGGGCGCGGCGTACTTCCACGTTCCCTGGTTGTACTGGCCGACGAAGCCGTCGAGCGGCCATTCCCTGATGCCTGGGGTGTACTGCATGAGGCCGGAGAAGACCCCATCCAGGTCCTCGGTGTCCTTGAATGCCTCGCCAATTATGGTCGCCGCGTTGGTGTAGCTGACGACGAATTCCTTGAAGAACGGATCCGTGTTCCAACGCTCGCTCTGCAGCACGTGATTGACCAGTCCACCCAGGAAGGCCACGTCCGAGCCGGACCGGATGGGCGCGTGGATGTCCGCCACGGCGCTGGTGCGGGTGAAGCGCGGATCCACGTGGATGAGCTTGGCGCCCTTGAGCTTCGCCTGCATCGGCCACCGGAAGGCCACCGGGTGGTTTTCCGCCATGTTCGATCCCTGAATCACGACGCAGTCGGAATCGAGCATGCTGCGGGGGTACATGGTCGCGGCGCCGCGTCCGAACCTGGTCCCCAGTCCGGGGACGCTGGAGCTGTGTCAGATTCGGGCCTGGTTCTCGATCGCGACGATGCCCAGGCCGCGCATGAGCTTCTGCTGGATGTGGTTCCACTCATTGTCGAGGGTGGCCCCGCCCAACGAGAAGATCGCGGTGGTGCTGTTCACGAGCGTGCCGTTCTCGAGCCGCTCGACGAATGTCTCGTCGCGGGCCTTCTTCACGAGCTCCGCCACTCGCTCCATGGCGCGGTCGAGACCCCATATCTCCCACTCGGCGGCGCCGGACGCACGGTGGAGTACCTTGGTCGCGCGATTCGGGTTGATGTGCAGCTGATAGATGGCCGCCCCTTTGGGGCAGAGCGCGCCCTCGCTGTGAGGGCTCCTCGGGTCGCCTTCGATGTTGACGATCTTGCCTTCGACGGTGTGAACGAGCGTGGCACACCCCACCGAGCAGTAGGGGCAGACACTGGGCGTGGCCTTCGCGTGCTTGATTCGCGCCTCCTGCGCACGGGCGAGAGTGGGGGCCAGGCTCACGCCGAGCCCCGCAATGCCGCCCAGTGCCGTGCCGGTCAAGGCGCCTGCGGACAGGTTGAAGAAGTCTCGCCGCGAGAGATCCACGCCGCCTACCCTGCGCTGCCTTCGTGCTCGAGCCTCAGCATGATCGTAGCTTCGACCAAGGGATCCTCGGCCACCGCGTACAGAGTGTTGCCCGAGCGAACGAGCGTCAACCACGGCCCCTGCGAGAGCACGGTGCCGACCTGGGTGAAGGAACCGCGCCAGGTTCCTGTGAGGTTGCTCGCAGGCGAGAGAGCGGCGGCAATTGGACCTGACGCATCAGAGGCGATGTTGGCGCTTTGCCCCGCACAGCCGGCAACCAGCGCGACTAAGCCTAAGCAGGAAACCAATCGAGCCAATCTCACCCTCGGCATAAGTTGGGACTCCGAGAGGCGATCGGCGCCGAGGCGAGGTGCCGGCGTCGAGCTTTCAAGATGCAAGTGTTCCGGGGGAACCCGGCGCGGGTCGGCGGCCTCCTAAACGGCGGCGATGCACGCAGTCAGGGAGAGCATCAGCGATGCCACACTTAATAGGCCGCTAACAGGCCGCGTGCTCAACGATCCCGGCGCAAGGTGCAGGCCCTCAGGAAGAAATGACCGGAAAGATCCTAGAGGTGTGTAATTTTGCAGCGGGTGAAGTTGCACCCAGGG
>WNFO01002675.1_pt1 | contig 14771 bp, 10 predicted proteins | sample 5400251 | NCBI WGS metagenome assembly WNFO01 (sample SAMN13153354, study PRJNA577476) | soil metagenome | isolation source: 100 cm saprolite under Madrone tree | place: USA:California | collected 2016-06-14 | reverse complement strand
TGGGCGGCTGCGGCGGCCTGGTACACGGATGCGTGCAGCGTGCCAAGCTTCGGAGTCTGCCCGTGCTTTGGCCTCGGAGGGACGCCGAAGTACCGATCTTGCCAGGGCAGCTCGACGACTTCTCCAAGATTGAACTTCGTGTCTTCGGCTAGGCCGGCGAGCAAAAACGCCTGCGCGTGAAAATTCCTGGTGATGGAAAATTCCCCGGCGAGCAACTGATCCACTCGCTGAGAGGTTCCATAGGCCACGCGCACGTTGACGCCGTCCGATCGAGTCTCGACGCCGATCACCAAGGCCGGCCGAGGCTTCGGTCCGGGCTGCAAGTCGGGCAGCTCCGGAAAACGGCACCAGACGATGTCACCGACGGCCGGGGTCGGCCAGGTTCGACTCATCCGAAAAGGGATTGCCTCGACAGGACTTCACCCTTGGCCAGACGCTCCTTCGCATCGCGTCGCAGGGCGGCAAGCTGCTCCTGCGTCAGAGGGCCATCGTCGGGTTCATAGGCCGGCAAGACCTCGTCAGCGAGCTTCGACAGAGCGATATGCACCACCTGGGTTTCTGTCAGGCCGAGCGCGTCGGAAATCGCTTTGACCGTGCCCCGGGTAACGCCGTAGCTCGAGTCAGCAGCCCGGAACTTCAGCAGAAAACCCGCCTTCCCGGGCGAGACACCTCTGCTCTTTGACGACGCGACCTTGGCAGAGGCTGCTCGCTTTCGCGCCCCCGATTTCTTGGCCGAAACAGTTCGCCGTGAAGAAACGGATCGGGACCTAGGCATCGACGCCGTAGGAGCCTTTGCAGACATGTTGGCCTCCAAACCAAGCAGTGGTGAGGGTCGACGGCGCTACCCCCCCGCCACCTTCCAACGTGGGATAGCGGCCGTAGCGATATATATATTAATTATATACGACCGCATGACAACGCAGGCGCGGGCGTCATGAACATCGGTGCATGGCGGACCACTGATCCGCGAACTGGCTCGCGAGAGCAACCGCAAACGACCGCGCGCCTTGGCAAACGAATGGCCGGAATACCTTCGTAAGCGACCCGAGAGGGCCTCGCGCAGCGATCGCCCGCGCACGACCCCGAACGGAAATCCGAAGGACCAAACTCGCGGCCACAAAGCTGACGGTGAAAAGGTCAGACATGGCAGAGGCCATTACTACGACCTCTATTCCATTTGCGACACTACCGGTTGCAGGGTCCCAGGGAGAGTTCGCTGCGCATTGCGACTTCAATTCCTCGATCTGCGCCTTCCCCATTCGTACAGCATCGTCACACTATTGTTTGGGTTAATAGTGCATATCCAATTATTTGCGTAGTTCAGTCGCCATACCCGGCGTAGTATTCAGCGCAAAAGACAGGTGGCGGGGTAGCACAGCAAAAAGGGGAGGCCGGTATGGGGTGGTGGCCTTTCGGTCATGTCTTGCGGGGAAGGAATCCGCAGTTGTGGCATGAGACTGCCTCAAACCACCTCGCCGACTTCGCGATTTCCGTTTGCACACTCGCTCGCGGCCGTGTTCGTTGGGCGTCTGTCACCTTCCTCTTCGTCGCTGGGCGCGATATCGCGTTGGCGTCGGTGCCCCTGGATCAAGCCCAGTGAAGGCTCATCGCGTCGCGTTGGCGCTGGCACAGCCACTCATCGAGAGCGCGTTCGTTGCCGCCAGTCGGCGCCAGGACCCGTTGGGATACTTTTCCACATTGCCTCGGAGGCATTCATGCTTAGTTTCCCCCTCATGAAGCGCTGGCAAGGTTTCACCTTGCTGCTGTTGACGATACAGGTTCCGGCGTTCGCGGAAGGGATTGACTTTAATACTTGGAGTTTCGAGGGGGGGCCGATCAACAAAGAGACCGTGAGTCAACTGAGGGTCAAGTGGGTCTACCAGACGGCGCCCGACACGGGAACGGCAAGTAATGCCCTGGGCAGCATCTCGTCCACTCCGGCCGTCGACGGTCCGTATCTCTATTTCAATGACATTTCCGGTTACCTGACCAAGCTGAACCGATTCACGGGGAAGCTGATCTGGAGAAAGAATTACGTGAACGATCTCTCGGTCCCGGGTTTTGTAGCGAAGGGCTCCCGCAACACACCGTATATCGAAGGAGACCTGCTCATTGTCGGAAGCAATATGGGGCTGCCTGACCGCCTTTGCCGGCTCACCGCAGGGGCCACGCCGAGTGCTCTGGGTTGCGTTTCGGGAGACGGCGCCATCGTTCTCGCGATCAATAAGGACACCGGTCAAGTCGTCTGGAGAGCGAAAGCCGAAACGCATCCGGCAGCGAAAATCACGGGGTCGATCAGTGGGCATGGCGACGTGATCTTCGTACCGGTCGGAAACTGGGAGGAAGATTGGGCCAGGGCCTACCCGAACATCTATGTCGAGCCGGTCGACCCGACCTCGCACTATCCGTGCTGCTCGGCGCGGGGAAGCTTGGTGGCCATGGATGTCCACACGGGGGCGATTCTCTGGAAGCGCCATACCGTCATCGGGGGCGACTCGGATCATGCACTGCCCCCAGCGCTGAGAGCACTGCTGCACCCCAAGGGATTCTTTGGCAGTTCGACCTACGGGCACAATCCGACGGTCGATGTGTCCAGGCGCCAAATCTACATCGCCACCGCCGAGACGACGACCGCGCCTCAAGTGGCTCAGGACTGCGAAATTGCGAGGCGAAAGACCGGCGATCCCGATGCAAACATTCAAGGTTTGCCCGCGGGCGTGGACTGCAACAACCTTAATGAGAAGCTAAAAACCTACGCGAATGCGATCCTCGCGATCGACATGGATACGGGGCGCGTCAACTGGGTTCACTACGCTCACAAGTACGACGCCTGGAATCACGCGTGTGGCGCGCCAGACTTGTACGGCTGGGCGACTACCGTTCCCGCCCTCTTTCCCGTCCCAATCAGCAACACACAGAACTGCGGTCTGACCCCCATCGGGCCGGACATGGGATTTGGCCAGCAACCCAAGCTCGTCCGGAACGTGAAGCTCGACGGAGGGAAATGGGGCGACATCGTGATTGCGGGCAACAAGGACGGAAGGTTGTTCGGGCTCGATCCCGATAATGGGAGAAAAGTTTGGGAGACCAACGTGGAGCCTGGCGGAGTCTACGGAGGATTGCAGTTCGGGCTCGCTGCCGACGATGGCAAAGTCTTCTTTGGAACGACCAACTCGAGGAATGCCGGCAGAAACATCGGTACGCGCTACGTCTCGAACGAGAGCTTCCTCGATATCAACGGCTTTACGGCGCTCGGGTTGAAAACAGGTCCCTTCATGAAAAGCGATGCATCGACGCCAGTCGATTACCCGGCTCCTGCTAATCAGAATCTGCCGTTCCCAGGTCCGAATCTGTTCTATGGGATCACCAGCTACCCCGATACCTATCCGGACCCCGACGGAACGGGCGGGCCCGCCGGCTTCCTGAAAGGTCCCGCCAGCGGCCCGGTCGAGCTTTGGACGCTGGTGAATCCGCCATCCGATGTGAGTGCCGATGGAATCACCGTCTTCAGCGATCGTGAAGGACTCAAGACTATCGATGGCATGGTTCACGCCGTGGATGCGGGGTCGGGGGAGATCTTGTGGCAGCGACCTGCGTACGATGGAATCAAGGGCACTCTGGGGATCGGGCAGGCCTTTGGCACACTGAGCGTTGGCAATGGCGTCGTGTTCATCGGGTATCAGGATGGAAAGGGAACCATGGTCGCCCTGGATGCTCACTCTGGAGTAAAGCTCTTTGAGTTTCATAACCAGATTACCCTCGCTGACGGCTCCGTGATACCGGCGGGCAGTGTCGAAGGCGGACCTCAGGTCGTTGGAAATATGGTCTATTGGGGTGTCGGCGCGGAGACGGCAGGTCTGTTTCCAAATAAGAACGGGGTTTTCGTCAACGCGGGAAGTCGTATTTTCGGGTTCGAATTGATGGGCGCTCGCGAGGAAAGGTCCGAATAACTCGTGCACTCGCCGAACTCAGATGCATAGACGCGACGCTTGCCGGGGCGCCGCCACGGACGCTCGAGCGTCAATGGCGGCGAACCAGAAACAGCATATAGCCGACCATCAGCACCGGCCCCCGTCAGCGGTCGATTCTTTGAACAATCGGACCCATAGGCGACGGTGCGATCGTCGTTCTCCGCGCCTCTAAGCGGTCAATCGGCAGCAGCCCACTCAGCTCGTCGCCGGGGACAGCGTGTTGGCGTCGCGGGCCAGACTTCTTATCTGTTTCACCTCCCTGTGATCCGCAAAAATTGAATCAAGGGTGTGGTTGCTTTCCTCACCGGAGGTGATGCGGTTGATGGCCACCCGGGATCCTCCTATCGCGTGCAATGATTCCAGGATCGGCACTCGACTGGCGTCGGCTGTTTCAAAAGGCCCAGCACGAGCAACCGAGCGCGCCCCAGAACGACTTGTCGTCTGCGACGGGAACATCGGTGGCCCAGGCGGTTGCGTGCGCGTGCCCGTGAATTGCACATGCGCCGGCACATCCGCAGCCCGCGACGAAGGCGAGCTTTCCGCCTGCTCCGCGGTCGGCGCGCGGCTGGTAGCCACCATAAGTGCGCACCGGCGACCAATCCGGCATGGGCGGCGGCAGCGGTGGCGCGAGATCTTTGAATTCCGCGTCGCCATACACGGGGTTGCCGCCCAGCAGCGTGAGCACGGATGTGATGTCTTGAATCGCGTCGCCTGGCACCGAGAAATAATCGTCGGAAAGAACGACGAGATCGGCCAGCTGTCCCGACTTGATTTGGCCCTTCTTGCCGGTCTCCGCGGAGAACCAGCTGTTCGCTTCCGTCCATAACCGCAATGCAGCGTCGCGATCGAGCCTGTTGGCAGCTGGATACAGTGATAGCCCGCCGAGGGTCTTTCCGGTGACCAGCCACGACAGCGAAACCCAGGGGTTGTAGGAGGCAACGCGGGTCGCATCCGTGCCGGCGCCCACGCGCACACCCATGTCCATCATGCGGCGGACCGGCGGTGTCCGTTCGGCCGCCTTTGCGCCGTAACGCGCAACGAAGTATTCGCCTTGGTAGGCCATGCGGTGCTGGACGGCGATGCCCCCACCGAGCCTTGCGATGCGCTCGATGTTGCGATCGTCGATGGTTTCGGCGTGATCAAAAAACCAATTCAGTTTGTCGATCGGGAAATCGTGATTGACCTTTTCGAAGACGTTCAGTGCGCGCGTTATGGTCTCGTTGTACGTGGCATGCAAGCGCCACGGCCATTTGTTCTTCGCCAGGAGACGAATCACAGGCTCTAGATCGCCTTCCATCGACGGCGGCAGTTCCGGGCGCTCAACCTGAAAGTCCTCGAAGTCGGCCGCGCTGTAGACCAGCATCTCGCCAGCGCCGTTGTTGCGATAGGTGTCGTCGCCCTGACCGGGCTTCACTTGCGTGGCCCAGCTCTCGAAGTCCTTGAGTTCTTCCTTCGGTTTCTGGGTAAACAGGTTGTAGGCGATGCGGACCGTCAGCTGCCCATCGCGATGCAGCTCCTCGATGATCCTGTAGTCGTCCGGGTAGTTCTGGAATCCGCCCCCGGCGTCGATCACACCGGTCACACCCAGGCGGTTCACCTCCCGCATGAAGTGACGAGTCGAGTTCTTCTGATATTCGGCCGGCAGCTTTGGCCCCTTGGCCAGGGTGGCGTAAAGAATCGTGGCGTTGGGCTTCGCGACGAGCAGACCCGTCGGCTCGCCACCGGCCTCGCGGACGATCTGTCCGCCAGGAAATTCCTTCGTGTCTTTGGTGTAACCGACGGCGCGCAGCGCTGCGGCGTTCAAGATCGCGCGGTCATAGAGATGCAGGATAAACACCGGCGTATCGGGAGAGATCGCATTGATCTCTTCCAGCGTCGGTAACCGCTTTTCCGCGAACTGATGGGCGGTAAACCCGCCGACGACCCGAACCCACTGCGGCGCGGGAGTCCTATCCACCTGCTGCCTGAGCATCCGCATGGCGTCGGCGAGCGACCGCACACCATCCCAGCGCAACTCCATGTTGTAGTTCAGGCCGCCACGAATAATGTGCATGTGGCTGTCGATCAGGCCTGGAATCACGCGCCGGCCCTTGAGATCTATTCGTTTCGTCGCTGCATCCGCCCGCGCCATCAGCTCCTGATCGGTTCCGACTGCCACGAATCGGCCGCCGCGGATCGCGACCGCCTGTGCCTCAGGGATCTGTCGGTCGAGCGTCGTGATTCTTCCGTTGTGGAGGATCAGGTCGGCCGCGCCTGTCGCCGATTGAGCCCACGCTGACCTTGATTTCATTGCAAAGCTGCTCACGAGAGCGCCCAATCCCGCGAGCAATGCACGTCGGTCGGATCTCAGCGTCATGATCGGTGCTCCATGGTCAGTTCGAGCGAACTGTCGCTTGCAATTTGAATGAACGAGCTAGCTTTGCCGGCGAAACCGCTGTTGGAGGCAAGCTTACCGCGATCGCGCCCAGGCTTCCCTACGTGCCGCAGTCTGGTCAACTGGATCGGACGTTCGCCCTCCCCGCTCGCTGGGCGACGACGACGCCGATGCCGTTCAGCAGATCCATGACCCGACGATAAAAGTGAGCGACCATTGCGGCTCCAGGGAAAGCGTGCGCAGCTCGCCGCGGCTGATGCGGGCGATGAGCTGGCGCTTCAGAAAATCGAACTCGAGATCCAGGATTTCGTTACCGACCGGAATCGGTGACGTGGTGAGGCCGCGGGGCGTCACGTAGAGCGGAACCTGCCAGCCGTGATTGAGCCACGGGCTCAGCACAAGCCGAACCTTACCGACAATTTGAGTCCAGAGCTGCAGAGTCGTGGCAGTGTCGCGCCAAGCGGGATACGAGAGATCGGGCCAAATGGCGACAGCGTTGTTCATCGAACTCCCCCGGCTAGGAAGGCGTCGCACTTAGCCAGATTGGAGGTAGAGGTAAGAGTCGGATCTACCGTGTCAACTGGATCCCGGTCAAACTAGACGTGCTCCAAGCTGCCGACCATAGGAAGCAATCTCTACACCGATCGGCAAACGTTCACGCTCATAGGCTTGCAGAGCGTCCGCATAGGGCAGCCGCGCGAGACCGGACCGTAACGCCATCGCATCTCCCGCCGCCTTCGCCACACCCATCGCTGTGTGAGGACGAACAACGAAAGCCGCATCGCCAAGCAACGCCAGTCGGCCATGCGTCATGCGCGGCGTCTCATAATCGAAGATCGCCTGTATGAATGGCTGGCGCTCGGCGGCGACCGCAGCGGCAAAAGGCGGTGGCAGCAGGTGCGCCGCGTCCTCGACGAGGACCTGGCGGCGGCTATCCGGCAATTGGCCTGGCGCCAGCGAGTAGGGGTGGACGTGCCCCTGCACGTCCGTTAGCACCTTCCCGAGTTCCCCTTCCGAGATTCGTCGATACCAAACCCAGTTATAGCGTCGGGCTCCTGTTTCGGTCTCGCCGTTGGGTCCGGTCACGGTATAGCCGAGGATGTGCGAATCCGGCATCGTATAGAAAGCGAATCGGTCGAGCAGGAGCGCCGCACTCTGTACCGGCAATGCAGATTCTGGTAGCAGCCCGCGCCAAGCGACATAGCCGGCATAAATGCTCGGGGACGGTTGCCCCGTTACGGCGGGCCGGACCACCGAGCCAACACCGTCCGCACCGACGACGAGATCGGCCATCTCCTGACTACCATCCTCGAGATCCAGGCGCGCGGCTTTCTCGGTCTGGCTGACGGAACGCACGGCGCGTCCCAAAACATAGTCATCCTCTGCTACGAGCGCACGGAACGCACGATAAAGCTTATCCCAGGAAATCTGCATCTGAGGTGTCGCTTGCCGATGCACGACGCCGCCTTCACGGTTAAATGTAACTCGTTCAAGTGCGACGACCCCGACGTGCGCAACGTGCTCGCAGCCCACAGCGCGCAGAATGGCAAATATGTCTCGCTGGCCCACCAGTCCCGCGCCACGGCCGGCAAGCCCACTCTCGGACCGTTCGTAGATTCGGACCTGATGGCCGTCCATCCGAAGCAATGCAGCGGCAAAGAGCCCTCCAAGAGACCCGCCGACGATCCGGATTCGCAAGGTGCCGTTTGTACGCATTTCATACGCAAGAGCCGTTGCAAGGATTGGACGGATGCCCGTCTCAGCGGCGGGCCGTCCGAAACCAGCGTATCGCGGCGCCAGAGCGTACCTGACCGGGCAAGCGTTTCGAGGCAACCGCACGAAATCAAAATGTGCGCGCGCTTTGAAAAGACCCTGGTGACAAGTTGCGGCAGGTTACAGCGACAGGACCCCTACTCGCATGGCCGTCGCAACTCATTTCCGATTCCGCTTGGCAGTGCCGCTGCTGGCTACCATGGCCATACTTGCGTCTACCCGCGCGTCGACGGATGGAGTGCGTTATACGTGGGGCAATGGCACGCTGACCTTGACCTTTAACAACCATAGGCTGGGGTTCACAGAAGAGATCAACATCGCGGATTTGCACTCGGCGAGGTGCACACCGCGCCGGGGCGATGACAACCACCTGATGACGACGAGGAGATAGCAATGTCTCAAACGGTTGCAGATGTCCTGGTTGGCGTGCTCGAGCAGATCGGGGTCAGGCATATCTTCGGGCTGATCGGCGACTCGTTGAATCCGATCGCGGATGCGATCCGTCGCAGCCGCATCGAATGGATCGGCGTGCGCCACGAGGAAGGCGCCGCGTTGGCCGCCGCCGGGCAAGCGAAGCTGACTGGCCGCCTCGCGGTCTGCGCCGGCACGACTGGCCCCGGCAGCAACCACCTGGTGGCCGGACTGTATGAGGCCGGCCGCGAGCACGCGCCCGTTTTGGCACTCTCGGGCGACATGCCGCGCAAGCTGCGCGGGACCGACTTCTTCCAGGCGACCGAGCCCGATCTTTTGTTCCGCGACGTCTCGCTCTACACACAAACCATCTCCTCGCCCGCCCAGGCGCCCGCCGTCATTCATCAGGCGATCGCTGCTGCCTATGCGGGCCGGGGGGTCGCCCATCTCACGCTTCCGCAAGATGTGCTCGCGTCCAAGGCGCAAGGCGGTGTCTCGAGTGTCGCCACCCTGAAGCCGCCAGCCGAGCTTGCCGCAAACGAGCAAGACATCGCCGAGATAAGCCACCGGATCAATCAGGCCGGCAGCCTCGTGATCATGTGCGGGTCCGGGTGCCACGGCGCCGCTGAAGAACTGTGCGCACTCTCGGACCGGCTGAAAGCGCCGCTGATCCACTCGGTCAAAGGCAAGGACATCATGCCGTATGACGACCTCCGCTGGATGGGGGGTATTGGCATGATCGGCACCAGAGCCGTGTACAACGCGATCATGCAGTGCGACCTACTGCTGATGGTCGGAACCGACTATCCGTTCTCGAACTTCCTGCCCACCGGCGGCAACGTCATTCAGATCGACGACCGCCCGCAAGCATTGGGCAGGCGTGCGCCGACCGCGCTCGGAGCTGTGGGCTCGGCGAAGCCAACCCTGAAGCTCTTGCTCGAGCGGGTTGCGCCCAAGAACGACACGGCCTTCTTCGACAAGGTGACGACGGAGCGTCGCAAATGGGATGAGATGCTGGACAAACAGGCCGATCCTGCGCGAAGCAAAGATCGCATCCATCCGCAGGCAGTGGCCCGCACGGTGAGCGAGCTGGCGAAACGCGACGCGGTCTTCGTCTTCGACACGGGCCTGAATACGCTTTGGTCCGCCAACTGGATCCGGCAAAGCGGATCGCAGCGGATCGTCGGCTCCTTCAACAACGCCGCGGTAGGAACGGCGCTCGGCCAGGCCAACGGCATCCAGGTACTGGATCGATCCCGTCAGGTCATCGCGCTGTGCGGTGACGGCGGCTTCAATATGCTCATGTGCGAGTTCCTGACCGCCGTACAGCACCAGCTGCCCGTGAAGGCCGTGATCTACAACAACTCGGCATTCGGCCTGATCACACTGGAAGCAGAATCCGTCGGTTTGCCTCCGTACCGGAAAGGCATCGAATTTCCCAATCCGGACTTCGCCGCACTCGCGCGCGCCTGTGGCGGTCATGGGTTTGCCGCCAGGAAGCCCGGTGAGCTGAAGGCCGCGATCGGCGAGGCCCTCGCAGTCGACGGCCCTGCCATCGTCGATGCCGTCGTAGTTGCCAATGAAGTTCCGAACCTGCCGCACGTCGATCTGGATACCATCGGCAATTACGCCTTGGCCAAGATCAAGGAGGCGGTGCTCGCCGTCACCGGATCGTGACGCTCAGGCGCACAATCGGCCCGTGGCGTCGCCCGCGCTTGCGGGTGGCGACACGCCGCTGCGGATGAAGACCATGCGTTCGCGACATGACATTTCAGCTGCTACGCGAACTCGCTCTGACGTGAGGAGAGGTAAGGACCGATGAATGCAAACGATGACACTAAAACGGGCGTCAACAAATCGGTGCGCTTTGATCAACTGGAACGGAAATCGGACAACCTGCAGTCCCGCCGCACTTTCCTGACCGCGTCCGGCTTGCTGGCAGCCACGGGAGCGGTCGCAACCGGCGCGCTGTCGCAAGCCGTTTCCGCCGCCACCAAGGAGACGGCCAGCCAACCGTTGCCGCTGCCGGCCGATTTCGCCACCGCAGCGCAGACGCCGCCCGAAGTGCCAAAGCTGCCGATGACGGGCGCGACGCTGTTCGCAAGAGCTTGCAAGGCCGAAGGCCTGGCTGCCCTGTTCTGCTGTCCCGGCAACTATACGGTCACCCATGCCATGGCCAAGATCGGTATCCCGGTCTACACCGGCCGTGATGAGCGCTCGATGAGCCACGCCGCTGACGCCTTCACCCGCGCCACGGGCGAAGTCTCGGCCACCTCCGGCACCGAAGGTCCGGGCTTCACCAATCTGATCTCCGGCCTGGCCAACGCCAAAGCCGCGCGCACGCCGGTCCTGTTCATCGCCAGCAACAAGAGCGTGCGCGAAGAAGATGCCGAGGTGGCGATCCAGCTGATGGAGCAGGAAAGCGTGACTTCGCACATGGTCAAATGGCAAAAACGCCTGGTCAATGCGCACCGCAACCATGAATACGCCGCCTATGCTTTCCGCCAGTTGAAGACCGGTGTGCCAAGCCCAGTTCATCTGAACTTCACTGCCGAAGCGGGAGATGAAAAACTGAAAAAGCCGGGCGACATCGCCTACAACTTCGACAAGTGCCTGTACCGAACCGAGGCCAAGCCGAATCCGTCGCCGGCGCATGTGGTCAAGTCGATCGCCCTGCTGCGGCAAGCCGCTCGTCCGATCATCGTTTCCAGTACCGGCGTCTTTTACAGCAAGGCCTGGGACGCCCTACGCCAATTCGCCGAAAAGACTCAAATTCCCGTGGTGGAATCGGGCGCGATGCGCGGGCAATTTCCCGACGATCATCCGCTCTCGGCAACCTGTTCGCCGGACGCCCTGGCCAGTGCCGACGTGGTGATGCTGATCGGCCAGTACTGCATGCCGAGCATCGGCGAATACGCGTTCGGTCCAGACGCGCGCTACATCCGCATCGACCCGGCCGTGGAAGACATCGGCCGCAACCTGCCGATCGAGGTCGGCATTGTCAGCGATGAAAAGGCTGCGCTGGAAGCTCTGGTGCAGGATGCGCCGGCCATGCGCCACGACGCCTGGATCGCTGAAATCATGGCAGCACGGAAGAAATTCGAAGATGAAAACGACGCGATGTACCAGCAGGTGCTTGCCTACAAGGATGCGGTGCACCCAGGCGTAATCGCCAAGGAGTTGGCCGAGTTCCTGTATCGCGGCAATATTCCGAAGGAGCAGACGCTGATCGGCTCCGGTGGTTTCGGCGTCGCCCGCTATACGCGCCGCTGGCTGCGCGCCTATCGCCCTGCACAAATCGTGAACGGCCAGTACCAGTTCGGCACCGTCGGCGCCGACGTCGGTTATGCCGTCGGCGCAGGGATCGCTGTCAAGGAAGGCCATGGCGTGCAGGCGGCGTACAAGGGCCACCCGACCATCACCATCATGGGTGACGCCGCCTTCGGTTACTCCGGCATGGAGACCGAAACCCTGGCCAAGCTGCGCATCCCGGCCATCATCATCGTTTACAACAACAATGCCTGGGGCACCTGGTATCTGCAGGCCGACGAGCCGCGCGTTGTGCCGATGCACCTGTTCCAGGAGAACATCCGCTACGACAAAATGGCCGAGGCCCTGGGAGCTAACGGCATCTACGTTACCAAGCCGGAAGAGTTCACGCCGGCGCTGAAAAAAGCGTACAAGACCGCAGCTGAAACCAGCATGCCGACGGTGATCAACGTCCAGGGAAAAAAGGAATACTGGCAGCGCGAGAAGTTCCCTCCGGGCTTCCTCGGCAAAGTCGAGCCGGGCGTCACCTCGTATTACCACTAGGGGGGCAACATGGACAAGCAATCCTCGGCAGCGGCGCAAAGTGCCCGGCCGCGTGTCACGCGAGACCTCTGCCTCGACCAGAACACCGCGGCCACCGATGTCCTGGACGCGGTCGACGCTGTGCTGAACAACTACGCCACCCGGGGTGTATTCCAGTACAACCGCATGAAGCGGCGAAAGAACGGCACTGGCGAGTACAACTTCGGTTGGCTGTACGGGCAACCGTTCACGCTGACCTGCGACCCGCGACACAAGCGCCTGTTGCTGATCGACCTGCTGCCTGGCGTCCAGCGCGACTCGCTGATGCACAAGCAGGTCAAAGCCTTCCTGAAGGGACGCGCCGGAGCAGGTGTACCCGAGCATCGCCGCGTCGATCCGCAAAGGATGACGGCGCTGGCGCGCGCGCGCGATGGTCTGGTGTCGCTGGAGCTGACGCTGGCGCAAGCCGATTGCGAGGCCTATGCCCTTGGCGCCAGGAAAATCATCAACCTGGCCCACGAACTATTTCTCTTCATGAACGAGTACTGGGCCGACTATATGTGGCAAACCTTCCGTTTAGGAATGGAATAGCGAAATGTTCAAACATTCATCCAAGTTCAAATGCGCCGCCCTGTTGCTCGCAGCGGCGCTGGGTCCCAACAGTCAAAGCGTCGCCAGCGCGGAGGAAGCCACGACGCCTAGCGCTGAGGCCGGCGATCCGTCGCCCTTCCCGCCGGGTCCGAACGTGATACTGGTCAAGCGGACTTGCTCACAATGTCACGCACCGAACGTGATCGTCACGCAGACCTTCGATCAAGACTCGGCGCGCAAGATCTATCAGAAAATGATAGGCGAAAGCCCGGATACGGAACGCGGCAAGAAGATTGTCGAGTACCTAGCGACCGTTCTGGGCGACAAGTCGGATAAACAGCCAACACCTTCGTCGTCCGCCGCCGTGGACCTCGCCGGTGAACCCGTTCACTCCCCCAGCGGCTGCGACTCTCACTGATCCTCTACCAGGGTAGCGGCAGATTCAGAATCGTTCGCTAGTTGCGCTTGCACTCCTACCATGCGGATTCGCGTTGACCTTTGCTTCGCGTACTTTCTCGGAGCGCCGGATAGCTGCAGGGTGGCGGAGACGGACTCCCGTCAAGCCCGCGCCGCTACTGCTTCTCCAAGGAGCTCGATATTCGCTCCGCAAACGGCCGCCAAGAGCGCATGCACCTGACCCTGAAGAAGGAAACCACCAGGCCTCGTGGCGCCAACAGCCTGCAGCAGCAGGCCCGCTTCGACGCCTTCGTGCAGGAGTTCAACCTCGAGCGGCCTCACGTGGCTCTGGGCATGAAGCCCCTGGCACAGGTCTACTCAGCCTCCTCACGGCCGTACCGCGGATTGCCCTTCGAGAGGTCCTCGCCACCGCCTGCGGCCGCATCTGCATGCACCGCAAGCGCATCAACGTCTTCACCGTCCTGGCCGGTCAGGAGCCGGGCGTCGTTCGATCTCCGAGATTTCGAGCAGTGTCGCACCAAACGCCGCTTCGCAGTCGATCGCACCGCTGGCGCAGCGCGAGGGCGGGCCCACCTCGGGCTCCGTTGCCGTGCGGCTCAAATTTAGGCGAGAGAAATTCTCTCCGGCTACCGACTCGGTCGCCAGGCCAAGCGGCTTGGCTGAGACGATGCAAAGGATCTGATCGACACCTGGCGGTCCCTTCGCAACCATGTTCGAAAGCCGCGCCGGAAAGGTCGGATCCATACGGAATTCGCGTTGCTTTTGATCCGGAAAGATCTGCAGCAACTCGCCGGCGGGCTTGGCCATCAGCACGGTAAGATACCCGCTGCGGTCGCTATTGACGGTGAGCTGAAGGGCGTCGCGGCCAATGACGAGACGTGTCTTGGACGCCTTCGCCTCGACCCCGATCAAAGCAGAGCGCCGCTCGAAAATCTGCTGCAACACTTGGGCGGCATCGGGTACCGTTGCGGGCGGCGGCGTCAGGGCCTGGACCGTTGCCACCGGTGCCCGCGCTTCGTTTTCGGCGGTGGGTGCCTGCCCTGTTGCACTGGCAACTGGCGCCGTGGGAATCGGCGTGACCCGCGACGCAACAGAGGGGGGGCGCATCAGCCATGACACCAGCGCGGCGCCTCCCACGAGCACTGTGGCGAATGCGCGGATAGCGAGCCGCATCCCCTTGCGAGGGGATGCGGCGTGCGGCGTCAAGACCGGAATGCCGTGGAGCAAAACCTGCCGAAGGGTGGGCGGCGGCCTGGGTGGGTCGGTTTGTCCGATCCCCAACGCGCGGCGGAACTCGGTCACGGACGCTGCGCGGTCTTCCGGGCGCGGCGCGAGCGCACTGTCGATGGCCGACAGGAATCGGGGCGAGTACTTTCCCTCGGCCAGATACCGCGACGGTCGCAGCTCGTCGCGGAACATCCTCCCGACCGACGGCACCGGCG
>WNFO01002674.1_pt1 | contig 14772 bp, 15 predicted proteins | sample 5400251 | NCBI WGS metagenome assembly WNFO01 (sample SAMN13153354, study PRJNA577476) | soil metagenome | isolation source: 100 cm saprolite under Madrone tree | place: USA:California | collected 2016-06-14 | reverse complement strand
AGCGCTTCTGCTGCGACCAGAGACTTATGGGCGACCTGGATATCGTAGAACTTCCTGCGCACATGCGCCCAGCAAGCCGCTTCTTGAATGCGACCTGTTTCGTAGATCTGCTCGAAACCGGCGTAAGCATCTGCCTGTAGCGTTCCCTTGAATTTGCTCAGGTGTGCCTGTGGATGTTCTCCCTTGCGATCTGGTGTGTAGGCGAACCACACCGCCGGTGGAGTCTGATCTCCTGCCGGTCGATCGTCTCGCACGTAAGTCCACAGTCGACCGGTTTTGGTTTTCCCATTTCCAGGCGCCAACACTGGGACTGGCGTGTCATCAGCGTGCAGCTTGTGTGCCGCCAGCACGTGACGTCGCAATGCTTCCACTAACGGTTCGAACAGTCGACTCGTTCCGCTCACCCAGTCCGCCAGCGTCGAGCGATCCAGCTCGACTCCTTCTCGAGCGTAGATCTCCGACTGACGGTACAACGGCAAGTGATCGCCATATTTTGAGACCAGCACATGCGCAAGAAGTCCCGGGCCCGCAACACCTCGTGCGATCGGCCGGCTCGCCGCTTCCGCCTGCACGATCCGCTCACAACACGCACAAGCCAACTTGGGACGAACCTGACGGATCACTTTGAAGCGCACGGGCTCGATTTCCAGCATCTCCGAAACATCTTCGCCGAGATGCTTCAGCTCACCACCACAGTCCGGGCAAGCTTCTTGCTTTGGCAGATAGGTCCGGACTTCCCGTGGCAGGTGCGCGGGCAGTGGCCGCCGTGCCGGTCGGGCCACAGGCTCCGCGCTCTTGATCGCTTCAGGCAGAGCAGCAACCTTCTCCGCATCGTTCAGCTGCAGCGCTTCGAGCCGCAGCTCCAGCTGTTCGATCTGCCGATCCAACTTTTCTGAAGAACGCCCGCACTGCATGCGACGCAGCTTTGCGATCAGTAGCTTCAGCTGTTCGATCTCACTGTCGCGAGACACGATCAGTTCGTGTTGCGAGACGATCAGTGCTTTCAGTTCGTTGGGATTCAGTGCGTCGAGATCCGGAAGTGTTGCGCGCGCAGCCGTCATCCGCGCAGTATGCCATGAACAAAATTCTTGGCAAATCAATTCTCAATAAATTCGTTTTACACTGCCATCTGTGGATTGTAGCTGCGCACCGGGCGCCGCCAATCGATCCCTTCGAGAAGCATGGATAACTGTGCGGGAGTCAATGCGATCGTTCCACTCGTGACTTGTGGCCAGATGAATCTTCCTCTCTCAAGTCTTTTAGCGAACAGACAAAGACCATCACCGTCCCACCACAACATTTTGATTAAATCACCTCGCCGACCACGAAAAACGAACACATGACCTGAAAAGGGATTCTCCTTGAGTGCCGTCTGCACCATTCCACTCAGGCCCGTAAATCCACGCCGCAGATCCGTCACTCCTGCGGCAATCCAGATGTGCGTCCCTGCCGGCAGCCCGATCATCCGACCAGACACTCGATTGCTGTACGCAGGACCACCATGTCTACGTTCCCTGCTACGCGAACAGTCCCTTTCAAGAGCTTGATCTCCAGGGTTCCCGATCGCGGGAGGAACTCGTCATCCTTCACCGCCTCTAGAGATCGATTATTCGCGACCTTAACCGGCACAAGCTGCGCATCCGTCCTACTTCCGAGCTGCCCTTCGCGATACAACTTCCGCCAGTAGAACACCTGGTTCGCGTTGACGTCGTGTCGTCGCGCAACTCTCGACACTGAGGCTCCCGGCAGCAACGTCTCTTCCACGATCGCCCGTCGCTCCTGGATCGTTCGCCAACGGTGCCTTCTTCGCTGCACTCTGATTTGAGGTGTTTGATCCGATGTGTCCACGATTCCTCTTTGTGGACACAAACAAAAGTGCCCACAAAGGCCATCATCCACACTCATACACTTGGAGTACACACGGTTGGAACCGGACGCTTACTATGAAGCAGCAGATTCTGGACTGTTGAGCCCCGACCTCGCGGCCGGCATTCGCCGGGTAAAGGGCGCAAAGAAACTTGGGTGCCGACTCGGGAATTGGTTAACGGCCGAGGAAGCTCGACGCTTTGGCAACTCCCTGATCCTGCCACTTTGAAGGGCAAGCGAGACCGAGCGATTCTTGCTTTGCTATTGGGTTGTGGCCTGCGGCGTCGCGAACTGACTGAACTCACGGTTGATCATTTTCAACGTCGCGAGGATCACTGGGCCATCGTTGATCTCATAGGAAAAGCTGGTCACGTTCGAACCATACCAGTGCCCTCGTGGGTTAAGCGAATCGTTGACGATTGGCTCGCAGCGTCAAGCGTCGTCAGCGGGCGGTTATTTCGTTGCGTCTGTAGGACGGGAACGATTTGGGGCACCGAAATGACCGAAAAAGTGGTGTGGCATGTCGTCAAGCAGTACGCAGGCAAGGTTGGAATTGCAAAACTTGCGCCGCATGACCTTCGAAGGTCGTGTGCTCGTCTCTGCCACGGCGCCGGGGGCGAGCTGGAACAGATTCAGTTTTTGCTGGGCCACGTCTCGGTGCAGACCACTGAAAAATATCTCGGTTGTAAACAGCGATTGCGAGAGGCCGTGAACGACACGATCGGAATTGAACCCGGCCCGTGAAAGCAGTGAACAGACGACGATAATCCGGCTATTCTTTTTCTGATGACAGCTGTTTGCTGGGCGGTCCCAGCAACTTAGGAGGGCAAAGATGGAAATCGACCTTCACGGCTACCATCCAGCAGAAATCGTGTTTAACGGAGTTCTTAGCAAGATTCTGCAACAAGCTTGGGAGATGGGGGAGAGTGACCTGACGCTGATTCACGGCCATGGTCGCAATCGCGGCATCACCCCGGGATTTGTGAACACCAACACCGGTTATTTTGGGCTCTGCATTCGGCGGGCGTTGCGTAATGACCAGTCTCTGCGCCAATGGATCAAGCATACAACGCTTGATTGCCGACAGATCGGCTGCACCTCAATCGGACTGAAACGAAACTCAAGTCCGACGAGAAAACAATTGGATTGTTTTTGACGTGCAGGATACCCGTTGAATTGGAGATTTGGTCTCAATGTCCGGTTACCCGACTTACCGGGAGTTTGCAGCTACGTCGCTGAATGTTTTCGGCGCGCCCATCCTTGGAGTGTCCCCACTACAAGCAAAATCACACTGCTGCCGAACGCTAAGTATGACAGGACGACATACCGAGCACCGGCTTCTTGTCTGATTGCTCCGCCGACGTAAGGGTCATTAAGCTCCAGCAACTGCCCAATTCCATAGAAAAGTACCGGCGGCAGAAACAAGATGGCGACCAGCGGCCACTTCCGACATAGCAGCATCCCAATGACACCCGCTCCGAAGAAGCCCGCGAGCACGAGCCACAGGGGCCATTCCTTGTCCATCACCTCAAAAGCGAAGGTGGCAGCACTGAGCATATTGGGTCTCGGCTCGCCTCTACAACGAGCGTATGCAACGGCAAGTTGTCAGTCCAGTTCGTGCGGAGCAACACGAGCGAATGAGTCACTTGGACGATTAACGCGCTGATCGGGCAAGTGAAATCGCCCCAAAACCGCATGTCCGGTAATCCGTGTGGTCTCAATGGGTCGACGCAACACCACACCGAAACCCAAGCGCAGCGCTTTCAGCAGCTAAGGGTCGTTCGCGAGCGTTGATTCAAACGGAACACCGCCCTGGCTAGGGTCTGATTGAGTACAGCCGGATAGATCGGTTTTCTAGGGGGAAGTATTGCCGCATCAACTGATTAGAAGGTGTTGCATCGACCGGTTGAGCTGGCAGCGTTAATCGGGCATGTCCGAGAAACTGGGGCAAAAAACTACTTCGGATGCACGCCGCCGCAGGCCCACCGCTTCTCGGCTTCTTCTTCGTCCGCAGTTTATGCAACAAACGCGTTGAAGGATAAATTCCTCAGCGTTGCGGCCGTGCGAGCCCGCCAGAGCGTCGGTACCAAAAATAATCTTCAGCCCCGGAATCCCTGCTTAGTGGCACGCTTGACGCCCTGGGGACAGCAGATGTAGGGTCCCAGTCAACGTTTCAAGCCTAGGTCGGCCGACCAGGAGAGGAATCCTCAATGGCGAACGTGTCCCGCATGACGTCCCGCTTCGACGAAAGAGATCACTGAGCAGACCGGCGCGAACATGGACCTGCTGGACAGGCAGCGTCTGGACACAGGAGAAGACAGATGCGTCGACACAGGGGAAGTTATCTAGCAGTTGCGCTCAGCATGATGGCCCTCCTGCAGGTGCTGTCAGATCCTGTGTTGGGGCACGAAAGGCAGGTCGTCGGGCGTTTCCGTCTGACGATTGGCTGGGGTGAGGAGCCCCCGTTTACCGGGTCCAAGAATTTCGTGGTGGTCGCTGTGTCCGACGCTGCGGGCGCGCCCGTAACCGATCCAGGCGGCTCACTTGCCGTAGAAGTTTCCTTCGGCGACCAACGGATCGTGTTGCCGCTCCAGCCCGCCCCGGAGCGCAAGGGTGAATTTCGCGCCTGGATCGTGCCCACGCGAGTGGGCACTTACACGTTCCACATCACCGGGAAGCTAAAGGACCAGACGATTAATGCCAATTCCACTTGCTCGGACAGCACTTTCGAGTGTGTCACCGATATCGCGGAACTCGAGTTCCCGGCGAAGGATCCATCGGTGGGCCAACTGGCCGAGAGGATTGGCCGGACCCTTCCACGGGCAGAGCGCGCCATGGAAAGGGCTGTGACGGCCCAGAATATCGCCTACCTTAGCGTTGGCATCGCCGTCTTCGCTCTCGTCACGGCGATTGGCTTCGGATTGCTCCGCGGCAGGAGGAATCCCTGAGGTGTCGCGCCGCAGTCTCACTCTCCTGATCCTTGTGACATTCCTCGGCGCCGTCAGTCCGCGCGACGCGTGGGCGCATGCAGGCCTGAAACGTTCCGATCCCATGGCTGGTGCGACACTGGGCGACACTCCGACACGCGTGCGATTGACGTTCTTGGAAAAACCCGAGCCCTCGCTCTCGATCATCCATGTCCTCGACACCCGCGGCACCACCTACCAAATCGGACCAACCGAGGGCGTTGCTGGCGACCCGCAATCGCTGGCGGTGCGGGTCCGGCACCTCGATCGTGGCGTATACATGGTCAGCTGGCGCGTCATCTCCGCTCTTGACGGACACGCGACCACCGGTTCATACGCCTTCGGCGTCCGAGCCACACCAACAGGAGCAGCGATTGCAGCCGTCACGTTTCCTTCGGGGACTCTTCCGCTGGAGATGCTAGGCCGTTGCATCTTCTTGGCCGGATTGATCGTAATGCTGGGAGCTGCGGCAGCAAACGTTGCGAGGTTTGGAGGGACCAGCGACCTGAAGCTCGCTGTCGGCGCATGGGTTCTGGCAGTCGCTGGCCTCCTTTTTCTGGCCGAAGCACAGAGGCGGAACGCGGCTACATCTTTCGCTCACTTACTAGTAACGTCCGTGGGCAAGGCGCTGATCTGGCGCGCTCTTGCCCTCCTCATTGCAGGGGGCGCAGGGGGCGCGCTCCTGATGACGAGGAGGGCCCAGCAGCCGCAAGCCCGCCGCGCGGCGATGACGGCTGTTGCTTTAAGTGCATTGACGGCTATGGCTGTACACGTCGCGTCTGGACACGCGGCGGCGGGGCGCTGGCCGCTCGTGACTATCGCTGCCCAGTGGGCACATTTCGGAGCAGCCGGTATGTGGCTTGGAGGCCTAGCCGCGCTCCTGCTTGGCACTAGGGGAGCGCCATCGACAGCCAAGACCGTTGCGGTGCGCCATTTTTCGGCGATAGCCGCAGTCGGCCTCCTGATCGTAGCTGTCACCGGGGCGCTACGAGCGTTGAACGAAATTTCCGCATGGGACGAGTTAACCCACAGCGGATACGGCCGAGTTCTAATCGCCAAGTTCTCTCTAATGGTCCTGGTCGCCGCCTTGGGCGCCCTGAACCGGTGGCAAAGTGTACCCGCTGTCCCGACAAGCCTGGGCCGCCTGCGATGGACTGCGGGTGGCGAGCTCGCGCTCGCGTGTGGCGCACTGGCTGCAGCAGCAGCACTCGGAACCCTGCCACCACCTGCGGCGGCGCGCCTGGTCGCGCCGCCCGTGCTCGATCTCTCCGGCGCCGATTTTGCCACCACTGTGCGAGTCCGGTTAACCACCGGCTCGGATCAGCCTGGCCCCAACCGGTTTGCGGTCCAGATCGTCGACTACGACGCGAAAACCCCCGTGCGTGCCGAGCGTGTCAGCCTTCGCTTCACCCCGCTCGACGACCCTGATTTCCCACCCACGTCTCTGGCACTGGCAGCGAGTCCCGACGACTCCTACACGGGGTCTGGTGCAAACTTGGCCTTCGACGGCCGTTGGTGCGTGACTGTATTAATCGAGCGGACAAGCGGCTCCACTCAAGTTCCCCTGGAATTAGAGGTTGGATCGACGCTCCAATTCGTCTCAATTGAGCGCATTCCTGGCCAAGCACCCAAGTACACGGTCGCGTTGACGACCGGGGATTCCCTGCGGATCTCGCCGGATCCCGAGCGCTCGGGCCGCAGCAAGATATACGTAACCTGTTTTAATAGGTTCTCAGACGCGCGAGAGATCGAGCACCTTATGGTCACAATCGCGGCAGGAGACGGTTCGGCGCGCCCGCAGGCGGTGCAACGGCTAGACGGAAGCCGGTTTGTCGCCGATGTCGACCTACAACCGGGTAAGAACAGAGTAATGGCAATAGCAAAGACGACCGACGGAACGCGCTTGCGAGCCGCCGTCACTCTCAGTGTGCCGGGCGGCTGACGAACCGGGGAAGCGCCCTGGTCAAAGAATTGTCCCCACCTGATTTAGCCCACCTGGTTCACCCACGTGGTTCACCCCACACCTGGGGCGGCCAGCCGGTGAAGGGATCCGCGTTCCGGTACTGAGTAAGCGACCATCCGCAGCAGAGTCGGCCTGCAGAACGTTATTGCACACAATGACCAAGCTGTTGCCCAGAGCTGTCAATCCCTGAGAATTCCTCTCGATGGCGACCTAGACGGCTACATCAATCGATTCTATTACATGCGGAATATTCTGCTGATGTAAATAGTTGGTTAAACGATTGCAAACACAAACCCGAAGCGCACCTGCATTCGCGCAAGATTAGTCGGTCGGTTGAAAATCCAGACATCCCGGGGGTAGCTCAGGCCAAAACAAAGCGTGGAGGTGTTTATGGTCGCCCTGATATTGCAGCGGCACGGCCGGGTTGCATTGATCGTATCGGTCTTGATGGGGTTGCTGATCGTCGGCGTCGGCGTGCGTTGGACCAAATCTACGCTGGCTACCTCTGGTGGCGATCCGTACTCAGTCCCGCCTGTCGTGAATACCAGCTCCGACCCGAACATCGTTGAGACGACACTCACCGCCCAATTCGCTACCGTCGATGTCGGCAACGGTCTAATGGCGAACGTGGAAACCTACAATGGAATGGTTCCCGGCCCGCAATTCCGCCTCACTGTCGGCCAGACCGTAATCGTTCATTTCGTGAACAACATCGATAAACCCACCGGCATCCATTGGCACGGCATCGAGTATGACAACGACAGCGACGGGACCCCATTAACGCAGAACCAAGTCCCGCCAGGAAAAACCTTTCTCTACAAGTTCAAGGTCACTCGCCCTGGGATTTTCTGGTACCACCCGCATCACCACTCCTCCACGAACCAGATCTTCAAAGGGCTATACGGAACAATCGTCATTACGGATCCGAATGAGGCCCTCCTTATAAGGAAGGGCATAATTCCCAGTGAACCCATGACCAGGACGTTGGCCCTCAGCGATGTCACCGTCTGCAAGGCCGCTGGCACCAACGATACCGCGACATACGACCCCTCGCTCCCGTGGGTGGGTGGCGGGGCGTTGCCAGCGCAGCCTGGTCCGACGCCAAAGGTCCTCTGCGAAACGAGTCCCTTGGACGAAGACGGGAACGCGCGCGGGCCCTTCGCGGCGGGCGACGTCCCAAACATTCAGTCAAATAGCGCTGGTCGGGAGAATGAAGGACAGACGGTCCTGACCAACGGCAAGAACGTCAGCGGTCGCGGCGGATCGCCTTCGGCACCTGGGGCATTGGCAGCCGGCGCGTCGACGCTTCCCGTCTACGCTGGCCAACCACTTCGGCTGCGGATCGGTGATGCGGCCGCAATCCGTTTCTTCCGCCTGCGCCTCACCGACAACTCCGGGGTTCAGATCCCGATCGTGCGGATCGGTGGACAAGGAGGATTGCTGGATGCCGCCGTCGTTGAGGGCGGTATAAACGCCAGCGGATACGACTTCCACTTCGACGCCGGCGAGCTTTTGCTTGGCCCAGGTGATCGTGCCGACGTCGTTGTCGTCATACCGCGCTCTGCAACTGGCGTACTCACGCTTTGGACCGAGGATTTCAGTCGCACCGGCCAGGGATTCGCCGACCTTCCAACGGTCCCGGTGGCGCATTTTCAAGTGAAAGGACCTTTCCCCTGGGCCTACAACATTGCGGCAGGAACGCAGCTGCGCGCCGCCACAGGACAGTTGGTCGAGTCTCTTGCCCCCCCGACCCGGAACGCTCCTCGACCCAAGCACCTTCTCCCCTGCCAAGCCTGGGAAGGCCAGCCAAGACATCAAGCTCAACAACCAACCACTGGCAGTTGACGGCGTAGTTGGGACGCACGATTCCCCAACCGGCGATTTCCGGGACCTCCCGCACATGGGTTCAGCGCGCTATGCAAAAATGCTCGATATATTGGAGCTGACGGTGACGAACACGACTGGTTCGTACCATCCATTTCACCTCCACGGCTTCTCGCACCAGGCGCTCGACCTCGTTAAGTCGGGTTCGCCAACCTACACTTGGCCTTATCACGAGTTCAGAGACAACACCCTCGTCCCACCAGGCTACACGCTCCGCTTCAGGGTTCGCCTGGATGAACGGCCCCTGATAGACGGCGTGACCCCTGGGGGAGGGCTTGGTCGGTGGATGTTCCATTGTCACATCTTCTTCCACGCCACGAACGGTATGCTCTCCGAGTTCGACGTGGTCGACCAGAACGGCAACGAGAAACCGTATGTCAACGCCGACGACACCTCCGTGACGGTCACCGCGGGACAGATGGCTTCAATGACGGGCAGCTACAAGGACCCGGACGGCGACACAGTAACCTTGGCCGCGTCCGTGGGGACGGTCACGGATATCGGCGGCGGAAAGTGGACATGGAATTTCACCACCTATAGTACCGGCGATAGCCAATTCGTCTATATCACGGCCACCGACGCCGGCGGCCACGTGGATCAGGCGGCCTTCGAGCTCAAGGTCAACTGAGCGCAGCCGCTATTGCTGATTCATTCGTAGGTGCAGGCTTTGGATTTGGACATATTGTGTGACACATGACGCGGCCTTATCTGCCTACTAAAGAACGGGTCGCGGGAGGTGACTATGAGAAAACAATACTTGCTTAGGTGGTTGGTTGTAAGTTGCCTGGTCATTGGCTTCGTCACGTTCTTGCTCTCCGTTAGGGCGGCCGCGGACACAATAGCCTCGAGCACCGACGGTGTGCTCACCAATTTCGACGGCTATTTCGGTGGCGTGGTCACTACGCCAACCGGAAAAGGGTGGAACAACATTACCTTCAACTGGTTCGATCCTACCTCAAACCCGGCAGCCTTTGGAACGCTCTTCGTGCTCACGCAAGAGTACCTGGGGACACCGACGGCTCTAAATTCATCGACTGCGGGTTTCCTGGCCGCATCGACCGGGATCTCCGGCGGAATGTACGATCTTGCTTCCGGCGTCACACTGCTACCAACCACGACCTACTGGTTTTACTCGAATGCGGATATTGCAACCGGTGCTATAACGGGAGGATTCGGAGCTGACATGTATTATGCGCCAACGGGCGCTGACAACTTTATCCTGTTCGGCGGAGCCGGACCGGAAAACTTCGCGCTGGTGGGAGCTCCGGTTCCTGAACCTGCTACCATTACCCTACTTGGGGTGGGCGTCGCAGTGGCAGCGTTTAAGAGGAAGAGAAGATCACTGAACAACACTTAGTGACTGCTCTTTCCGCTATATCGGGCGAGCAGCTCAGTCGTGACCGGAGGCGTCTCAAGCTCATTAAGTGACAGTAGCTCCTAACGGCTCGTATTGCCCACCGGCGCTTCCCTGGGACGCAGGCTGCGCCAGCAGCGCCTCGAACCTCTCTGAAATCATTGGCCGCAGGTCGATCGCCTCGTTGCACATGGGAATGGCAATCAGCTCGCGAGCTTGCTTCCGGGGACATCCGGCCAGTGTCTGTCCGATTCGTTTGTGTATCTGTTCCAGAGTCGCTCCGTCGAGCGCGTCGCATCTGCAGTGGGAGAGGGTGCCACTGCGATCCAGCTTGTCTACGAGTATTTGTGCGGACCATGATTTCCGCAAAGTACAGACTCTTCAGCGCCGAACCGAAAGCCAGTAAGTTCCCGAGATACGCGCACGCCTAGGAAGTGGCCGTACTCGGCATTTCGATTTGCGCCGCCACGCGATAAGTCACGGATGGTCGGCAAGTTATCCCCGGACCCGATTCGCCCGGCGGTAACTTGCCAACTCCTAGTTAGCCGGGTTACCGGACATCTCTAACAATGTCGGCCCTGTCAAACCGTTTTTAAACACACTTCCGCATTCACTCCAAGAGTGGTCTTGTTGGTTGTGCTTTGTGCATCGACGACCACGGCTCGTTGGTAATCTGCCGGTCGGCTTCAGTCCGACCCATACATCTCTTCGATCACTACTTCGACCATGATTACTTCTTCGAACTCCCTTTGCAGGGAGCGGGATGCCCAACCAAGTGGACGGTGTTCTAGTTCACACCATGTCCGGTACCGAGCTGTCCCGCGTACGAACCGAACTCCAACGACGGCGAATACTCACAACGGTTCCGCCACATCCAGTACAAGCGAACCCCCAGCCTGCGCGCCATCGCTACCTTGGCAATGCTCTTGTGCCGACGCATCGCCAAGTGAATGTACCGACGTCGCCAGTCTGGGTTGCTACGCGCAGCTGCTTGGGCCGCCTCTACCAGCAAAAAGCGCAACAAGGAGTTGCCTTGCCTGCTGATGTGCCCTAGCCGTTGCTTGCCACCGCTGGAGTCTTCACTGGGAATCATCCCTACGTAGGTGCCGATCTGTTTGCCACGATGAAACCGACTCGGAGTTCCAATGATCAACACATAGGCGAGTGCCGTAAGCGCGCCCACGCCAGGATGGTCATCAGCCGCAACACCTCGGGCCGTTTCCTAGCCTCCTGCTCCGCAGCTGCGGTTAACCCCTCGATGGTCGGAGTCATCCGGTCTAGCAGCTCCAACAACTCTTGTCGGCGCCGACTGGCCCAGGGAGCCAATGCGAGCTTCTCCAGTTCTACCCGTCCCTGTTCGCTCCAGAGCTTTGATTTCCAGCGCCGGCCCTCGTTCATCGCCAGAGCCTGCAGCTGATTCATGATCCGCGTGCGCATCTGCACTAGCCGATGCCGGTGCCAAAGCAGTTGACGCAGATCGCGATTTTCCGGACTCGGTACCCAGATCCGCGGAAAGCGATCTTCCATCATCAGCTTCAGCAGCAGTTGCGCATCTTTGCGGTCAGTCTTTTGCTTCTTGACACGCTTCGTCTTTATCTCGGCTGGATCGCCGATCCACACCTCGAATCCCAACTCTGCTAGCAGTCGCTCGAACCAGCGGGAATATCCGGTCGCCTCCATCCCTACTCGTACGTGGACTCCTCGCAGCTTCAGATCTCGATAGAACTTCTCGGCCTCCCCATCGCTGTGGTTCAGTCGTCGTTCGTTATATTCGCCACTCTCTTCCATCAAAAATGCAATCTGTTGAAAGCTCGGGTGATAATCTACGCCTATCATCATGTTCGGCTCCTTCCTCCCGAGCCTCTGGTCGTCAAGCAACCAAAGTCTACTCGGGTCGAGGGAGCCGACATTGTTATGCAATCAAGTGCTCGCCAGCGCGCTGGCAGTTTGCGATCGGCTCGATTGAGACTAAACTACGTTTTTGCGTGATGGAGAAATCCCTAATGCTATGCTCATAATTCGTGCTGCCGCTGTCAGCGATGTGCCGTTGCTGTTGAGATTCTTCCGCGAATTTGCGGAGTACGAGCGCCAACCCGATGCGGTGGTCATTAAGGAAGAGACGCTGATCAGGGACGGCTTTGGATCTCAACCAAAGTTCCGCAGCCTGATTGCGGAATGGGACGGAGAAGCGATTGGCTATACGCTCTTCTTTGGCATTTATTCAAGCTTAAAAGGCTCCGGTATCTTCCTGGAGGACCTCTTCGTACGGGAAGCATTTCGCGGTCGAGGGATAGGAAGAGCGCTTCTGTGTCAGGTTGCTCGTATTGCACGGCAGGAAGGCTCCTACGGCATGCGTTGGGAAGTGCTGGATTGGAATGAGTTGGCAATTAAATTCTATAGGTCATTGGGTGGCAAGTTTTTCGATGAATGGAGACAAGTCCTCTTAGAAGCAGACGCCCTGAATCGACTCGCCGACGGATAACTGCTTCCGGGGGATCGATCTAGGAGAAATTACATGCGATCTGTAGGTGTGATTCGCCAACTTAGGCGGTATCCCGTCAAATCCATGCAGGGCGAGGCGCTGCTTTCCGCTGCCCTGACTCTTCAGGGATTCGACGAGGACCGGCGCTACGCGTTCGTTCAGGCGGCCTCGCACAGCTCATTTCCGTGGCTCACCGCGCGCGAGCTGCCGGAGTTACTCTATTACCGAACCTCGGTCGAAAGGGCGGGTTCGCCAGAAGTGCTGGTGACGGTGGCGACGCCCCGCGGCGAGAACTGGGCCGTTGGGAGCGACGAACTCCGCAAGGTGCTCGAGACCCGATCGGGAAGGTCGCTCTTTCTGCTGCGCGACTACCGAGGCTCGTACGATGTCGCGCCAGTTTCTCTCATCAGCCAGCAGACGGTCGTGCGTATCGCGCAAGAAAGTGGAACGAAAGAAGATTCGTGGCGGTTTCGCCCTAATCTGCTCGTCGATTTGACGGAAGCCGAGGCTTTCGACGAATTGAAATGGGTCGGCCGAACTCTTCGCATTGGGAACACAGCGAGAATCGCGATCACAGAAGTTGATCAGCGCTGCGTGATGATCTCTCTCGACCCGGCCACCGGCGAGTCAAGCCCAGAAATTCTGAAATGCGTCGTTCAAAAGCACGGGAAGTGCGCGGGAATCTACGCGACGGTCCTCGCGCCCGGCGAGGTGCGGACCGGCGACACTATTTTGCTCGAAGCGTAGCGCAACGGCGTTCGCCTACCGGGAGACTATGCCAGTGTCTTGAGGCTTACCTTCGGATGCCCGGCGGTCACTTGGACGTGTAGTCGGGTTACCGGACATTTGAAAATCAGAGGACCGGCGTCCCGCCGGCCGCTCGAAGCACCCGGCGCCGAAGAGTTGGAGGGAGCGTTGTATGCGGACGACGTCAGGAGTACAGTACGGTCAGCGGGAAATCAAAACGGAAATTCCCGGTTTGCGGACTGGGCTAGCGGCGTTTTGAAAACATACGCGTGCCATTCGAGACCCAGCTCACGGCTGACCGGCCCTACGTGCTACACGCTGCATCGGGGAGACCACTGTCATGAGATCCCTAGCTGGATGTCCTACGCGCGTGGTGGCGCTCACCGTGCTCGCTGTGATGGCCGGAACTGTGTTCGGGCGGGGACAATCCCCTACAGCCATCAGATCTGGGGCGGCGCCGTCCCACGCCAAGGTTGTAGACCTGATCCCGGCAAGCCTCAGCGGAGAAACCAATCAAGACAGTGAACCTTTCCTCGCAGTCCAGACGGCGAATCCCCAGGTCATGGTCGCCTCGGCGTTCACTCCCAATCCGATTTCCAGTACTGGAAATGCCCCTGTTTATGTTTCCGAGGACGCGGGCAACACCTGGGTCCTAAGCGCCATCACTCCTGTTCAGCGGATGACTTGCGACATAACCCATGCCATATCCATTGGCGAGAACCATCCGCGCGGGGACCTGCACGCAGGCACGCTCGCTTGCGCAGCATCCGTCACACTCGACGAGTCGGAATCGGACGATGTTTCGTCGAGTGCCGTTATGAACGTGCAATCCAGCCGCACCAACGTGGATCAGCCCTTCGTCCGCGCACTAGCCTTCTCCAATGCCGACCACATTTATGTCGGCTTAAACGATCTCGGCCAGTCGAGCGGCCGCACCGCAACGGTGGACGTTTCTCTGGATGGCGGCGCTAGCTACAAATCATATTCCATCGAATCGCGCAAGACGATGGGGCAGGATGGGCCATCCGTCCGCCCAGCCGTAGCCCCGGACAATACCGTGTACGCCGCCTTCTTCGGCTGGCGCAAGTTCAATGGCTCATTGGCAACCAGCGACGTAGTCGTTGTCCGGGATGATGCCGGAGCAACGGGCTCCCATCCTTTTCAGGCTCTCAAAGATCCGTCAGACAAATTGCCAGGGCGGCTGGTCGTCAAGCGGGTCTCAATCCCGTGGTCGAATGCCCCTACCCTCGGCCAAGAACGAATCGGTTCGACGCTATCCATCGCAGTCGATCCGAATAACAGTTCCACAGTGTATGTGGGTTGGGCGGATCGCGGCCGTAAAGGAGACATCTACACGCTCCATGTGCGCCGCTCGACCGACCGCGGTGTGACCTGGTCCAAGTCTGACTTGCCGCATACCACGATCAGCAATGCCACGAACATTGCGCTGGCAGTGGCTAACAATGGCGTTGCCGGGGTTCTCTACCAGCAACTTTCGAGTGCCCGTTGG
>WNFO01007211.1_pt1 | contig 14778 bp, 9 predicted proteins | sample 5400251 | NCBI WGS metagenome assembly WNFO01 (sample SAMN13153354, study PRJNA577476) | soil metagenome | isolation source: 100 cm saprolite under Madrone tree | place: USA:California | collected 2016-06-14 | reverse complement strand
TTCGTCGCAAACGGGACAAGTTGAAGTCACTCGCATCTTAATCGAGCATGGTGCGGATGTCACAGCCAAGAACAATGGACGATCGACTCCTTTACATCTGACGTCGCAAAAAGGTCAGATTGATGTCGCTCGCGTGCTTATCGAGCACGGTGCAGACATAACGGCCCCGAATGAGGACAGGAAAACTCCACTACACCTGGCCCTGCCCTATGGACATTCCGGTTTCGCTCACATGCTTGTCCAGCACAGCGTCAACGTGGCGGCACAGAATAAGCGTGGTTTGACCCCATTACATATGGCGTCTCAAAAGGGACAAGTTGAACTCGCTCTCATACTTATCGAACATGGCGGCGTGGATGTGACTGCCAGGAACGAAGACGGGTTTACTCCGCTACATCTGGCGTCGCAAGAGGGTCAAGTTGAATTTGCCGACATGCTTATCGAACATGGCGCGGATTTGACAGCCCAGAACAACGAAGGCTCGACCCCATTGCATTTAGCGTCGCAAGAGGGCCATGCTGATGTCGCCCTCATGCTCATCATTCACGGTGCGGACATGACAGCCCCGAACAAGGACCAGAAGACTGCATTACATCTGGCCTCGCAAAGCGGACAAATCGGATTCGCCCGCTTTCTCCTCGATCACACTGTGAACAAGCATGGGTTTACTCCGTTACACCTGGCATCACAAAAGCAAAAAGTTGAAGTCGTTCACATGCTTATCGATCAAGGTGTGGATGTGACAGCCGAGAACCAAGATGGGTCTACGCTATTACATCTGGCTTCGCGAGAGGGACAAGTTCGAGTCGCTCGCATGCTTATCGAGTGTGGCGTGGATGTGACAGCACGAAACAATAAAGAGTCGACTCCGTTACACCTGGCCTCGCAAAAAGGACAGGTTGATGTCGCTCTCATGCTCATCGAGTGTGGTGCGGACATAACAGCTCAGGACAATGAAGGGTCGACTTCATTACATTTGGCGTCCCAAGAGGGGCAAGTTGACGTCGCTCGTATGCTCATCGACCACCGTGCGGACATAACAGTCGGGAACAACAAAGGATCGACTGCATTCCATCTGGCGTCACAAGGAGGACAAGTTGATCTCGTACGCAAGCTCATCGAGTGCGGCGCAGACATCGTAGCTAAGGATAAAGAAGGGTCAACCCCTTTACATCTCGCGTCGCAGAAGGGACAAGTTGGAATCATTTGCATGCTCATCGAGCATGGTGTAGATCTGACGGCCCAGAATAACGAAAGGCTGATTCCGTTACACTTGGCCTCACAAGAGGGACACCTTGACGTTGCTCGCACGCTCATCGAGTGTGGTGCCGATGTGACAGCCCAGAGCAAAGATGGTTCGACTCCATTACATCTTGCGTCACAAGGGGGACACGTTGAAGTCACTCTCATGCTTATCAAGCACGGCGCGGACGTGACAGTCCAGAACAAAGAGGGTTCGACTCCATTACATCTAGCTTCGCAAAAGGGACAAATTGGAGTCACCCACATACTTATCAAGAGCTTCGCGGACATCACAGCCTATGACAAAGGAGGGTCGACTCCGTTACACCTGTCGTCGCAAAATGGACAAGTTGGAGTCACTCTTATGCTTATTGAGAGCGGCGCGGATGTGACGGCCCAAGACAATGAAGGGTTTACTCCGTTACATCTGGCATCGCAAGAGGAACATGTTAGAATCACTTGTATGCTTATCGAACACGGTGCAGACGTGACAGCCCAGAACGCGGATGAGAAGACTCCGTTACATCTGGCCTCACAAAGACAATCCGGATTTACTCCCATGCTTATCCGGTACAGTACGGGTGTGACACCCTGGCACAAGCATGGGCTGACCCCGTTACATTTGGCCTCTCAAAAGGGTCAAGTTGAAGTTGTTCGCATGCTTATCAAACACCACGTGGACATAGCACCAAAAGATGAAGACGGGTTTACTCCTTTACATGCGGCGTCGGAGAAGGGACACATTGAAGTCGCTCGCATACTTATCGAACGTGGCGCGGATGTGGAAGCCCAGAATAAAGAAGGGCTGACACCATTACATCTGGCGTCGCAAGGAGGACAAGTTGAAGTTGCCCGCCTACTTACCGAGCGTCGCGCGGATGTGACAACCCAGAAAAAATAAGGGTCGACTTGACATGGCTTGATCGCCTGTAATGGCCATTTGACCCACTAGGTATTTAAATCCGGTTGCATATCTCTTTCGTCCCCTTATATCTACACCCGCAGTTATGGTCGAAGCACTACAGGCACCTAAAGCGTTGCCGGTCCGTAGCACGTTTTTCCAACTTACAACTGCGAGCAACCACACATGCCTTCATGTTACTGGTGACTCCCAAGACCCATAGGACGTCCAGTACTTTCTATTGTACATTACCTGATGGTTGTTTCTTCACTAGGCTCACACCCGTTTTACGCACGCCCCTCCTTGATATGCATTCGATCACTTCACGCTTGTCTGATGGACGAGTTCCTAACGTTCTTCCCTCTTGCGTCAATTATAGTAGTATACGTGACGCGTCCTCTTGCGTGCTCATCCTCTATTGCTCAGTCTAATTTCTCTTCGGTAGGCTAACTGAGATATCTTGTGTAGTGGGTAGTTAGTAGTCTTGACTACGGATGATCTCTGTATTGTCCCTGATGAGGAACCAGATGACCACAGTAATACAGAAGGCGATGGCGACGATGAGGCACGAAGTCTTCAAGGAGCCAGACCAAATGATAATATTGCCAGTGACTACAACAGCTGTCAGTCTGAGTCCTTTCTTGAGATATACTGCTTTGTCCCTAATCACTCTCGAAAATATCACTTACCGTGCCCAACACCAAGTCCCACCGTCTCCTCGTGGTCAACCCTAGCTCCAAGCATGCATGCTCATACAGTAGTACATCTCACGTCGCTCGACTTCCTCTGAGAAATCGTTGCATTGGCGAGACCACAGGCCCCCCGAGTCATGACTTCTTCGAAAGTGTTCATGGTTTGAAGGACATCCAGAAGCAGGACGGGTAATTTGGGCATCTTAACTGGCAAATGGCGTGTAGGAGGGGAGACGCAAAAGACAACCTGTCCCAGGCCACCCTGGTCCGTCTCGGCGCGGTGATGCCAGTTGTCATGAGGGTCAAGTTGATGAATCTGAACACATCTGCACCTTTGTTTTCTCTTGTTTTTATAGCATTCTAAGCGACTAGGACCTCCATTCACTGGCAGCAAAGCAGCCAAAAAGTTTCCTCGCAGTCCCATTGTTATCCACGCCTCAAACCACGCCTTCCACGACCTCTCTAGATGACTTTACTGCAATTGCACGGCAATCTACTGGCGGATTTTGGACTCATCGGTGCTATGATATTGATATGCAAACGCGACTGCCATAGCACTTCGTGTTGACCGATCCCTCATACTTTCATCTTCACATGTCTCGTGTCTCATTTATCTCTTAGCGACCTTCTGATCCACTTGATGACATAGTTACTATATTGGCTGAGACCTGGGTTACAGCTTCTGGTACTTAAGTAGCACGATGTGTACTACCAAATACTATCGATTCATCTGTACATTGTGCCCTCGAAAGTCTCTTCCCGCGTGCCCCCCTCTCTCCCCTGCTCCTGGTCGTCTGTGGCTGCCACGCGTCGACATTCTCGTCCCTCTCCTCGTGTATCATCGTGCCCCGTTCGTGTCTTGACATCTGCATTTACAGTACGCAGTCCCATGAACGAACATTCCATGGACATGGTCGGGCGCTCATCCTCAGCGCTCATCAATCATCCACCATTGTGCCCATCTTTTTCGGGCAATTAACTTGCGTAGACCCTCGAATCGATAAGTGTGGCAGTGCACGTTCCACGCTCTACCACCGCACCGCACCATCTCCCATCATTTCTTCCCAACCAACCATCTCCCCACATTTTCCCCGCTACTTCTGACATGAGTGACCAGTCAGGATTGTCTCGTTTTCAAGCGCTTTTCTATGCTGCCTTACAGGACTACGAGACGAAGACAGGCATAGCATTGGACAAACATCCATTCGCCGAGGAGCTCCAAAGCTGTGACTCCGCCGAGTCCGTTACTGCCGTTCTTAACAATCAAACACAAGCCTTCAATGAATTTTTGGGAAGGGACAACGTCCTGAAACCGCTCAAAAATACTTTGACAATTTTGCATAAACTTTCTGCTGCTGCCAATTTTGGTCATGATATCGGCCTGGTACGTCCGTAGGCGCTGACTTGGTGTTCAACATCCCTGATTCCCATCCTCCAGCATTTCTCGCCTGTGACAGCAATACACACAGGCCTCGGTATCCTGCTCTCCGTATGTACCTTTTCCTTGTCCCCGAGTGCGCATCTTCGTGACATTCAAGCGCATCAGACGGTCAAGGGCGTCATTGACGACTACGATGCACTGGGAGAGTTGCTCGAGTCGATTGAACAGTTCCTCAATCGCCTCGACATTTATACCAAGGTCCCTCCTACTCTTGCTCTGACGGAGATCGTTATCAAGATACTCGTGGAGCTGCTCTCCACCCTCGCAATGACGACCAAACAGCTTAAGCAGGGAAAGACAAGTAAGCCCGTTTTTCGCGAGATATTCTATTACCTGACTCAATGAACTGCAGAGAAATTTGCTAAGAAGTTTTTCGGAGACAAGGACATCGAGACGGTTCTCAAGAGGTTAGACCGACTCACCCAGGACGAGGCTCGAAACACCGCAGCGCAAACCCTAGAAGTCGTTCATGGTCTTGTCCAGAATATGAAGGCGGTAATGGACGGTGAGGAAATTGACTAGCTTGTCACTCACTGGGTGTTGATGAGCCTTCCCTCTAGACGGCAAGGCGTCGGTCGACGGTGTGAGGGATGCCCTCAGTATGTTTTGCGGGCCAATCGGGCGACTCTGTCTGACCGAGCATTAGAAACCATTCAACAAGTCGCGAGCGAACTGAACAAGTCGAAGCGTTAGTAATATTTCGATTTCACGATAGTTGACCGGTATCACTGAGATCATTTGATAGGTGACAGCTTGGAAGACGATTTTCGCAGGTGGCTATCACCACCTGATCCTTGGAAGAATCACCACCTTGCCTGCGACTCACGCCACCGCGGGTCCGCGGCGTGGTTCATTGAAGGCCACACGTTCTCAGAATGGAAAAGATCCGATGCCCTGGGCTCCTTTCTATGGATTCATGGGAAACGTCTGTTAACTACCAGCTCTTGCCCTTCTCCAAATACTGAAACGGTTTCTTTTCATAGCGGGTGCTGGAAAGAGTGTTCTTTGGTACGTCAAATTCTCGACATTCCTTTCTCGATAACTTATCGTGTTGGCCAGCTCCACAATTATCGAGGACATCGATGCCATGCGGAAAGCTGGGCTAGCGTCACTAGGATTCTTTTATTGTGATTTTAGGGAGGATCAAAAGAAGGACCTGCGTGGGGTCCTCTCGTCCCTCCTAGTCCAATTTTGTCATCAATCCGACTCTTACTGCGATATGCTTCTCAAATTCTATGAGGAACACGCCAACGGTTCGCGTCATCCGAGCGACGGTGCACTTGCCGGGTGTTTAAGGGATCTACTCAAACTCCCTGGACAAGCCCCCGTCTATCTCGTTCTGGACGCTTTGGACGAATGTCCAAACGTAACCACCTTCCCATCGCCACGTGCTAAGGTCTTAAACCTCATGGAAGAGCTTATTGGATCACTGATCCCAAATCTTCGCATATGCGTCACTGGCCGACCGGAGACCGATATCAAGGGTGTTCTCGGTCCTTTGATTTTCCGCTCTGTTTCCTTGCACGACGAAAGCGGACAGAAGAGGGACATTGAGGAATACATCAAGTCGGTCATCAACACGCATCCAGAAAACAGGAGGTGGAGACAGAACGACAAGCAATTGGTCATCGATGTCCTCACAGAAAAAGCCGATGGCATGTAAGGTGTTAATTTCAAATTCTTATGAACTCTCGCTCATCTTCGTGGTGTAGGTTCAGATGGGTGTATTGTCAGATTGTCTACATTTGCGGCCTCATCCCAGCACGTATCCGACGGGCACTTGCCGAGTTACCAGAGACGCTGGACGAGACATATCAGCGCACCTTACGAGAAATCAAGAACGCCCAGTGGGAATTCGCCCATCGCCTGTTTCAGTTCGTCGCAGTGGCTTCCCGCCCACTTCGAGTCGAAGAACTCGCCGAGTTGCTCGCATTCGATTTCAATGCAGGACCAATTCCGAAATTTTATGAGGATTGGCGCCTGGAAGATCCAATAGACGCGGTGCTGTCTACATGTTCCAGCTTGCTTGCTGTTGTCTACGTCAATGGTACACCCATTATACAATTCTCTCACTTTTCTGTGAGAGAGTTCTTGTCATCCTCCCGCCTTGCCGAAAACAGTGACACCATTTCCTACCGTTATCATCTTTCCATGACTTCTGCTCATATCCTCGCGGCAAAGGCCTGTATGGGCATTCTGCTATACCTGGACAAGGACGTCGTCACCCGCGACAGTCTGAAAAAGTTCCCTCTTGCTGAATATGCCGCGGAGCACTGGGTTGACCATGCCCGGTTCGAGGACGTGTCGCGGAATGTGGATGATGGCCTGAAACAACTGTTCGGCCCGAGTAAACACCATCTTGTGGTTTGTGTCTGGATACATGACCCCGACGTTCGCCCGAGGAGACGAGAACGAGCTGAAAGGCCCTTGCCAATCCGCGGATCCCCCTTGCATTACGCCGCATTTTGGGGCTTACGTTCCGTTGTGAAGTTCCTCGTCATTGAATATTCACAGGATGTACACTCCCGAGACTTCGCCGACAATGCCACCCCGTTGCATTTGACATCAAAAAACGGACACGAGAATGTTACCCAATTTCTTATCGAGCATGGTGCGGATGTAACTGCCCGGGACAAGAACGGATTTACTCCATTACATTTGGCGTCACGAGGTGGACAACTAGAAGTCGCTTGCGCGCTTATCGGGCATGGCGCAAATGTGACAGCCCAGGATGAGAACAGTCAGACTCCATTACATCTTGCGTCGAATGTGGGAGAACTAGAGGTCGCTCGCATGCTTATCGAACACGGCGCGAAGATGACAGCTCGGGACAAGTATTGGTGGACTCCATTACACGTGGCGTCGGACGGGGATCATCTAGAGGTCACTCGCATGCTTATTGAGCGCGGCGCGGATGTGACAGCTCAGACCAAGGATGGGAAGACTCCACTATATCTGGCGTCAAAATTGGGAAATTCCAAGGTCACCCGCATGCTCCTCGAGCACGGTGCGTCTGTGACAGACAAGGACAAGGACGGGTGGACTCTATTACATCTAGCCTCGAATCGGCTAAGATCAGCAACCATTGAGACCCTTTTTGAGTGGGGTGCAGATGTGACAGTCCAAGACAAGGACGGGTGGACTCCACTACATGTGGCATCGTATCGGGGACTGGAAGTTACTGTTCGCATGCTTATTAAGCACGGTGCAGATGCAGCAGCCCAGGACAAGGATGGGGATACCCCATTACATCTGGCGGTGTATGCGGGAGGAAGGCAAATCGCTTGCACACTTATCGAGCATGGCGCGGATGTGACAGCCCAGAACAAGCACGGGAAAACTCCATTACATCTAGCGTCGCAAGTAGGGCAACTAGAAGTCGCTCACGCACTTATCGAGCGCGGCGCGGGCGTGTCGGTCCAGAACAAGAACGGGAACACTCCATTACATCTTGCGTCAGGTCGGGGACGACTGGAAGTTGCTCGCGAACTTATCGAGCGCGGCGCGAATGTGACAGCTCAGAACAAGAAGGGGAAGACTCCATTACACCTGGCGTCGCAAGCAGGACAGACGGAAGTCGCTCGCATGCTTTTGGAGCACGGTGCGGATATGACAGCCCAAAACAAGGACGGGGAGACAGCATTACATCTGGCGTTGCAAGAGAAACAAGTCGACGTTGCTCGGGTCCTTATCGAGCGCGGTGCGGATATGGCAGTCCCCAACAAGGATGGTGAGACCCCACTACACCTGACTTTGCGACAACTTGAAGTCGTTCGCATGTTTATCGAATATGGCATGTATTTGACAGCCCAGACCAAGGACAAGGATACTTTATTACATCTAGCTTCACAAGAGGGACAAGCTGAAGTCGTCCGCATGCTTGTCGAACTTGGCGCGGACGTGACAGCCCAGAACAAGGACAAGGAGACTCCGTTACATCTTGCGTCGCAGGAGGGCCATGTTGAAGTTGCCAGCATGCTTATCGAACACGGTGCAGGTGTAACAACCCAGGACAAAGAGGGCGAGACCTCATTACATCTGGCGTCATTTTTCGGACGACTGGAAGTTGCTCGCGTGCTCATAAAGCATGGCGCGGGTGTGACAGCCCAGAACAAGTTCAAATTGACACCATTACATCTGGCGTCGCAAGAGGGACAAGTTGAAGTCGCTCGCTTGCTTATTGAATCCGGTACGGATATAACGGCACAAGACTGGGACGGGGAAACACCATTGCATCTCGCAGCACAAGAGGGACAAGTTGAAGTCGCTCGCATGCTTATCGAGTGCAGCGCGCCGGCGACAGCGCAGAACCGGGATGGATTGACCCCATTTGATCTTGCATCGGAGCGAGATGGGCCCGGGTTTGCAGAGATTAAACGCATCCTTCTCCAGCATAGTGGCGTTCCTGGTGGTTGATACCTTCTTGTTGTGCGTGATAACCTTTGGTTAGTGTGCACTGCCGTACTGGGAGCGAATTATTTGCTCACACACATATCTAGGTAAAAAAAAATCAAGCGTAGCCCAGTACATGTGGGACTATTAGTCAGCCACATGCCATGCCAATGGGCGAAGGCATCCAGTCGCTTCTTTTGCCTTCGTCCCCCCTCCACTTATAGAGCATGCGTAAAATATCAGTTAGTTGGAGTATGATGGCCATGATTTGGTTACGACGCTCGGTTTCATACTTGAGTGAGCCACTAGGTACTCACATCTACTTGCATTCTCCTTTCCCTTGCGCAAGTCCAATCCCTTTCCATTCTACATCACCTACCAGCAATAGTTACATGCAATTTGTACCCTTGAACACAGCCTTCACCACTTTCGGTCGTTCTTAACGTAGAGAGACAGCGCCTTCGTTGTCCTGTCTCGATAAGTTTACCTTTGCTGAAGGCACCGGAGGGTCACCTTGAGACCGTGCCAGTGAGACAACACTCCCAGGCAGATTCCTTGCTCACGATACTGTACTACTATATTCACAGCGCCCGGCGCAAGTTGGATGGCTGATTTTGGCTCAAGGGTTGGGATGATTGCGCTTCAAGGGACAACGAGGTCTTTCAGATGCTTACCTCATATTTTTCAACCGCGATCGCCGCACACACGCGCCACCTCCAAGTCCGTGCTTACCATCAGCGTCACTTATGTTCGAAGGCATCCACCACTGGGGACCGGTGACGCACGGAACAGCGGAATTCTGTGCGTACATCCTCAAGGTGCGACACCCGCTATTCGTCAGGACATCCAGCGACGATATACTCTTTCTCATGGTTTGATCCACAAGCTCACCTTCACGAAATTTTCATGACTTTCGCTGTGCCTTTAGCTATCAAGTCCACTTGATGCCGACGCCTGGCTCGAGCCGCCGTGCGTCAGCAAACAGTCAGATCCTGTCGGGTATTAATAAGTACGTGAAGGTTCTGCCTCTAGCGCCGAGGCTTTTCGACTTACCCCCGCCTGTTTTATCGTACTCTCGGTGCACAGAATAGTACCAGGACTCCAGCGCGACTGTGTACTATTATCATTCATGTGGGTCTCCTCGTACGTTGGATATCTGGCTTCTCGAGGAACTTTCGTCTCCCACGTTTCTCCACGTAACCAACCACGACAATCTCGATAGCCGAGCGATGGTGGTCGCCATGCGGGGATGACATGGTAGGACAGTGGCGCATGCGGTTCGTTACTTGTTCACCTTCTAGTTATTTTACTCATGCACCCGGCAATGTAGTGCCCAGATTGTGCTCCCCAATAAGCTCGATGTATCTCCACTAGCTACGTCTGTTGAAGAGTTCACCAAACCATTGTCACTGGAGGCCGCACAGCCGTGGCCGGAACTATCCCTCGCCATTCGATCTCGCACATGAAAGTTCCCGTGGCATCTTGCAACTTGTCCTGGCCAGTCTCAATTCCTTTCTTACTCAATGGCCATGTGAGTCGGCTGTGCTTTTCGTGTCAGTTCTCTATAGCGGTCTCAACAAACAATCGACCGTTCCTCTTTCTTGACATCATCAGGACGTTCCAGCTCGGATTGTTCCTGCGACTATCATTTGACTCAGCATCGGAGAGGCTCGTCTCGGGAATGAATACTGCCTACAAACTGAACATCAGGATTTAATGGGGGGTACCGTGGCCCAGCATGTGGTACCTCCTACTCATAATCGTGTTGCATCTTTCTTATGAACAAGAAGAGGAAGATACCACATGTAGACGTACTGGACAGTCGCTATAACTGAGGTTGTTGGCAAGATACCCGCGGAAGTGCTCTCCGTCCTCGCGTTGGCAACCAAACAGATTCAGCAGGGGTGATTAAGTGCGTCTGTCGTCCGCGAGGCATTGTATTACCTGACTCAATGCAATACAGAAATCTTGCCAAGAAGTTTCTTGGAGACGGGCACATTGAAGTGGTGCTTCAGAGACTAGATTGACTCACCCATGACAAGGCTCGAATCACCACAGCGCAGACTTTCAGAGTTGTCTACAGTACTACCTTGGTATTCTAGACAAGTCTCTTGTCCAGAATGCAAAGGTAGTAATGGATGATGAACAGATCAACTAAGCTTGTCACTTGCTCAAGACCCACCAGACGGCAACGCATCGACCGACTATGTGAGGGATGCCCTCGGTATGTCTTGTGGGCCGCAATCAAGTGACTTTGGCTCTATATCTGACCGAGCATCGGAAATCATGTATCGAGTCGTGAGCTACCTGAACAATCGAAGCGTCAGTCACTTTGTAATGTCGCAATAGCTGACTAGGATCGCCGAGACTATCTGGCAGGTGGGAAAATATCGCAAGAGAACATCCTCAAGTAACTATCATCATCCAACCCCTAGAAGAATCATCGGCTTGCTCGCAAAGGACTGACTGCAGTCACAATTTCGCCACAGACAGACAACGCCTTTGCTGTCTCAACAAGCTAGGTTTTGTTTGCTGCCTAAACACCCTAACGAGCGTGACTATACGCAGCGCAGACATTTCTTGAATCGCCGATCTGCGGTGGGCCCATTCGATCTGTACAGTATGTTATGGAGAACCTCATCTTCGATACTTGGTACTGAGCACCTCAAAGCATGAACTGCAGTCAATCATGCTGTAGACCTGATTGGGTTATGCAGCTGCCATTATATTGGGGAACATGTAGTTGGGATGCTGTCGCTGATGCGGAGTATTTACTAGTACTGTTTAGAGGTACCCTAGTCCGTGTATTCTCACAGATCGATTCTAAACGGGTGGTGCCATAGCCCAACTCACCTGAAGCCGGTGATCATCAGTACTCGATCGTCCCGGATTGCTTCCAATATGTTCACTCTGTCCAAGTACTATAACATCGAAGCGAAGCCATGCCCGTTTCTTCTGACTAAGGAGAAGGATAGACGAATCTTCGACCTGGGCGAGGATCGATGCTATGCCGTGCGACTACAGGCAGCTTGAGAATATAATCGCCGCCGGGCTTGAGGCGTAGCGCGTGCCGCTAGCAGGGTAAGAGGTACTGGTTCGGATCTTCCCATCTAGCATTGCCAGTGTACGTCCAGGTCCGGAAATTTTGTCTCCATGATCACTTGCGTTGACCGGTGCTCCGACACAACTGAAAGCGGTTCTTATACAACACCTGAGGATGTTCATCACCCAGAGGAGGTACTGTAGTTCTCTGTGCTGGGTAGATTGCTGTCTCTTTTTGCCGTGACGTGCAGAGAAGACGTCAGATTCGGAGTTTATACAACGATAGGACCAATGATTCACCGATTTCGCCCGCCAAGGAGAAATAATACGCCGCGGTGCATTGGGAAGGACGATGTCATGACCAATACGCCGATACGCAGTGGTTCGAGCAGAGAAGCCGTCAATCTATTTGACACAATGAGAGTCTAACATTGTTACGGGATGGATAGCGAGTATCACGCCGAGTCACCGGCAGTGGACGGCGGGACCCCCACTGACCGGCCAGGGCCTGAGGATTCAAGCTTCGAGTTTGGTATAGCATAGCCTATGATACGCAGAATAGATGCAAAGGAATATTCATGACCTGTGGAATCATCTTGGTCGACGAAGCTTCATATTGCCTTGGCGCAAATGCCTCAATTATTGTAATAGCCGTTCAAGGGATGGCTGTCAAGGCTGTCAGACCAACCAAAGAATCGAATCGCGGACACACGTAATCTGGCCTCAGATCGACGGGAAACTGCCCACCTGGTGGCTAGAGAGCATGGAAGATGGGGCAATTCCGAGTCTAACTTATTGCCTGGTTGTCTTGCACAGATCGGATCGATGTGAGTTGCCGGCCCGGCCCGGGCCATCCTGGCAACCTTGAAGTTGAAACATCACAACGGGAAGTAACACATCGGCAAGAAAGCTTTGATTGAATTGGTATCGTAGGATGAGCCAGGGAGAAATTGAAGACCTTGTGGCTTGGCGTGCCACGCTACTGCGAATGCGAACAGAAGACAAGCTTCACGAGCCAAGTGTCGTTCACGTCACATCCTCTGGCTTCCCGACTACCGCGTCCGAGCCTTTTCTTCCTTGGGCAGGTATTTTGCCAGTTTCGAACACTGCTGCCAGATGAGCGTCATGGGTGAGTGTCCCACGATTCTCTTATAAAAGGGCTTTGAATACGAGGCAAAGTGCAGAGCTCCCAAGGCCTTGATTTGGGGTCTCTCTCGATTCTCTCTCCCACTCTTCGCTCGCCAAGATGATACGGCTTTTCTCTCTCGCTGTGATTCTGGCCACTTTTTCAGCGAATGTATCTGCAGTCGTCATTGGGCCCAGAGCTAATCTTCCGATTGTTAATAAACAAATAGCCCCCGATGGATATCTTCGCTCGTAGGTTACCTGTAATTGCTACCACAGTTTCTAAGAGTACGCTAACCTCTACCGTTTACAGTGCCACCCTCGCTGGCGATACCTTCCCCGGTCCACTCATTACGGGAAAAAAGGTAGTGAACTCCTCTAAGCTGTTCCTTCGACATTCTCTGGAGCTCCACTCTTCAGGGCGACCATTTCGGAATCAATGTCATTAATCAACTGAAGGACAATTCCATGGACGTAGTAACCTCCATTGTGGGGATCTCTTTCTCTGATTTAAGGATAGAAGCACGCTTATCCTCCACAGCATTGGCACGGTCTGTTCCAAAAGGGTACCAACTACGCCGACGGTGGTGCCATGGTCAACCAATGCCCTATTGTACCTAACGAGAGCTTCAACTACGAGTTCAACGCGGAGGAACAAACGGTATAGCTTCCTTTGCCCTCATCGCATCCTCGATAGCTCATTTCTTGCCATTTTAGGGTACATACTGGTATCATAGCCATTACCAGGCTCAATATTGTGATGGCCTGCGTGGGCCGTTGGTCATTTATGATCCAAATGACCCCTACCATCGTTTATACGATTTCGATAATGGTCAGATAAGGTTCTAGTTTCAGATGGGCTCTGCCAATTCATTTCTTATAGAAAACACTGTAATCACCCTCGCGGACTGGTACCACTACGTCTCTGGCCAGGCACCATTGGCTCCGTGGGTCAATTCTTTACGTACTTGAGTCCCTGGTCTGACGATCTTCAAAGTGAGTTCAACTCTACTTTGATTAACGGAAAAGGTCGCTATAAAGGAGGGCGTCCTCCTTCTCCATCGGACTTTGCTAAAGTGGATGTCGTATTCGGCAAACGGTCAGCGTTAATCACACTCATTCCTTTGAACAGAGAAAATTAACACGCACATCGTATCAGATACCGACTCCGACTAGTCTCTATTTCCTGTGATCCGGCTTACACCTTCTCAATCGATAGTCATCCATTGACTATCATTGAGGTCGATGGTATCAACGTCCAGCCATTGCAGGTTGATTCGCTTCAAATCTTCGCCGGTATGTAAGGCTTGATCGGATAACTCTCTCTATTGACCGGGGTAACGATACAGGACAACGCTACTCTATTATTGTAAGGAGTTTACGTTTGATGCTCACGCTGCAAGAAGTGGCTCATCACCGTACCGGTTTTACAGCTTAATGCCAACAGGCTGATTAACAACTACTGTATAATTTTCTTTGTCAATGTTGGTCGTCAGAATGTCCTAATTTGACTCGTAACGTGCACAGGGATCCGTGCTTTGCCCAATTTCCCTGACCAGAACTACGCCGAATACACTAATGTGGCTATCCTTCGCTATTTCTTGGCCCCAGCGATTCCTCTCTTCCTTCCGTTCAACAATCCCGAAAAGAAAATCCCTCAGAACAAAAAATTGCTTAAAGAGACTGACCTACATGTATGTTCCCTCACGATGCGACTGTCTCACACATATGACTGACTGATCGCTTACATGTCCAGCCGCTTGTCCCTACACCCGTGGTAGGTTTCAACCTGTATTAGTGGATTCCTTTTCTTAAATAACTCAAACCCGTGCCATTTAGCCTGGTCGACCCGTCCCCGGTGGCGCCGACATCAATATCAATCTGGATGTTCAACTGAGGCTTGTGAGTGTCCTTTCGATGAGAGGATATGGACTGTTGACATT
>WNFO01002671.1_pt1 | contig 14778 bp, 11 predicted proteins | sample 5400251 | NCBI WGS metagenome assembly WNFO01 (sample SAMN13153354, study PRJNA577476) | soil metagenome | isolation source: 100 cm saprolite under Madrone tree | place: USA:California | collected 2016-06-14 | reverse complement strand
CGTTCCCGCGGCAGGTGGCACGTCGAGCGACATGAGCGCGACACTAGCGGGTTAAAATCGGCACCATCCTCAATATTTCACTTGCATCAAAAACAACCCGTGAGGTGGTGCCGTCGACCCGGCTTTGGTTCTGTCTCGCACTTCAAGCAATTCGGCAAAGGATTTTGCGCTGCGTTGCTCACGTCCAACTTCGACCAACGTTCCCACGATATTCCGCGCCATATGGCGTAAGAACGCTGTGGCCTCAATCGTAAAGATCAGCAGCTCACCGCTTTCATCCAGGGAAACACGATAAACCGTTCGCACCGGATGCAGGGCGTCGCAACCGGAAGCGCGGAAGGAGGAGAAGTCGTGCTCTCCCTCCAAACAACGGATCGCATTACGCATCCGCCCGGTATCCAAAGGGTCGTGCACGTGCCAAGTATACTTCAAATGAAACGGTGAGGGAGTGGGGCGGTTTAAGATCCGGTACTCGTAAATCCGGCTGCGTCCATCACGGCGCGCATCGAAGGACTCGGCCACAATCTCGACCTGCTTGATGCTGATATCTTTCGGCGTCAGCGCGTTGAGACCGCGCCGCAACCGGTGCAGATCCGGTTCTCGATCACAGAAAAAATTGACCACCTGCCCCAGGGCATGGACGCCTGCGTCGGTTCGCCCGGAACCCGTAACGTGCGTTGGGACACGGAAAAAAGTCGATACCGCTTGCTCGAGCACAGACTGAATGGTTGGCCCGTTGGGCTGCATCTGCCAGCCATGGTAATTCGTCCCGTCATACTCCATCGTCAGCTTAATATTCACGGCGACGTTGTCGGCGAGATTACCGATGTCGGCTTAGAGATAGTCCCGAATCAAGATTTCCGCGATCTGAACGGCATTCAGAGCCGCGCCTTTGCGCAAATTGTCCGCCACGACCCAGATATTGAGGCCGTTCGCCACAGAATCGTCCTCGCGGATTCGCCCGACGTAGGTAGCATCTTTGCCCGTGGCCTCGACGGGCATGGGGTAAACGTTATTCTCTGGCTCATCCGCAACAATCACTCCGGGCGCTTCGCGCAATATGGCTTTGACATCCGCCGCGGTGAGTTTTTTCTCCGTCTCGATGTTGACGGACTCCGAATGGCCGCAAAAAACCGGAATACGAACGGTGGTCGCCGTGACCCGCAGCGAGGGTTCGTCGAAAATCTTCCGCGTCTCATTGATCATTTTCAACTCTTCTTTGGTATAACCGCCGTCGACAAAGGCGTCGATGTGGGGAATACAGTTGAAAGCGATCTGGTGCGGAAACTTCTCCGTCTCCAGTTCCTGCCCGTTATAAAGAGCCATGACTTGCTGGCTAAGCTCGTCCATCGCTTTTCGGCCGGCTCCGGAAACTGACTGATACGTCGACACCACGATCCGCTTGATGCGCGCGGCATCGTGAATCGGTTTTAAAGCCACGACCATTTGGATCGTTGAACAGTTTGGATTGGCAACGATGCCGCGATTTTTGTAGTTGGCGATCTGCTTCGCATTAACTTCGGGCACCACCAACGGGACGTCAGGTTCCATACGAAAAGAAGCGGTGTTATCGACGACGACCGCACCGGCATTCACCGCTATGGGAGCAAACTTTGCGCTCACACTGCCGCCGGCGGAGAAAAGTCCGATATCGATTCCGCTGAAGGAATCCTCGGCAAGAACGTCCACCCGGACCTCTTTCCCGTTGAACGGCAGAAACTGCCCGGCCGATCTCTCAGAGGCCAAAAGGCGCAGTTCGCCGACCGGAAATTCGCGCTCTTCCAGCACCTCTCGCATCTGCTCGCCGACAGCGCCGGTCGCACCGACTACTGCAACATTGTACTTTTCCTTCTTCACTGTTATCCCTTCAATGTCTCGATCTTTTCCCGAACTAGTCTCCCCATCTCTTTGCATCCCACAGGCCGACAATCTTTCTCTTGAATATCAAGCGTTCGGTAGCCGCCGTTTAAAACGGCTTCGACGGCGCGCTCAATCCGATCCGCCGCTTCATTCTGGTCCAGCGAATGGCGCAACATCATCGCAACCGTCAAAATCGTCGCCAGCGGATTGGCCTTATCCTGGCCGGCTATATCCGGCGCGGTTCCATGAACCGGTTCATACATACCCACCTTGCCGCCCAAACTGGCTGAAGGTAGCATCCCAATAGAACCTGTGAGCATCGCCGCTTCGTCGCTGAGAATATCTCCGAACATGTTGGTTGTGACCATGACGTCGAATTGTTTTGGGTCGCGAATCAATTGCATAGCGCAGTTGTCGACAAGTATGTGTTCGAGCTGCACATCCCCATAGCCCTTTTCTTTGTGCACCCGGGTCACAACCTTGCGCCAAAGCTCGGTCACTTCCAGAACATTGGCCTTATCCACCGAGGTGACTTTCCGACGCCGTTTGCGCGCCGCCTCGAATGCGACAACGGCGATGCGTTCGATCTCCGGCGTGGTATAGACCTCAGTGTTGACCCCCCGCTCAGTTCCGTCCGCCAGTTTCGTTATCCCCTTTGGCTGTCCGAAATAAATCCCCCCGGTCAGTTCCCGGACGACTAGAAGATCCGTGCCTTCCACGACCTCTTTCTTAAGAGTCGAGGCGGAAGCTAAAGCCGAGAATAACTTCACTGGACGTAGGTTGGCGAACAGTCCAAGCTCTTGGCGCAAGGCGAGAAGCGCGCGCTCCGGCCGAACAGAATAATCCAATCCATCCCACTTCGGCCCCCCCATCGCGCCCAGCAGCACCGCGTTACTCTCCTTCGCCAGCTTCATGACGGAATCTGTAAGCGGTCTGCCGTAGGCGTCGATGGACGCGCCTCCGACCACACCTTCTTCCAGCTCAATGCCAAAGCCGTATAATTTGGCTGCCTGGTTCAGAACCTCCGTTCCTTCTCGCATTACCTCGGGCCCGATGCCGTCGCCCGGTAAAACTGCAATTTTATGGCTCATGGTCCCTCTCTCTCCACCGACTGCCGATAGTGTTTTCTTCCCTCGAGCTTGTTCAGTGCGTTAATGTACGCCAGCGCGCTGGCCATGATGATATCCGTATGCGCGCCCTGCCCCGACACGCGAAAGCCGCTATCCTCGATGACGCACGAAACTTCCCCCTGAGCATCGGTTCCGCCCGTAATAGCATTCACCGTATAACGGACCAACTGCGATTGAGAGCCGGTTATCTTGGTAATGACTTTATAACAGGCATCCACGGCGCCATCCCCAGAGGCGTAATCCATCTTTTCCTGACCGTTGACACGCATCTTAATAGTCGCTGCGGGAATGCCATCCGAACTGGAATTAACGTTGAGGTACAATAGCTCGTAGAGGTCCGGTTGCCCGGGCACCCTGAGAATCTCTTCTCCGATGATCGCCTCGATATCTTCGTCATAGACGTTTTTTTTCTTGTCCGCCAATTCTTTGAAACGAAGGAACGCCCGGTTCATATCTTCCTTGCTCAGGTTGAAACCCAAATGCTTCAGCCGCTCATCGAAGGCGTGGCGCCCCGAGTGTTTGCCCATCACAAGGCGGTTGCCGCTAATGCCGACAGACTCCGGGGTCATGATCTCGTACGTCTGTCTATGCTTAAGCACTCCATCCTGATGAATCCCCGCCTCGTGGGCGAAAGCATTGTCCCCGACAATCGGCTTGTTAATCGGGATCGGGATCCCTGTCACCTGAGATACCAGCCGCGAGGTTGGATAGAGCTGTTCGCTGATAACATGAGTGTCCAGATCGAGATAGTTCTTCCTCGTTCGCAACGCCATCACAACTTCTTCTAGGGAGGTATTCCCCGCCCGCTCGCCAATACCATTGATGGTGCATTCGATTTGCCTAGCCCCGTTGTGGACCGCGGCCAATGAATTAGCGACCGCCAGTCCCAAGTCGTTATGACAGTGGGCGCTCCAGGTTACCCGGTCGCCCCCGGCGGTGCGTTCAATGAGATTGCTCATCAAGGCGCCGAACTCTGACGGAATGGCGTAGCCGGTCGTATCCGGCACATTGATCGTATTGGCCCCGGCTCGAATCACTTCCCTGAACACCTGCATAAGAAAATCTCGATCGCTGCGCGAGGCATCTTCGGCTGAGAATTCTACGTAGTCGATGTGCTTCTTAGCATAACTGACTGCGTTCACGGCTGCCTCCAGGACCTGCTCCCGCGACATCCTGAGTTTGTGCTTCAGGTGAATATCAGAGGTCGCGATGAACACATGGATACCTGGATTTTTGGCGTGTTCGACCGCCTTTAAGGCCCGCGTGATGTCCCCCTCTTGGGATCGGGCGAGGCTAAGGACCCGCGGTCGCTTCACCTCCTTACAGACCCGCGCCACCGACTCGAAATCACCTTCAGATGACGCGGCGAAACCGGCCTCAATCACGTCGACACCAAGCTTCTCCAGCTGGCGCGCGATGACTACTTTTTGTTCAACCGTCATGCTGGCTCCCGGCGACTGCTCGCCGTCCCGAAGCGTCGTATCAAAAATTCTAACGATATTATCTGCTACGTTTGCTGACATGGTGGTCCTCCGATTCTTCCTTATGGCCTACAAAAAAAAACTCCCGTGTGGCATAGCCAACGGGAGTGCTTCCGAGTCGAGATGGTAATCTAAGGTTTAGCTTCAGCCATCTCCCCTCGTTTCTCCCGCTGGCGTTTGTTCGTCGTCAAACACCATAAGAGGGGGCCCGATAAGGTGTATAACAAGAATATCATAAAGAACATAATCTGCGGCTCTGCAATTACAAGTGTAATCAAAATAAAGCCGGAAACCAACATCCAGAAGGGGTGTCTTTTTCGCAAAGCCGAATTCTTTAAACTAAAGTAAGGGAAACCGCTCACCATCAGGCCCGACAATCCATAGATCACTAAGAGTAAAGTGACGTGTTTGTTGGGCGCACCTTCTCCACCCAAAAAGTAATACATAACCACGATCGCCGCAATCATTTCGGCAGCGGCAGGTATGGGCAACCCCACGAAATGACCTTTGGCCGGGCCCGTACTCTGCACATTAAAGCGGGACAGACGAAGCGCGCCACACACAACAAATGTACAAGCAGCCAACCAACCCCAAGTCTTCCATGGCACCAGCGCCCAAAAGTAAACGAGAATAGCCGGAGCAACACCGAACGAAACAACATCGGCCAGCGAGTCGAATTCAACGCCGAATTGACTGGTGGATCTCGTCAGACGGGCCGCGTAGCCGTCCAACCCGTCGAGAATGTTGGCCAGAATGATGAAAATCGTCGCATATAGATAATCGCCGTTAAAGGTAGAAATGATGGAAAAAAAGCCGCAAATGAGATTCCCCGCCGTAAACAGACTGGGGATCAGATAGACCCCCTTTCTTAGCTTTTCGGTAGCGACTCTATTCCGCAGAGCGACCCGCGGTCGGACCCGCCGCCGCAGCAGTCGAACTTTTCCTGCTGCAGGAAACTCATCCGGTCCTTGGGGATTGATCCCACTCATATAAACCTCGCCAATACGGTCTCTCCGCCTCTAACTCTCTGTCCCTCCGCCACTTCGACCCGGCACCCTTCCGGCAGATAAGTATCCGTTCTGGAGCCGAACATGATCAGTCCAAATCTTTCACCACGAGTCAATCGATCCCCGAGGGTTGCCCGACAAATGATTCGTCGTGCCAACACACCGGCAATTTGCACTACGCCCAATGTTCTGCCCTCATTATCTACGATGGTTAGAGCATTTTGTTCGTTGCGCTGCGAAGCTTCTTCCTTGTAGGCAGCCAAAAAACTTCCGGGCTGATAGGTTATCTTTTCGATCCGGCCCTCTACGGGCGTCCGATTAATGTGTACATCAAGAGGCGAAAGAAAAATGCTCACTCGCGTCGCAGCACCCAGAAAAGGTGAATCACCCTTGATTCCCTCAACGCTGACGACTTTGCCATCCGCCGGCGACACGATCAGGCCTTCGCCCGTAGGCGCTTGCCGTTCGGGATCACGAAAGAAACCGACAATCGCTAAAGCGACCAGTCCCAGGATAATTCCAAGCGGCAGCCAGCTCGCCGCAAACGCAAGCAGCGTAATGATAACCATGGTGAAGATCAGCGGATACCCTTCCCTCGCTATTCTCATGGACTCTCTCAGTCTTCCATCCGCGGTATCCGATTGCCATCTACGCCTTAGTTTTTGCTCTTATCCACCAGCCGATTTTGCGCGAGCCACGGCATCATGTCTCGAAGTCCCGCTCCAACTTTCTCCAAGGGATGGTTGGCTGCTTCTTTTCTCAACTCTGTGAAGTGCGGCATGCCAACCCGGTGCTCATTAATCCACTCTTCGGCAAATTTCCCGCTCTGGATATCCTTGAGTATGTTTTGCATCGCCTCCCGCACTTCAGGTCCGATGACCTTTTTACCTCGAGTCAGGTCCCCATACTCGGCCGTATTGCTGATGGAGTAGCGCATGTTGGTTAGTCCACCCTCATAGATGAGATCCACGATCAATTTAACTTCATGAACACACTCAAAGTAGGCCATCTCCGGTGGATAGCCGGCATTGACCAAGGTTTCATAGCCGGCTTGAATCAAAGCCGTCAGCCCCCCGCACAAAACCGACTGTTCGCCGAACAGGTCGGTCTCGGTTTCATCCTTGAAGGTGGTTTCGATAACGGCTGCCCGCGCGCCACCAATAGCGCTAGCGTAGGCTAGGCCGACTTTCTTCGTATCGCCGGAGGGATCTTGATGGATTGCCAGAAGGCAAGGAACTCCGCGGCCTTTTTGAAATTCGCTACGCACTAGATGTCCCGGTCCCTTGGGAGCGACCATGAAAACGTTGACTCCAGCCGGGGGAACAATTCTCTTGAAATGAATGTTAAAGCCGTGGCCGAACGCGAGATAGTTGCCGTTTTTTAGCCCCGGTTTAATTTCCTTTTCGTAGGCCTCCCCCTGAAGTTCATCAGGCAACAGAATCATGACGATATCTGCAGAGGCCGCTGCCTCAGCCGTTTCCGCGACCTTGAGCCCTGCGTTTTCAGCTTTTGGCCAGGAGTTGCTTCCGCGCCTCAAGCCCACCACGACATCAATTCCTGAGTCGCGCAGGTTATTTGCATGCGCGTGACCTTGGCTGCCATAGCCAAGAACCGCAACTTTTTTCCCCTGAAGAACGCCTAAATCAGCGTCGCGATCGTAATAGACTTGCATTGAACCTCTCCTGTAAAAGCCGCTTTATAGTAGGCACTATGCCGTCTGAGTTATAGTAAGTCAACCGCAAGTCGGCGTAAGACAACGATTATTTGGTCGGGCATTCAGTAGCGCTTTTGCCAGATAAGGTCGGCGCCGCTCAGGCCTGTGGTGCTTGATGAAACGCTGAACTTCCAATCCGATGTGATCTGATATTCCGCCGATACCTCCCGTCCTCTTTTCCCCGACACTTCCTGAGAGAATGAAACGTATGTGCTCCGACCCACGTACTGGCCGAAACGCATCTGCCCTCCGGAAAAATCCACAGCTCCGATATCAACCCCGAGCTCTTGCAAGCCCAATGCTTTGGAAACAGCTTGTCCAATACCCGCGGCCGCAAACCCGGTGGTAATGTTAATGGCGCTTTGCTGCAACGATATTTGCTCGCCCTTTTCGAGGCTCGATATGGGCTTGTTAAAAAGCAACACTGACAAGATATTGGCTTGATCCAATTGCGGATCGCTCGTGAGAGTCAATGTCGGTTTTTCCGCCGTCCCTTTAATGACGATGTTAACCAAATAGTTGTTGACCCGATATTCAGCCACAATATTGAGCGCAGGGTTGATGGTGTCGCCGCCGTTGAATTCCACTTCCCCACGAGTCAGGATGAAACGTTTGCCTTGAAAGCCGACCCAGCCTCGTATGGTTTCGATCAATCCGGTTAAGGCGGGTTTGCCGCCGCTTGCTTTGGTTATCCGTAGATTTCCGGAAAGCTCAGCATTGCCATTGCGATGCCTGATCCAAAGGTTATTCGGCACACGGACCTCAATGTCCACGCTGGAATTCCGCCACAACTCATTGTCGGCCTGATTATCACTCTCTTGCTTGGCAGAAATACCGGCTGCATTTGTCGACACCACAGTAATGGTCGGATCCCTGTTGATAGGGGTGTTTCCGCGATCAAGAAAACTTAGATCCGGACGTAGCTCGCCTCTTGGAACTTCAAACTTGCCGGTTATCCGCGGAGCGGCAAATGTACCGTCAATTCTAGCCACCCCGTTCAAATCAATCTGGTATCGCTGCGTATTTATTGCCGGCCATTGCTTGGTGACAATCGAAAATTGCATCGATTGCGGCGAAAATTTATTCAAAGCGATGAAACCGCTTGCGTTTAATTCGCCTTTATTAGCACGGGCAGATACTTGGTTAATCCTGATCCCCCGGGGCTCCAGCAACCCTTCCGCCGTAATAGCGGAAACTTGAATGCCGAGAGGGGTCGGCGTGAATTTGCCATCTCGCAACCGGAAAAATCCATTGGTGACAGGCTGAGTCAGAGAACCGCGGACTTGGAGATCCATTTCGACTTCACCGTCGATCGTCTGAACCGTTTTTCCGCTAAAGGCATTCAGAAAAGCCAGGCTCAAGCCTGAAGACTGGATACGAGCTTCCAAGTTGTCAGACACCTCCGCACGCCAACCATTGATCCAGCTCAGTGTCATCGGCAGGCTTCCGTTCACGCTAAGCTGATGGAGTTGATCCTGCTGCACAGTTGCCTTCAGCTCCGCCTTTTGATTCCTGTAACTCCCTGCTCCAACCAAACCGACATAGCTTTGACCGAAGATTTTGGAATTATCCAATTTCATTGTTGCGATGATTTCCGGCGCCGCTGCCGTGCCTCCGAGCTGACCTTGTGCTGAAAGGATTCCCGTTATATCAGGTCCCTCAGGAAAGAAAACGCGGAATGACTCGATAGGTAATCTTTCGATCTCCAATCGCAGTGCCTGACTCCCGGACAGAGAGAAGCGTCCGTCCAAAAAAAACTGCCGGCCGTTATTGCCAATCGATAGACGGTCCACGACAAAGTCTTGGTCGCGTTGTTCGACAACAGTCGGCTGCGAGAGTCGCCATGTCCCGTCCGGTAACTCAAGAGTCAATCGCGCCAGCCGCGCCACAAGATGCGCCGGTTGATACTCCAACCGAGCCGCCAACGTGTGAGTCCGGCTCTGAGCGTCTTGCGCCTTCGCATCCACCTCGAAGGCCATAGGGGTTTGCGGCAAAATCCGAACGATCCCCTGCAGCGATTGGAGTCGATAACCTCTCCGAATTTCGACCAGACTGATGTTGAGAGTTCCAGAGGGAAGCGATCTCGCGCTTGAGTAGGCCAAATCGTAATCGATCGAGCCACGCTGGACGGCTGTTCCTTCAAAGTCGATTGAATTCACCGCTATTTTGCCCTGCGCTTTCAGATCATCGAGATTACCTTTGGCCCCGCCGGTAAGGTTGGCCGATCCTGAACCTTTGTGGTCGATAAGTGCAAGCCAAGGCGACAGAGTTCCAATGCGCAGTTGGTAATCGAGCTTCCCTTGCTGTTTGAGATCGGTACCGATATCGCCGGTGACGGTGAACGTCGCATCTGCCGCTTTGAGCCACCCCTCCGACACGCGAATTCGTTGGTTCGCCAGAGTTGCCGCCAGCCTGCCCTGCTCCAGATGCACCCCCCCTAGCATAGATGGCAGCAAGTCGATTTTCGTCTGCGCGTTCATGCTCGCGAGCGTCACGCCAGATCCTGTAATGAAACCATCTAAACTCAATTTACCTTGGATTGCCTTGCCTTTGGGTGAAAGTTTCTGAACATCGAGCTGGTTCGCAGAAAAATTCAGTTCAAATTGGGGATTGTCTTTGAAGGCGATCTGGCCCCGCCAATCGGCGTGCCCGAGATCACTCTTGAATTGCCCGGTCATTCTGGCTTCGCTGTGCTCCAGATTCGCCGTGAGAAAAACATCGCCCAGATTCCAGGCGGCGATTTCCGCAGATCTCACATTGGCCTCTCCCTGCACCGTGATATCCGCTAAGGCGAAACCGCTTCCGTTGGCTTGAACCAACCCGGTCACAATCCCGCGCAAATCTTCGCGCGCGAGTAATTTAGTTAAGTTCAGGCCGGTGATTTTTGCGCTGGCTTGATACACCGGCGTTGCTCGCGTCACGTCAGCCTGAAACTTTCCCGATAAGAAGCCATCGGCAACGGACAAAGAAAAGTCGCCGTTCAAAGCACGGGCCGGTCCACTGACATTGAGCGTCCCCGAAATGTTTTGTTTAACCGGCCACTGAGGAACAAAATGCTTCACATCGGGAGGCGCCAGCTGATCGATGGACACCCTTACTGCCATATCGAAAGTTTTCAAATCACTAACGGTCCCAGTTAACCTAAGCCTGGAGTTACCGCTTTCCATCAAAAAGTCGCTAAACTTCAAAGTCGCCAACGCACCCGTATCCTGATACCCAAGGGCACCCTTGACGTGAGCCTCAGGCATGCCTTCCGTGAGTATGCGCGACGAAACCTGCCGTAAATCAACTGAAACGCCGCCGGAGTCAATCCTAGCGGTGCCCTCAAGATTCAAGCCTGTCAGACGATACGAACTGCTGGACAAGCTGACATCAATATCGGCTTGTTGTAATTCGACGGAATTCAATGCCACGACCAGGCTGGGTGTGTCAGATTGCGGCGCAACCGGAGATAACGCTTCAACAATATTCCAAACTCCGTCTCGTCCCTCTTTCAACCACATCATCGGTTCAAAAGCTTCTAGGTGAAAGACTTGAATCCTTCCCAAAAGCAAGGTTGGCAAGGAGTAAACTACCTTGACACGCGGCACCCGGATGATTTCGTTCCCGTTATCAGACAGACGAACATCGATAAGCGTTAGACTTCCCCATACCGAGCCGTCTAGTCTTGCAGCACTGACTTTGCCTCGAACAGAATCGTTGATCACCGCCAATAGCTTCTGTCGCACAAGCTCGCGAAAGCCATCCGTATGGGTGTAAAACAGTAGTCCGGTTACTCCCAGCACGAGTAAGAACGCGAACATCAGTGCGACCCAACGAAAAGCTCGCAAGAATATTTTCATCATCATCTAGCGGTGTCCCGAAGAATCTGATTGCAGGCTGCTCGGAAACAGCTCAGAGGCAAGGACCCCGCTTTGAACGATCTGAACTGGGATCGGCGCAGCGCGACGATCGAGCGCAGCCTTAAAGTCTTTTCCAACGGCCTGCTAAAAGAATGCTCCCACACTAAAATAGACTTGCCAAGGGCGATCGCCCGAAGGCGGACGAAAGGGAAATCCCAGATAAAGTTCCAGCGGCCCTATGGGTGTCTGATAATTGAGGCCGAACCCGGCGGCAAATTTTAAATCGTTGATCGGCGGGTCAAACGAGCGGGTCGAGACCTGGCCGAAATCAAGAAATAGTGCTCCGCCAATCGGCCCCCAAATAGGACGGCGCAGCTCCACGGATCCTTCAAGCAAACTGAGACCTCCGATGGGATCGCCATTTGCGTTCAATGGGCCAAGTTTTCTCCGCGGATATCCGCGCACGCTGTTTTCGCCGCCTGCGTATAACCGCTCGAAAATCGGAAGGTTCTGTTCGGGGCCCAAGGGCTCGGCGAAGCCGATCTTCAGCCGACCGGCCAGGACAGTCTCCCAACCGAGAAGTAAATATTTCTTCGCCTCCGCCGTAACCTTGTAGAAGCTGAACTGCCCGCCCCAAATTTTTCCGGCCTGGTCCAATCTCAGCGTCACCACCTCACCCTTCGTTGGCTTCAGCGGCCCATCCGAGGTGTTCCAGCTCAAGGCGAGGCTAGGCCCCGACAGGAGCCCTCGATTCCGGACGGGCCCCAGCGCTTCTATCGTCGCCTCGGAAATCTTACTCAGGCGCTCATACTCCAGTCGATACCAGATACCACCCGAAAGATGTGGAGAAAAAATATGATCGAGGCGAGGACTAAAACGCGTTGCGTTGTTTAAATAGGTATCCTCATCCTCTCGATCTTGACTCAGACTAACCACGGCCTGAGTGCTTGGGGAAAGGAAGTGCGGCTGGACAAATCTAATCGCCCCAGTGGTAAAGATGGAGGAATATTTGCCAAGGATTGATAAACGCCTCCCCCCACCAAGCCAATTGTTGTGCAGCCACTGCAGCTGAGCTCGGAATTGGTCCTCTGTGCCATACCCGACCCCGACCCTAATTTCGCGCGGTTCTTTTTCGGCAACCTGTACTTCCATGGGAACAACGCTCGGTTTTCCTGGAACTTCTTTGGGCTTCACTCGCACCAGTCCGAAGAGATCCAGGGCCAGGATCTTCTTTTCGGATTCAGCAATCTTTGCCGCCGAAAAGACTTCACCGGCTTGGTAAGACACTTCGCGTAGAACAATCTCCGGATCCACCTTGTCGGTCCCTTGCACCGTGGTGTCCCCGAAGAAGCTCAGCGGTCCTGGGTCGGCACGATACTGGATGCTAACCTGATCCGCGTCAACATTTACCTCGGCGTGTCTTTCTGCAGTCACATACGCATATCCGCGATCTAAGAAGAATTGACGCAGCACCTCCTCCCCTCTTCGGTAAGACTCTTCAGTAAAAATCTCGCCTTCCTTAATGGGTAGCTCCGGCGGTGACAACGAACTGCCAGAAACCTCAACCTTAACTTGCGATATGATGACAGGCGGGCCCTCCAATACTTGAATCTTTACTTCAAGTTCCGAAGTTTGTGGATCAACCATCAGGTCGTGGGTCACGCGGGTTTGGTAATATCCCCTCGCTTCATAAAAACGCCTGAGGCGTTCTAGATCCTCGCGAAAGGTGATCGGATCGAAAGTGTTTTCGTTTTCCCAGAACAGGTACCAGGGTCGAGCCTTAGTGAGCAGCTCGGCTAGAAGTTCACTGTCAGAGAATTTGGTGTTTCCGGAGATCTCAATTTTTCTTAAGCGCCATTGTTGGGCGGCATCCAGCTCTTCGATCTGGATAGCTAAAGCAGGTCCGGCCAAAGCGATCCAGCCGGCTACAAAAAAGAGAAAAAGTCTGTTAGGTATTCCCGGTGAAGACGTGGTCACGCGTGTCGGGATCTCCAGGCATAAGCCGGCAGATCTTACTCGTATCTCAGGCTCGAATCACCATACGTCTTCAGGGCGTCGACAGCAAATTGCGATTCTTTTTTTCGAATGATGTCGTGAGGATATTCTCCCCGCTCAAGCTCCCGGTTTGGGCAATTTCTGATGATAAAGTTGGCCCCGTTCAAAACCGCGACGAAAACTATCTTCATGGTAGGAAGCGGGATAGTTTTGCCTGAGATATTCCGCCGCCTCGTCAAACGACCGACCCCGCATCGCCGGTTCCAACGCTGCTGCGAAACCGCAGCGAAAGGTCGTCTCCACTTGCTTAAAATCCTCCGGTTTCGAATACCCAATCGCTTCGCCATCTCTTAGCCCGATCCACCACTTTTCCCTGGCGGCGTCGAGACTCTCCGCCCCGGCCTTGTCCAACACGTCGCGACCGGCTTCGATTTGATCTTCGCGCTCCGAAAGCCCGATGACGACCGCCCGACCCTGTCGAAGCGCATCCTCATAGAAGAAAATCTCGTCCTTGGGCACGCCGATAGATAAAACATTTTCCAGCGCGCCACCTGCCGCCGCTCCCGCTACGGCGCCACTCAAACCACCGGCAGCGGCCCCGAACATCAGCGCTAGTACCGGACCGATGCCAGGCAAGACAAGATTAGCGATCATCGCTCCTGCGCCAAGGCCGACTGCTCCGCCGACGACGCTCCCAATCGCTTTGCCTATACCCGGCTGCTCTGCATCTTCGGTCGGCACCGCCGCTTCGACATCCACGTCCGGCGCGCGCGGCGCTAAAAGGACCACATTCTCGCCTTCGAATCCCACCGACTTTAGCAAGTTGGCAGCCTGAGCTGCTTCCTGCCGAGCTTTGAAGATACCAACGACTGTCTTCACAGATTGTTCTCCTTAGATGAGAAATAAAAAACCCACCAATGCACGGGTAGCGCGTTAGCGTTTTGATCCCGTTTCTCCTTTATCGTTTAAGCGAATGAGATCGGCATATGACTCGCCTTGAGAAGTTTTCGATACCCGGGCCAGAATCAAATCGCGAGGACTTAACCCGTCGATGCCGACTTCGCGCTCTCGGCTGTATACGCGCGTCGCTGGGTCATATTTAATGACGATTACTTTCGCTTCCGTTGTCCGAAGCTGAATTTCGTTTTTCGCCCTGTCAACCCGCTCCACCGTACCGATAATTTCCTCCTTCGCGACTCCGCTGCCGGGGCTCCGCTCGGTTCCCCGATTTCCGACGTCCGGCCGTGGCGAAAGTGCGATGCTCTCACAACCTGTGACAGCGAAAAAAGAAACCAACAAGACAAAACAACAATCCACGTAAAGTACCCGCAGAGTCCCTTTCATAAATCTCCTATATGCGTAGCCTTGCGTTGTTTGAAGCCCGTCCAAGGCTCGCCCAGATCCCAAGCACCGTACGGTCCGCAAGGCCTATGCCATTCGCCCCTTTTTTCTTCACGCCGATGATTCAACAGCTTTTCCGCAGTCTGGAGAGGTCTGCGAGCACATTCACTGATAGGGAATTCCTACAAAGCCTGCGAGGAAAACTCACACGACGCCGATTGTTGTTTACCTTTCCCGCCGCGGCACATCGAAAGTGCTTATAGCGCGGGAGACTTGACTATTTCTGTTTGATCGGGGTTAAATCGGTGCGCATCAAATTCGAACTTCCCAAAAATCTCAGGATACCCTCCGGAGGGGTGAATGTTAAAAGCTCACCGCTTTATTATCCTTCTGATCGTTAGCGCGATG
>WNFO01002670.1_pt1 | contig 14780 bp, 10 predicted proteins | sample 5400251 | NCBI WGS metagenome assembly WNFO01 (sample SAMN13153354, study PRJNA577476) | soil metagenome | isolation source: 100 cm saprolite under Madrone tree | place: USA:California | collected 2016-06-14 | reverse complement strand
CATGCTGGAGAGGGCGCCGGCATGGCCGCGCAGATGCGCGCCGATCGCGACGTTTTCCAGCACGCTCATATCCGGCACCAGTTTGACATGCTGGAAGGTGCGGGCGATGCCAAGTTTTGCGACCTGCTGCGGCGGCGCGTTATCGATGTTGTTGCCGAGCACGGAAATGGTGCCGCCGGATGATGTGAGCACGCCGGTGATCAGGTTGAAGGTCGTGCTTTTGCCGGCACCATTGGGGCCGATCAATGCAACGATCTCGCGGGCCTGGACCTCGAAGGAGACGTCGTTGACGGCGATCACGCCGCCGAACTGCTTGCGTGCACGGTCGATCCGCAGCAGTACGGCAGCAACGGTCGCGGCTCTGACGCGCGCCGGCAAGGCCAGGGAGGTATCGGGCCGCTTGCGGTTCGACTTGAACGGCAATCGCGCCATCAGCCAGGGCCAGACGCCGGTCGGCGCCAGTTGCAGCAGCACCACCAGCAGGATGCCGAACACGATGGTCTCGAGCTGGCCTTCGCCATGAAACAGATATGGCAGATAGCTTTGCAGAATCTCCTTCAGGATGACGACGATGGCCGCGCCAAGCACGCCGCCCCAGACATAGCCGGCGCCGCCGACCACGGCGATGAAGAGATACTCGATGCCGGCCTGCGCGCCGAACGGCGTCGGATTGGCGGCGCGCTGGAAATGCGCATAGAGCCAGCCCGACAGGCCGGCCAGCACCGCCGCATAGATGAAAACCAACAGCTTGGCCCGCGGCGTCTGCACGCCGAAGGCTTCGGCGGCGATATGTCCCCGCCGCAGCGCGCGGATGGCGCGGCCGGTGCGCGAGTCCAGCAGGTTCATGGTGAGCAGCGCCGAGATCAGCACCGCGATCCAGATCGCAAAATAGATCGTGCCGGGGTCGATCATCCTGAGCGACCCGATCGTCAGCGGCGGAATGCCGGAGATGCCGTCATTGCGGCCGAGGAATTCGAGCTTGCTGAACAGATAGAACAGGCCGATGCCCCAGGCGATGGTGCCGAGCGGCAGATAATGTCCCGACAGCCGCACCGTGACGAGGCCGAGCACGACCGCGGCAATGCCTGAGACCAGCAGCGACAACGGCAATGTCAGCCAGGGTGACACGCCATAGGCGGTGGTGAGCACCGCCGTCGTATAGGCGCCAAACCCGCAAAACGCGGCCTGGCCGAACGAGGTGAGGCCGCCGACGCCGGTCAGGAGCACAAGCCCCATCGCCACCAGTGCGGCGAGCCCGATATTGTCGAGCAGCACGATCCAGAACGGCGGCATGCCCGGGATGAACGGAATAGCCGCCATCACAGCCGCGAAGACGATGACGGGCAGCCGCTGCATCATTGCGATCAATCCTTCTCTTCCTCGACCGCGGGCGCTGCCAGCGACCGCAAGACGAGCACCGGAAGGATCAGGAAAAAGACGATGACCTCCTTGAAGTTGCTGGCATAGAACGAGGAGAAAGCCTCGACCGATCCGACCACCAAGGCCGCGACCGCGGTCAACGGGTAGCTCACGAGACCGCCGATGATGGCAGCGATGAATCCCTTGAGGCCGATCAGGAAGCCGGTGTCATAATACAGCGTCGTGATCGGCACGATCAGGATTCCCGAGATCGCCCCGATCACGGAGGCGAGCAGGAACGCGATCTGGCCCGACAGCGTGGTTCGGATGCCGACCAGGCGCGCGCCCAGGCGATTGACCGCGGTGGCGCGCAGCGCCTTGCCGGTGAGGGTAAAACCGAACAACAGCCACAGGCCGATAATGAAGGCGACGGTAATGGCGTAGACGGCGATGCTCTGGCCGCTGAAGCGCAAGGGGCCGGCGCTGAACGCCGCATCCGATAGCGTCGGGCCGCGTTGGCCTTCGGCGCCGAAGAATACCAGCCCAAAACCCTGCAGCGCGAGATGGCAGCCTACCGAGGCGATCAGGAGCACCAGCACCGAGGTGTGCGCAATCGGCTGAAACGCGATGCGGTAGAGAAACAGCCCGATCGCCGCGACGATCAATAGCGACAGCGCGATGTTGATGGCGATCGGGGTCCTCTGGCCGGCGAGCCACCAGGTCAGGGCCAGGATCGCCACAGGCAGCATGACGTTGACCGCGAAAGCACGTCCGACCAGCCTGGGGTGCAGCGACCTGCGGCCGACGAACAAATCGAGGCCAAATGCCACCAGGCCCATCGCCACCGCCAGCCGCGCGGTGCCCGGCACCTGGCCGGCCGACAGCGTGGCGTAGGTCAGCGCGCCGTAGGTGACGAACTCGCCCTGCGGAATCAGGATGACGCGCGTGACGGCGAACACCAGCACCAGCGCAAGGCCGAGCAGCGCATAGATCGCGCCGTTGGTAATGCCGTCCTGGACCAGGAACAGCATGATCGTCGTGTTCAAGACCGGGCGCTCCCCCTCACGCGTCGGGCCGATCGCGTCCCAAAAAGGATGCCGGCCCGTCGATCACAGCCATTGAAAAAAGCTGTCGATATTTGGTATGGTGGATAACAATTATCAATTATAATCTCAAGCCCGTAACGCCTGCCGGGCCGTTGCAGGCCTGTGGCATGATCCCGAAAAAGGGGAACCGGTTTTCGGAAGAGATCATGCCCAGGCAAAGAGATAACCGACGGGCCCGATTCAGTGAGGCTGGATCGGACCCTAGCGCGATTGCGAGCTTTGAGCGATGACTGTTTCCAAGACCGCCGCCGTGGATCTCGCCAAGGCGGCTCGCCGCAAAGACCCTGCCGAAGGTGCTGGCGAAAGCCCGGCGCTGCAGATGGGCGAATTGTCCGAGTTGCTCGGCTATTCGCTCAAGCGCGCGCAATTGAAGGTCTTCGAGGATTTTCTGCGCTGCGTCGCGCCGCTGCAGCTTACCCCGGCGCAATTTTCCGTGCTGCTGCTGCTCGACAAGAATCCGGGACGTAACCAGACCGAGATCGCCGTTACGCTCGGCATCCTCCGGCCGAATTTCGTGGCGATGCTTGATGGCCTGGAGAGCCGCGAACTGTGCGTACGGATGCGTTCGACCAACGACCGCCGCTCCCACATTCTTGTCCTGACCGACAAGGGCCGCGCGGTGCTGGCGCGCGCCAAGAAGCTCGTCGCAACCAAGCACGAAGCGCGTCTCAACGAGTTGCTCGGCCCCGCCAACCGCGCCGCGTTGCTGGAAATGCTGGCGACGATCGCAAGAGAGTTTTAGGTCTATAAATTAGCGATCAAGCTGCGACAATACGGCCAAGACCGTTCCGCGCCTCGTACCCTGAAAGGAACAGCCGTTCGATCTCATGCGCGGGGATCGGCTGACTGAACAGGAATCCCTGCATTTCGGTGCAGCCTTCGGACGTGATCTGGTCGAGCTGTTCTCTGGTTTCGACGCCTTCGGCAGTGGCCATCATGCCCATTCCGCGTGCGAGCGCCGCGACCGCCCGCACGATATTGAGCGAGCCCGAGTTTTCCGTAATGTCCTTTACGAACGAGCGGTCAATCTTGATCTTGTCGAACGGAAAGCACTGGAGATAGGTAAGCGAGGAATATCCGGTGCCAAAATCGTCCATCGCGATCCGGATGCCAAGTGCTCGCAACTGGTGAAGCACGGCAAGTGTCGCTTCCTTGTTGTGCAGCAGGACGGTCTCGGTAATTTCGATCTCCAGCCGTGTCGGGTCCAGGCCCGAGGCAGCGAGTGCCCCAACGACGACCTGCATCAGGCCGGGATTGCGGAATTGAACCGCTGAAATATTGACCGCGACACGGAGATCTCCTGGCCATTGGGCCGCGGTGGCACAGGCTTGCCGGATGACCCATTCTCCCAACGGGACGATAAAGCCGGTCTCTTCCGCCAACGGAATGAATGCGGCAGGAGAAACTAATCCACGTTCCGGATGGTTCCAGCGGATCAGGGCCTCGAATCCGCTGATTTCGCTGTTCGCCAGATTGACAACCGGCTGGTAGTAGAGTTCGAACTCGCCGGCGGGCAGCGCCTTGCGCAGGTCCCGTTCCATGATGCGACGGGTTTGCATTTGCAGGTCCATCGCGGGCTCGAAAAACCGGAACGTGCCGCGTCCATCGCCTTTCGCCCGGTATAGCGCGAGGTCGGCATTGCGCAGCAGCTTGTCAGCACCCGATCCGTCGCCGGGACCGACCGCAATGCCGATGCTGGCGCCGATGACGGCCTGGTGGCCGTCGATGCTGTAGGGCTCGCTCATCAGCGTGATGATACGTTGCGCAAGAGCGGTTGCGTCGGCGGGATCTGCGATGAAGGGCTGCACGATCACGAATTCATCGCCGCCCATCCGAGCGATCGTGTCGGTCTCGCGAACCAGGCCGCGCAACCGGTCCGCGACTATTTTCAGGAGCTTGTCACCGACAGGATGACCAAACGTATCGTTCACGGCCTTGAACTGATCGAGGTCAAGGTGATGAACCGCCACCATCTCCTCGCGATCGATCACGCTGATCGCGCGTTCGAGCCGCTCGTTCAACAACACGCGGTTGGCGAGACCGGTGAGCGAGTCGTGGTGAGCCATATATTCGATCTTGACCTCGGACATCCGCTGCTCGGTGATGTCTTCATGGGTGGCGACCCAGCCAAGGTCGGGCATCGGCCGATGACGGATCTTGAAGGTGCGCCCATTGCGCAGCTCGACGATGCTCTCGGTGGGTTTGGCAGATACCGCAATGCTGGCGCGCCATTGGAGGTATTCATCCCTCGACATCGCGGGAAAGCTGCCTGCTTCAAACCGCATGTCGACAATTTCGGCCAGCGGGGTGCCGGGACGAACGCGGTCGGGCGGAAGATCATACATCTCGACGTAGCGGTCGTTGCACACGATCAGCCGCTGGGCTGCGTCGAAGAAGCATAGCCCCTGCGACATGTTGTTGATCGCCGTGTCGAATTGCAGGTTGCGAATCCGCAGGTTCTCTTCCTGCTGTTTACCAAGCTCGTACAGCATTTTCAGACGAGCGCTCAATTCCTCCCGGCCGGTGATGTCGTCATGCGTGGCCATTCCGCCGCCGTCCGGCATCGGATAGGCCGTATAGGCAATGATCCGGCCATCGGTGAATTCATGAACCGTCGTGCCTGGAACGACAGCGCCTTCAACGCGCTCCCGGATGTAGTCGTCGGGCTTTGAGGGGACCTTAAGTCCCAAATTAAGCCGGTGCTGGATCAGTTCGCGGGTTGGAGTCCCCGGTTTTACCTGGTCGGACGAAAGCCCGTAGATTTCCGTGTACCGCTTGTTGCAGAACACGACCTCACGCTTGTTGTCGAAGACAATGAGCCCGAGCGACAGATTGTTGATAGCCTCTTCGAGCAGCCAAGTCCGGTGCGCCGGCTTCGGATCGATGGCACGCTCCATAGAACCCGTCATTTCGCGTTCCCCTGCCGCAATTTTGCAGCTCTCCCCAAAAGGAGCTTTATTAGAAGCCGAGGCAGGTGAAATGCATCCTTGAGATGTTGGTAGTTCCCGCAAGTTCCCGAGAATTCGCTCAACAAGGCGTTAATGTTTTTTCGCGCCGGCGAGGGCGGGCACGACCTCACGGGCCTGTCCGGGCGCAACCTTACCGTTTCGCCATGTGCAATCGCAGATCTGTGGATGCGTCGCGTCCCGGGCCGCCGCTGCCGTTCTTGAAGGCCCAGATGCATGATCCGGAAAAGCATGCCCCTCGGGCTTGACCCGAGGGTGGTTACCGGTTTTCCGAAAAGATCATGCTCAAACAAAAAGATAGAGCGGGATGACGATTCGAAGAAAAGTCATCCCTCTCTAGGTGCCATCCACCAGAATGACCCTGATATCGTTCACATTGGTCAGCGTCGGGCCGGTCAGCAGGAGATCGCCGGTCGCGGCGAAGAATGCGGTGGCGTCGTTGTTGTCGAGATAGGCGCCTGGGTCGAGACCGAGCGATGTCATCTTGGCGAAGGTATTTTGGTCGATCATTGCGCCGGCGGGATCGGTCGCGTTGCCGGCGCCGCCGTCGGCGCCGTCGGTATCGGCAGCCAGTGCCGCAATGCCGGATGTGTCCTTGAGAAGCTCTGCCAGCGCCAGCGCGTATTCCTGGTTCGGGCCGCCGCGGCCGTTGCCGCGCACCGTGACGGTGAGTTCGCCGCCCGACAGGATCGCCACGCGCTTGCCTTGCGCGCGCGCGCGCAACGCGAGTTGGGCGTGATCGGCCGCGACGTTTCGGACCTCGCCTTCGAGATCGGCGCCGAGATCGATGATCTCGTAGCCGGCGTCGCGCGCCAGCCTGATCGCGGCGTCGAGCGAAGCTTTTGGCTGCGCAATCAACTCAAATTGCGCGCGCGCGAATGCAGCGTCGCCGGGCTTGCAGCTCTCGTTCTTTGCGTCATTGAGCGCGTCGCGGATCGCTTCGTCGACCTTGAAGCCATATTTCGCGACAAGCGCGCGTGCATCCGCCAGCGTGGTCGGATCCGGCACTGTCGGTCCCGATGCGATGGCGGACGGATCGTCGTGCGGCACGTCCGATATCGCCAGCGTCACGATCTCGGCCAGCTTCCCGGCGCGCGCGAGCCGGCCGCCCTTGATCCGCGACAGGTGCTTGCGAACGGTGTTGACCTCGCCGATCGGCGCGCCCGAGCGCAACAGCGCGCGGGTCAGTTGCCGTTTCTGCGCGAACGACACGCCTTCGGTGGGCGCGGTCCAGTTGGCCGAACCGCCGCCCGACAGCAGCACCAGCAAGAGATCGTCGGCGCCGGCGCTCTGCGCCAGCCGCAAACTATCCTCCGCGCCCTTCATTCCGGCTTCATCGGGTACCGGATGGCCGGCTTCGACCACCCTGATCCGCCGCGTCGGCACGCCATGGCCGTGGCGGGTCGTCGCGATGCCCGTGAGACGCGACGGCTCCAGGCCAAGTTCGTCGAGATAATGCCGCTCCGCAGCGGCGGCCATGGCGGCTGCGGCCTTGCCGGCGGCCAGGCAGATCACCCGGCCTTTCGGCACCGGCCGCAGATGCCCTGCCAGCACGACATCGGGATGCGCGGCGGCCACGGCGGCCTCGAAGATCGTGCGCAGGAGAGGGCGTCTGTCGGTCATTGCTTCACGGATTTGAGATGGAAACATTCGACGCCGTTATCCATCCGTTTTCGGCAAAAGAAAACCCCCGCGGAGATGCGGGGGGTGGTGAATGTGAGGAAGGTAAATGTGAGGAAGGTATCCTGTCCCGGACGCGGTGCAGCGCTCTTGTGCTGCTCCGCAGAGCCGGGAGCCACAAACGCGGCGGTACATGGACCCCGGATCAGCAGCGCACCGCAATAGCGCGTCGAAGACGCGCGTGAACGCGCTTATGGCGCTGCGCTACATCCGGGGCGCGCTCACTGCTGCGTCAGCCGCCGACATCGGCGCTGATGACGTCGCCGAACAGGTCCCACTTCTCGCCGTTGAATTTCATCAGCTGAAGCTGGCTGATCGGCGCGAAATCATCCGGGCCGGTGTTGATCTTGATGCCGGGCAGCAGGACTTCGGTCCGGAAATCCTTCAGGCTCGCGGCCTGCTTCATGATGTTTTCGCGGGTGAGATTGTCGCCGCACATCTGAAGAACCTTCACCAGGGTCTGCGAGACGCCGTAACCGACCACGACCGAGGCGTCGAGCTTGTTGCCTTCGGGAAAATCCTTCGCCAGGAAGGCCAGGAATTCCTTCATGCCGGGATCGTTGTCCCACTGCGGATCTGAAACATCCTTCAGATAGGCGGCGGAGACAATGCCTTGCGCATTCTCGAAGCCCGCCGGCTTGATGACGCTGCCGACCGACGCCGCAACGTTGTTGAGGAAGTGCAACGGCTTCCATTCGATTTCCGCGATCTTCTTGATCGCCTGCGCGGCGAATTTCGGGGTCGTGATATTGACGAACACATCGGCGCCGGTCGATTTCAGCTTGACGATGTGGTTGTCGACGGTCGGCTCCGTGGTCTCGAAGCTCTCTTCGGCAATGATCATCGAGGCGGCCTTGGCGCCGAGACCATCCTTCAGGCCCTTCAGATAGTCCTTGCCGTAGTCGTCGTTCTGATACAGCACCGCGATCTTGGCGTCGGGCTTCTGTTTCAGCAAATACTTCGCATAGATCTGGCTCTCGCTTTGGTAGTTCGGCTGCCAGCCCATGGTCCATGGAAAGTCCTTGGGATCGTTCCATTTGGTGGCGCCGGTGGCGACGAACAGCTGCGGCACCTTCTTCGAATTCATGTATTTCTGGATCGCCGAGTTTGGCGGCGTGCCGAGCGAATTGAAGATGAAGAGCACCTCGTCGCTCTCCACCAGCTTGCGCGCCTGCTCGACGGTCTTTGGCGGGCTGTAGCCATCGTCATAGCTGATGAAGTTGATCTTGCGGCCGTTGATGCCGCCGGCGTCGTTGATCTTCTTGAAATAAGCCGCCTCGGTCTTGCCGATCACGCCATAGGCGGAAGCGGGACCGCTGTAGGGCATGATGTTGCCGATCTTGATTTCGGTATCGGTGGCCCCGGTGTCGTATTTCTTCTGCGCCAGCGCGCCGCTGCTCGACCCGGCAAGCACCGCGAACGCAGCCGAAACAATTGCAATTCTGGTAGCGGTAACAGGCATTATGGTCTCCCTCTTTTGATGACGCGAATGGCGTACGTCGCGGCTTTCTTGGTCGAAAGCTCTTTGTGACTTCGATGCACCGGATACCATCTTAACGGGGCCCTCACAACAAAAAGCCCTCCGCGCAATGCGCGAAGGGCTGCTTCTTTAGTAGTCAGTTAACTCGCGGGTCAGCCGCCGACATCGCCGTCGATGATGTCGCCGAAGCGTTCCCAGCTCTCGCCCTTGAATTTCATGAGCTGAACCGCGGAAATCGGGGCGAAGTCAGTGGCGCTGGTATTAACCTTGATGCCCGGGAGCAGGCCGCCGAGCTCAAGTCCCTTGATGCTGGCCGCCTGTTTCATGATGTTCTCGCGCGTGAGATCATCGCCGCAGGCCTTCAGCACATGCACGATACCCTGCGCGACGGTGTAGCCGTACATCACGTTGGCATCGATCCTGTTGCCTTCAGGGAAGTATTTGGTGAGGAACTCGTCGAAGGCCTTCATGCCGGCATCGTCCTTCCACTGTGGATCGGACGTATCCTTCAGATAAGCGGACGAAATGATGCCCTGCGCGTTCTCAAAACCGGCCGGCTTCATCACGCTGCCGATCGAGACGGAGACGTTGTTGAGAAAGTGCAGCGGCTTCCATTCGATTTCGTTCATCTTCTTGATGGATTGCGCGGTGAACTTCGGCGTGGTGACGTTAAAGAAGACGTCGGCGCCGGTCGATTTCAGCTTGACGATGTTCGAATCGATGGTTGGCTGCACGGGCTCGTAGCTTTCCTCGGCAACGATCATCGAGGCGGCCTTGGCGCCGAGCCCGTCCTTCAGGCCCTTCACGTAGTCCTTGCCGTAGTCGTCGTTCTGATAAAGGATAGCGATCTTGGCGTTGGGCTTTTCCTTCAGGATGTACTTCGCATAGATCCGGGACTCGCTCTGGTAGTTGGGCTGCCAGCCCATCGTCCACGGGAATTCCTTGGGGTCATTCCACTTGGTGGCGCCGGTGGCGACGAACAGCTGCGGCACCTTTTTGGTGTTCATGTATTTCTGGATCGCCGTATTCGGCGGCGTGCCCAGCGAATTGAAGATGAAGAGGACCTCGTCGCTCTCCACCAGCTTGCGCGCCTGCTCGACCGTCTTCGGCGGGCTATAGGCGTCGTCGTAGCTGACGAAGTTGATCTTGCGGCCTTTGATGCCGCCTTCGGCATTGATCTTGTTGAAGTAGGCCTGTTCGGTCTTGCCGATCACGCCATAAGCGGAAAGTGGTCCGCTATAGGGCATGATGTTACCGATCTTGATCTCGGTGTCGGTGGCGCCGATGTCGTATTTCTTTTGCGCGAGCGCGCCGCTGCTGGATGCGGCGAGTATCGCGAGGGCGGCCGAAAAGGCCCCCAGTCGCAATTGGAAAGCAGGCATTTTGATCTCCCTGGATCTTGGTTGAATGCGTCATTTTTTTGATTGGAAGCGCTTGTCGGCTTCTGGCCGCATTGAATACCCTTCGCAGGTACCCATCAAGAAAAAGCCCCCCGCGATGAGGTCGCAGGGGGCGTCATTTAGTCGAGCAGGCCGGCAGGTATTCGGTGCCGCCAAATCGGCCTAGTTGCTGAGGTCGCCGCTGAGGATGTCGCCGAACAGGTCCCACTTCTCGCCCTTGAAGCGCATCATCTGAAGCTGTTCGATCGGAGCAAAGTCGGTCGCGGAGGTGTTGATCTTCACGCCGGGCAGCAAGGTATCAGGCGTGAAGTCCTTGAGGCTGGCCGCCTGCTTCATGACGTTTTCGCGGGTCAGGTTATCGCCGCACATCTCGATGACCTTTACCATGGTCTGCGCTGCGCCGTAGCCGTACACGACGGAACCGTCGAGCTTGTTGCCTTCGGGATAATATTTTTCGAGGAAAGCGAAGAATTTCTTCATGCCGGGATCGTTATCCCACTGCGAGTCGGCGCCATCCTTGGCGTAGGCGGCCGAAAGAATGCCTTGCGCATTTTCGAAGCCCGCCGGCTTCATTACGCCACCCACGGAGCTTGAGACGTTGGAGACGATATGCATCGGCTTCCAATCGATCTCGGCGAGCTTCTTGATCGCCTGCGCCGCGAATTTCGGAGTGGTGATGCTGATGAAGACGTCGGCGCCAGTGGCCTTCAGCTTGACGATATGGTTGTCGATGGTCGGCTCCGAGGTCTCGTAACTTTCCTCCGCTGTGATCATCGACGCCTTGGCGCCGAGGGCGTCCTTCAGGCCCTTCAGATAATCCTTGCCGAAATCGTCGTTCTGATAGAACACCGCGATCTTGGCGTCCGGTTTCTCCTTCATCAGATACTTGGCGTAAATGTGCGCTTCGCTCTGGTAGCTGGGCTGCCAGCCCATGGTCCACGGGAAATCCTTGGGGTCATTCCACTTGGTGGCGCCAGTGGCGACGAACAGCTGCGGCACTTTCTTTGAATTCATGTATTTCTGGATCGCGCCGTTGTTCGCGGTTCCCAACGGGTTGAACACCAGGAGGGCTTCGTCGCTTTCGACCAGCTTGCGCGCCTGCTCGACTGCCTTCGGCGGGCTGTAGCCGTCGTCATAGCTGATGAAATTGATCTTGCGGCCGTTGATGCCGCCCTCGGCGTTGATTTTCTTGAAGTAGGCCTCTTCGGTCTTGCCGATTACGCCATAGGCGGAGGCGGGCCCGCTATAGGGCATGATATTGCCGATCTTGATCTCGGTGTCGGTGGCGCCGGTGTCGTATTTCTTTTGGGCAAATGCAGTGCCGCCGGTGGCGGCGAAAGCGATGACCGCCGTCGAGAGCGCGGCGATACGTAATTTTTGATTAGAAAGCATATTCTCTCCTTAGCTAGTTCTTCCTGAGTTTGCCGGTCAGTTGCTGAGCGACCATGGCGACTTGCCTGGCGCCGTGCGGCACCAGGAAGATGACGAGAAACAGCAGCACGCCGAACACCGCACCGGAGAGACCTTTCGAAATTCCCTCCGCGATGTTCGGCACGAAAATGATAAAGGCCGAGCCGACGATCGATCCGGGCAACCAGCCGACGCCGCCGACCACCATGCCAAGAAACAGCGAGATCGCCAGCGTGATGGTGTAGCCGTCGGGTGCGACGAACTGCACGGCGATCGCCCCCAGGCCGCCGGCAACACCGGTGATGCCGGCGCTGACGCCGAACGCCAGCGTCTTGTAGAGTGCCACGTCGATACCCATGGCGGACGCCGCGATTTCGTTGTCGCGGATTGCCATGAAGGCGCGCCCCGAACGCGACTTCAAAAGATTGACCGAGAAGATATAGATCGCGATCGTGACCGCGAGCGTGAAATAATACAGCCACATGTCCTGCGACATCGGCAGGCCGAACGGCGCATCGGGTTTGGTCACTACCAGGCCCTGCACGCCGCCGGTCCAGTGCTCGAAATAGCCGAGCTTCAAGAGCTGCGGCATCGCGGTCGCCAATGCGAAGGTCGCCAGCGCCAGATAGACGCCGCTCAAACGCAATGCTGGCTGGCCGAACAGAAATCCAAAGGCAAAGCAGATGATGCCGGCGATCGGCAATGTCAGGGCGTAGTTGATGCCGGCATGTTCCATCAGGATCGCCGAGGTATAGGCGCCGACCGCGTAAAACGCGCTCTGGCCCAGCGAAAACTGGCCGCTGCCGCCGGTCAGAATGTTCAGCGCCAGCACGGCGAGCGCGTAGATCAGCAGCATCGTCAGCTGGAAGATGATGAAATTCTTCACGAACAAGGGGGCGAGGATCAGCAACGCCAGCATCACCAGGGACGAGCCGTAGCCGAGCGTCATGGCTCTCTTGGGAACGGCCTCGACCGCGGCGGCTTCGGTGACGACTTCCTGAATTGCACTCATGATCAAACTCGCTTCACGATGGGCCGGCCAAACAGGCCGGCGGGTTTGACAACCAGTACGGTGATGATCAGCGCCAGTGCGATCGGCAGTTTCAGTTCATTGCCGACGCCCGGGATATAGGTCCCGGCGAGATTTTCGAAGATGCCGACCAGGAAGCCTCCAATCACCGCGCCGAACGGACTGGTCAGTCCGCCGAGCACGGCGGCGGCGAATCCATAGATCAGCACGCCGCCCATCATGTTTGGCTCGAGAAACACCACCGGCGCGATCAGCATGCCGGCGATGGAGCCGATCGCCGCGGCCATGCCCCAGCCGAGCGCGATCATCCAGCTGGTGTTGATGCCGACCAGCCGCGCCGATTCGGGCACCGATGCCGCCGCACGCATCGCGAGACCGACCCGGGTGAACTGGAAGAAGACATAGAGCAGGATCAACAGCAGCACGGTCACGCCGATCATGCCGGCCTGGTGGGTCGAGATCAGCTGGCTGCCGAGAAACGGCGAGGAGCCGAATGGCGTCGGGTATTGCTTGATCGTGAAGTCCCAGATCAGCCCGGCGACGCTGTTGATGATCGCGAACAAGGCGATGAAGCCGGCGACGTTGGTCAGGATCGGCGCCTTGGCCAGCGGCTTGAACAGCAGGCGCTCGATGACGATACCGCCGGCGAACGACAATCCCAGCGTCAGCAGGAACGCGCCCCAGTACGGCACGCCCCATTGCATCAGCTGCCAGGAAATGAAGGTCGAGAACATCGCCATCTCGCCCTGGGCGAAATTGAGATGATCGATCGCCTGGTAGATCATGACGACGGCAAGCGCCATGCAGGCATAGATCGCGCCCGTGGCGATGCCGGCCAGGACTTGATTGGTAAAAAGCTCCATGGCCGCGCTCCTCAATAACCCAGATAGGATTTACGGACGTCTTCGTTGTTCGCGATCTCGGCAGCACTTCCCGACATCACGATGCGTCCGGTTTCGATCACATAGGCCTTGTCGGCGAGTTCCAGCGCCAGCTGCGCGTTCTGCTCCACCACCAGGATGGTGACCTTGTCGTCGCGATTGATCTTGCCGAGGATCTTGAACAGGTCGCGCACGATCAGCGGCGCCAGGCCGAACGACGGCTCGTCCAGCAGCATCAGCCGCGGACGCAGCATCAGCGCGCGCGCGACCGCGAGCATCTGCTGCTCGCCGCCCGAAAGCGTGCCGGCCTGCTGGGTGTGCCGCGCTTTCAGCACCGGAAAGTGATCGTACATGCGCTCGATGTCGGAGATGACGCCGGCCCTGTCGCTTCGCGTGATCGCGCCAAGCTGAAGATTTTCCTCCACCGTCATGGTGGTGAAGGTGCCGCGGCCCTGCGGCACATGCGCGATGCCGAGGCGGACGATGTTCTCGGTCGACCGGCCGGTGAGCGGGGCGCCGTCGAATTCGATCGCGCCGGTCGAGCGCACCATGTTGCAGATCGCGCGCAACGTGGTGGTCTTGCCGGCGCCGTTGGCGCCGAGCAGCGTGGTCAGGCTTCCCTCGTTAAGGGCGAACTCAAGGCCGTGAAGCGCCTGAACCTGACCGTAATAGGCCCGGAGGTCCCTGACGTTGAGCATCGCGGTCATGAATCCTTGCTCCCCAGATAGGCCTTGATCACATCCGGGTCGGACTGCACCTGGGCTGGCGTTCCCTCGGCAAGCTTGCGGCCGAAATTCAGCGCGACGACGTGGTCGGCGATCGACATCACGAGGCCCATGTGATGTTCGACCAGGAGGACCGTCACCTTGCGATCGTCGCGAATGCGTCGGATCAGATCGCCGAGCACATGGACTTCCTCGTGGTTGAGGCCACCGGCGGGCTCGTCGAGCAGCAGAATCTTCGGATCCGCGGCCAGCGCGCGGGCCAGCTCCACGCGTTTCTGGGTGCCGAACGGCAGGCCGGAAACCGTGACATGGGCGACGTCATCAAGGTTGAGATAGCCCAGGATCTCATGGACCCGCTTGTTGACTTCGGCCTCGCCGCGGCGGACCCAGGCAAGCCTCAGGGAATCGCTGATGATGTCACTGTTGGTGCGGGCATGGGTGCCGACCCGAACGTTGTCGAGCACCGAAAGATTGGGAAACAGTGCGACGTTCTGGAAGGTGCGGCCGATGCCGATTTCGGCGATCCGGTGCGGCGGTCGCGCCAGGATGCTCTGGCCATCCATCAGGATGTCGCCGGCGCTCGGCTGGTAGAGCCGGCTCAGGCAGTTGAAGAGGGTGGTCTTGCCGGCGCCGTTCGGCCCGATCAGGCCAAGGATCTGGCCCTGATGCATGTCGAAGGAGACGCCGTTCAACGCAATGATGCCGCCGAACACGACGCTGACGTCGCGAACCGCCAGCAGGGG